>Ga0164241_10007050_pt1 | contig 10147 bp, 11 predicted proteins | sample OricomyardsoilBY_FD_108780 | JGI IMG/M metagenome (GOLD analysis project Ga0164241, IMG submission 108780) | Backyard soil microbial communities from Emeryville, California, USA - Original compost - Back yard soil (BY) | ecosystem: Environmental > Terrestrial > Soil > Unclassified | place: USA... | reverse complement strand
CACCGTCAAGTACATGCAGGACAACAAGAGGATGATGGCGATCTGGGGCAAGAACTGGGATTCTAACTCCTCGACCGTGATCAAGAACCTGAGGACCCTCGGCTACACGACCGCGCAGGCCGCGATGATCGTCGGACCGGCGATGGAGAACGCGGTCAACTCGCTGGTCAACGTCCGCGACAAGAACCAGCTCAACGAATTCATCAAGGACACGCAGAAGGGCTTCAAGGGCCTGAGCGGCATCATCAACATCACCGAGGTCGAGTACAACAAGCAGACCGCCGCGCTGATGGCGTCAAATGACATACAGAACACGCTGCTCGGCATGGATCAGTCGCGTGCGACGCAGCGCGCGAAGGAGATCAGGCAGGCGAGGGATGACCTCGTCGCCAAGGGCCTCGGTATCGAGGCCGCCAACGAGCTGATCAGGACGCAGCAGAAGCAGGCGCGCCAGGGTATCGTCGATCGCATGCGGGCTGGCGCGATGGCCATGGTTGCGGCGAAGCAGGCCGGCTTGTCCGACAAGGAAGCGCAACGAATAATGCAGCTCCGCGTCAAGCGCAACAAGGACGACGCGGAGATGAAGGAATACGCGTCGCTCGCTGGACGCGCGTCCGAGGGCATCAAGCAGCTTCAGGCATCTGATAACATCGGCACGCAGGTCCGCGGTGACATCTTCGCCGAGAAGACTGACTTCGGCGACGACTACAACGAGTACATCCGGGCGCAGAAGGCCGGGACTGCGGTGAAGCCTGGCGAGGGTGCGGCGTCGGCCGATGCGGCTGCGCCAAGCAAGCTCGTTGGTGAGCTCGCCAACGTATCCAACATCATCAAGACCGTATTCGGTAGCTCGCTGGTCGGCGCCGCCGCGGGCTTGATTGCGCTGGCAGTGACCTCTGGCCGCGCCTCCATGAATCTCGCAAAGATGGGCGGCGGCGGCGGTGGTCTGGGTGGACTATTCAAGAAGGGTGGTCCCGGCGCGGGTGGTCCTTCTGCTGGTGGACGGACCACGTCCCAGGGCGCGGTCGATCGCTACACCAGGCGCTACGGTGCTGAGGCGGCCGAGAAGAAGTTCGGATCCGCCGCATCGACTGCGGCACAGGCATCGGCCAAGGCCGGCGAGGTAGGGGCCGTCAAGATCGGCGAGAAGGCCGCAGGAAAGGCCGGTGAAAAGGTTGCGGTGAAGAGTGCCGGCAAGATCGCGGCCAAGGGTGTCGGCAAGTCGCTGCTGAAGAAGATCCCGATCATCGGGGCTTTGGCCGGACTAGGATTTGCAGCAAGTCGCGCATTCGGCGGCGACTTCAAGGGTGCCGGCCTGGAGGCCGCATCCGGACTCGCCGGTACTGTCCCGGGATTTGGAACGGCGGCGTCGCTCGGCATCGACGCGGCGCTCATGGCCCGCGACGTCAAGATGGCCAACGCTGAGGTCAATCCGCCAAGTGCATCCGTCGAAGGCGCGACCCAGGTGGCAACTTCGGTTGCAACTGAGGCAGTAAATAAGGATAGCCTGGCAAATATCGTGAGAGTGTCTGACAAGGACGCAGTCACCCAGCTTGCGCTGATCGCGACAAACACCGCAGAAGCGCTGACCATATTGACATCGATTGCAGAGAAATCAGGATTGAAATTGCCGACGTCGTCGAGCCCCGCCCGATTTGAGGTAGGCAAGGCACGTAACTACGTCGAGCGCGGAGGTTAAGCGTGGCTAATAATTGGGTCCAATACTACAAGTTCATAACTCCGGCCAAGAGCTCGCTGGACTATAACCGAAAGTTTGTCGACGACTCCGTCAACGCCGGTGCATCTGGGTATGGCACGTTCTCGATGGTCTCGTACCTGTCGAACGTGCTCAAGAACTCCGCATCGCGAATGATCCGCTACCGACAGTACGACTCGATGGACTACGGCGACCTGAGTCGCGGCCTTGATATCATCGCCGAGGAAGTGGCGGCCAAGGACGACAACACCAAGCTTCCGCTGCAGCTCGAGTACCTGCTCGAGACCAACCAGAACGCATCCGATACCCAGACGACGACCATGCGTGCGGCGCTCCGTCACTGGTGCGAGATCCACGACCTGAGCAACAGGATCTTCCGCATCGCCCGCACGATGTGCAAGTACGGCGACTGCTTCTACAGGAAGCACAACGACACGAAGCAGTGGGAGTACCTCGATCAGTCGCGCGTCGTCGGCATCGAGTTCGACACCAAGACACGCAATATCGTGAACTACCTCGTGCGCTGCTCGAACTTCCAGCAGGCCCTGCCGGTTGGATCCGGCAACACGCTGTCCACGAACCCATCGGCAGACATCGAGAAGATCCCGGCCGAGTACATCATCCACTTCTCGCTCTCCGACGAGGAGGGCGGATCCGCCCTGTTCGGCATCTCGGTGCTGCAGGCAGCATTCAAGGACTTCCAGAAGCTGACCATGCTCGAGGACGCGGTGCTCATCCACCGCCTGTCACGCGCGTCGGCCAAGCGCGTGTACTACGTCGACGTCGGCAACATGCCGGCCCCGCGCGTCAAGCAGTTCATGGACACCATGAAGAACGAGATCCGCCAGAAGCGAGTCCCGAACTCCGGCAACAAGGACCAAACTGACGGCACGTTCAACCCAGAGGCGATCCAGGAAGACATCTTCATCCCGGTGACCGGAACCGGCCGCGGATCGCGCGTCGAGCAGCTCGCCGGAGACGCCACCTGGGAGGTCCCGGAGCTGGACTTCTTCCAGAACCGCGTCATCCGCGCCCTGCGCATCCCGACCTCGTACATGAGGGGCCAGGAATCAGCCTCGCCGGGATCCAACTTCAACGACGGCAAGGTCGGCGTGGCATACATGGAGGAGCGCATCTTCTCCAACTTCGTCACCAGGATCCAGTCCAGGATCGACGCCAAGCTCGATGAGCAGTTCAAGAATTACCTCCTGCGCGTCGGCATCGCGATCGACCCTTCCCTGTTCAAGCTGAAGCTCGTCGAGCCGCAGAACTTCGCCCTGTACCGCCAGACCGCCCTGGACAACGACATCATCACTTCGTTCAACGCAATCAACGAAGTGCCGTACCTGTCTGGCCGGTTCAAGCTCAGCCGCTACTTGCGCCTGACCAAGGACGAGATCCTGATGAACGAGGCCATGTGGCGCGAGGAACACGGGATCAAGGACGAGGGTCCTTCGGCGATTAGGCAGATGTACGACCCGGACGGCAGCAAGGATCTGGACGGCGGCGGCGGAGACGACGGGGCCGGCGGCGGGGATGACCTGGGCGGAGGCGACGAGCCACCACCCCCATCGCCTTCACCGAAGCCCGCGCCGAAGACGGCTGCGCCACCGGCACCGCCAGAAACTAAGTAATTTCTCATCAAATACATAAATATATTACGTCTATTTGGAGAAGTACTATGACGCAGCAGATTTTGATCGAGCACATCGATTCGGCCGAGGCCATGATCACGGAATCACGGGACCAGACCGGTTCCCTGTTCCTCGCCGGTCGCATGATGGCCGCCGAGCAGAGGAATCTGAACGGTCGTAACTATCCGCTGTCTGAAATCAGCCGCGCCGTGCAGAACATCAACCTGCGCCTTAAGGAAGGTCACCACATTCCTGGCGAGCTGAACCACCCATCAGACCTGAACATCAACCTCGCCAACGTCTCGCACATCATCACCGAGGCTTGGATGGAAGGCAACAACGCCGTCGGCAAGTGCAAGGTGCTCAACACCCCGTCCGGACTGATCGTCAAGGCCCTCATCGAGGGCGGCTTCAAGCCTGGCGTGTCTTCCCGCGGAACTGGCAACGTGAACCACCAGGGCATGGTCGAGGACTTCCAGTTCGTCACGCTCGACATCGTCGCGCAGCCGTCTGGCCCGGGTTGCTACCCGGACATCATCCGCGAGGCTGTCGAGAACACCAAGGTGAAGACCCTGGCCGAGGCAGTCCTCGAGGACGAGAAGGCCCAGGACCACTTCAAGAAGGCCATCTACAAGTTCATGAATTCGATCGTCAAGTAAGGTGCGCGATATGAAACTACTCCAAGAGCTAATCAAGATCAACGAGGCCTCGCGCGCCGCCGCAGAAGTGGCAGCGATCGAAGAGGAAGCAGCTGATCAGAGCACTCGTGCCGCCAGGCCGCACTCTCCGTCGCTCGGACCTCTCGCTACAGACAACCACGGCGCTAAGGCTCATGTCGAGCGCCTGCTCAATGACGTCGTCACCGTCCTAGACCAGTACTCGCATGCCGAGAAGCCGGCCTGGATCGTCGACGTCGAGCACCTCGTCCTTCAGGCAATCAATACGGTGAAGAAGAACTAACATGGCAAAGACACTATCAAAAGTCAAGGCAAAGTGGCATCCGCCGGCTGGATTCTTCCTGCAGGGCGCCGATGACCTCGTCAAGGGTTTGCTGGCCGCCCCAGGTGGCCGCAAGAAGGCGATCTCTCGCCTGACGTTCTACATCAACCGTGCTGGCACGGAGCTCAATGACAAGGAGATCGCCAAGCTCAACAAGGCCAAGGCGAAGCTCGCCGCGGTCAACGAGAGCTTTGAGCGACTGCAGGCTTGCGCCGGCGTCGTAGTCGAGCGCGCCAAGCACAACGAAGATCCGGACATGGACATGGATCCGCCGGCCGATGACGTTGCCGACGACGTGGACGCAGCTGCGGCAGACGACGTGCCGGCTGACGATGCGAAGGTCGACGACAAGGACGACAAGAAGAAGGATAAGAAGGACGACGAGGACGAGGATGCTGACCACCACAAGCTCTTCACCAAGATCGCCAAGAACGTCGCCGGCAAGACCGAGGACGAGATCATCGAGTTGCTGAAGTCGGTGTATGACGCCGGCGTGCAGGACACGCTCGACGCCGCTGACGACAAGGACGGCAAGAAGAAGAAAAAGGACAAGAAGGATGACGACGCGGCGGACGACAAGTCCGCCGACGACGCTGCCGATGACAAGGATGCTAAGGACGACAAGAAGACCGACGACGTCCCGGCCGATGACAAGACGAACGAGAGCTTTGCGCTGCTCAAAGTAATCAGCGCTCAATAATCGAGCCGGCTATGCAGCCGGCCGTTAATACAACAGGAGAACGACATGGACCGCAAAGAAACGATCAAGAACATGATCATCAACCACATCAACAACAAGGGCGATGAGGCCAAGGTTGATTTCCACAATCTGTTTGCCGACTCGGCCAGGATTTCGATGGGTATGGGCCAAGCCCCAGCCGCCATCGAGACCGCGCCAGAGGGTGAGGAAGTGGAGATCACGGACGCTGCCGACGCCCCGGTAGAGACTGAGGAAGCACCGCTGGAAACAGCGTAATTTTTCGCAACTTTTATTCGCCATTCTATAAATACAAATGCTCACTTCGATTAGTGGTGCATTCACGAACTAGAGGTTGCGACCTCCACACCCCAAATAATTAAGGAGATAACTAATGGATGAAATCCTGAATAAGCTGCTTGCATCCGAGCTCTTGAGCGAGGAAGTAAAGGCAGAAATCTCCACCAAGTGGACCGAGTCCGTCGCCGCCTACAAGGCCGTCGTGAAGGAAGAGGTAACCGCCGAAGTGCGAGCAGAGCTTCACGAGGAGATCAAGTCCGAGTGGAAAAAGGAATTGGCCGCCATTGTTGAGTCTGTCGATGCGTTCATCGCCGATCAGACCACCAAGGAAGTCAGCGAACTGAAGGGCGACATCGAGACCTTCCGCGACCTCGAAGCTGAATACGCTTCCAAGATCGTCGAAGAGAAGAATTCGCTCTCCGCCAAGTTCGACGAAGAGATCAACTCCCTGGTCGGCAAGCTGGACAAGTTCATCGACGCCCGCGTCGCTGAAGAGATCGTCGAGCTGAAGTCTGACCTCGAGCTGGTGAAGCAGAACGACTTCGGTCGTAGGATCTATGAAGCTTTCGCCGCCGAATTCGACGTGGCGCACGTTGACGGTGATTCGATCCAGGCCAGCCTTGTTGCCGCAAACGGCAAGATTGCTGACGCCGAGAAGACGATCACTGAGCTCAACGCGTCCATGTCCAAGATGGTCCGAGAGTCCAAGCTTGATAAGCTCCTGTCTAACCTGTCCGGCGATTCGCGTGAGAAGATGGCCTTCATCCTCCAGAATGTCGAGACGGTTCGCCTGGAAGAGGCTTACAAGACGTTTGTTGGTCGCGTTCTCAAGGACCCAAGTCCTGAGGCCGCCCCACAGCAGCAACAGGTGGTTACCGAATCTGTTGTTGTGACTGGTGAAGAGTCCGTAGAGACTCCTCCAGCCAGCAAGTCGGTAGTTGAAGAAACCCAGCGGTTTGCGCACTTGAAGCGTCTTGCTGGCATCGCTAAGTAAGTTCTAACACTTAAAGGAGATACTATGGAACTTTTGATCGAAAGCAATGAGTGGGTAGCCACTAAGGAAGCCCTCCTTGAGGGTCTGAACGACAGGCAGCGCAAGCTGGTTGCTCCGGCATTCGACAGCTACCGCAAGGAACTGTACGAGACCACGGGCACCGACGTTTCGGCTGCTGGCGATGGCTGGCCAGGACTGACTGGCACACCGGGTATCGCAGCCTTCCAGAAGGTTGTTCTCCCGATGATCCGCCGTATCATCCCTGGCACGATTGCCACTGAGCTCGTCGGCGTACAGCCGATGCACAGTGCGATCGCTCAGGCGTTCTCCCTGCGCTACAAGTTCGCCCAGTCGGTCACCACGACCACTGACAGCGACACGGGCACCGAAATTCCAGGCAGCAACATCGTTGCTGGCGACGAAGTCTTCGGCAACAACAGCAAGATGGCTCGCTTCTACTCTTCGGCCGATGGCGGAACGACTGGCTACCCGCCGGTTGCTGCTGGCACGTCCGATGGTAACTACAGCCTCACGTCCGACTACGAAGGTTTCGGTGGCCGCGAGCTCACGCTCGAAGTCATGAAGCAGGTCGTTGTCGCCGGCAGCCGCAAGCTGCAGGCCAAGTGGACGATCGAAGCTGGTCAGGACCTGAAGGCCTCGCACGGCCTGAACATCGAAGCAGAGCTCACCGCTGGTGTCTCGGCTGCGATCGTCAATGAAGTCGACAACGAGATCATCAATGACCTCGTCGGCCTCGCTGGCACGGTCCGCACGTACGACCAGGCTGGTGGCACGTTCACGGGCGTACCGACCTTCGTCGGCGACCGTCACGCTGTCCTCGGCTCGGTGATCAACGAAGTTGCGAACGAAATCGCTCGCAAGACCCGCAAGGGCCCAGCCAACTGGATCGTTGTCTCCCCGGTCGTCGTCTCTGCTCTGCAGAGCGCGAGCAAGTCGGTATTCGCTCCGGCGGTATCTGGCTCCTTCGAAGGCCCGAACGGCACCCGACTCGTCGGCACGCTGAACGGTTCCATCAAGGTGTACAGCTACGTCTGGCACTCGACTGGCTCCGAGCCAATTCTGGTCGGCTACAAGGGCGGCAACAACGAGATGGACGCAGGCTACTTCTACTGCCCATACATCCCGTTGATGGCTTCCGGCGTGGTCCAGGATCCGCACACCTTCAATAGCCACATCTCACTGATGACGCGCTATGGCAAGGCAGTGTTCGTGAACACCCAGACCTCGCTCGGCAACTCGGCCGACTACTACGGACGTATCAACGTCAACGGCCTCAGCTTCCTCTAAACCGCAAGGTTCGGATGGAAAGAGAAAAGGGACCTTCGGGTCCCTTTTCTTTTGCCCGCTCACGAGCACTGTAGTCCATTGAAGATGGGAATTGGAATGGAGCAAGTCGGAAAGAGCTGCTCCGGCGGCCAGAGCTCGGCCTCTTGCTGCTTCTTCAGTGTGGTGGGGTCATCAAATAGCTGCCAGCTGCCAAACCACCAGCCCATGATTCGTCGGCTTGTCTGCCGACGCAGGTCGTATGGTGTTGAGATTATAATTGCAGGCATGCTAGGATCGGCCTGGCGCGGAGTGATGTCGACTATCAGCCCATCCACCAGCACGAACACGTGTGAGTTATATCGCGTCCGATTGAGGACCAATTGATTCTTGATTCCCTTCTTAGTGAGACGCAGCGACAGCGCCGTCGATGCCACGGCGCAGACACCGGCCAGCGTATCTGCGTCCATATTGTGCTCCTTGGCATAGGCGACGGCCCATTCTTGGGCCTCAGCGGCCATTGCTCGAATGGTAACTATGCGTGGTGGAGACGGGGCGATGGCCGAGACCGCGATGTAGCAAACCAGGGCCAGCAGTGACAGGAAGCTTCCCCACTTGATCCAGCGACTCATGCTAGCGTCAGTCTATCGTACAGCCTCGGTGAGACGCTTGTCGGGTCGTTGATCGCCATCTTGTTGATCAGCGCATCGGAGAAGTCACGGCGGTTGAGCTTACGACCGATTGCCGACTCGACGCACCCGATGCAGAGCATGCCGTCCCTCGGCGCGACGCCGACACCCGCGCAGGCCTCGTGCCACACATTGTCCAGGAGCATGTAGTACTCGTGAGCCAGCGTGTCAAAGTCGCAGTTCAGGCAGTTGAATCTAGACATTCCCGCGCAGGATCCTCTTGACGGCATCGACGTCATCGTCGATGTTGACCTCGGGCTTCGGCTCGCTCGGGGCGTGGTACGAGTAGATCTTCATCCCGATCTCCAGGGCGCGGAGCTGCTCGAGCTTCTCGGTCTCCTCGAGGACCGACGGCGTTGCCGCGGCGAATCGCCTGAGACCTGCGACAGTGTACGCGTAGATGCCGATGTGCTTCTGTCCGTACGCCATCGTCTGCCACATCACCTCGCCGTACTGCACTGGGATGGGGGCACGACTGAATAGCAGCACCCGCCCACTCGGATCGGCCACGAGCTTGACTGTGGTGCGTCCTTCGAACTCGGCCTTGGAGTATATGGGGTAGTGCAGCGTGACGACGTCGGCGTCCTTCTTGAGGGACTTCATCTCCGCTGCGTGCACTATCATCGCGGGGTCGATCAGCGGCTGGTCGCCCTGGACGTTGACGACGATCGTGTCGTCCAGCCATGGCGCGAGCAGTGCGGCCTGTGCTACGCGGTCCGTGCCGCTGGCGAGGTGTGCATCCGTGAATACCGCCGCCCCACCGAACGAGTGCACGTGGTCGGCTATCCTGATGTCGTCTGTCGCCACGATGGTCGGCGCGACCGGCGCGGCGCGCTCGTACACGCGCCGGATCATTGACTTCCCGCACAGGTCGATCAGTGGCTTGCCCGGAAGCCGAGAACTGGCGTACCGGGCGGGGATCACGATCCTGAAATCCATCAGTAGCCCCAGAGCTCGCACTCGTGGGTGCTCGACATCCAGTCGCGGCGGAAGACCGTGCCCGCGCTGAACCAGCTGTTGCCATCGATGAATATCGGCTGCTCGCTGTCGGATCGCATCAGGTCGTAGATCCGCTCGACACGGGTCCTGACCTCGCGGCACAGGGAGCTGTCCAGGTCGTGCAGCGAGATGTGGTCCTCGTACGACGGTCCGAGCTTGTAGCCGCGCTTCGCGGCCTTCGTTTCGAGGTCGCCGAGCATGTCGTTCGTCTCGCTGATCAGCTTGGTGATCTCCTCGGTCAGGAGGCGCGTGGCGTCGCTGAGGTCAGTCGGCACGCCGTTGACCTCCACCGTGAAGGTGTGCTTGACCTTGCCGTCGCGAACGGTGCGCCAGTCTACCAGCTCCTTCATGGAGTTGAACACCGGGATGCCAAGCTCCTTGGCCCGAGCCACCTCGTTGTCCGCGCCAGGCGACTCGCCCGGCAGGCGCAGGAGAGCGTCGCATGCGCGCAGCCACTCCATCGCCAGGATGAGCCAGTCCTCGTACGGCCGCTTGTTGGCGTAGTGGAACAGCAGCAGGGTGTACGGGGCGAAGCCCTCGTCCAACAGCTCGTCGACCTTCTGCACGTGGTTCGCCACGTTGCCCTCGACGTCGCCGCTGTACGGCCCAGAAATGAATACCTTTAGTCGCATTTGTGTCACCCGAAGTCGACGAAGAGTTTGGCCGAGGCGTGGACGAAGCCGTCAGACGCAGCGCTGCGCAGGTGGTTCAGGGCGTGCTCCGAAAAGAGGAAGTTCAGTATCTCGTTATCCGCCGGCACGCCCTCGATGATGTCGGCGTACTCCGCGTGAAACTCGTCGAACTCCTCGGCGAATGCAGCCCTGGCCATGGCCT
>Ga0164241_10007049_pt1 | contig 10148 bp, 5 predicted proteins | sample OricomyardsoilBY_FD_108780 | JGI IMG/M metagenome (GOLD analysis project Ga0164241, IMG submission 108780) | Backyard soil microbial communities from Emeryville, California, USA - Original compost - Back yard soil (BY) | ecosystem: Environmental > Terrestrial > Soil > Unclassified | place: USA... | reverse complement strand
TCCCACGCCACCCCGTACGTTCCACCATTATGGCCGGCTAAATTGTGGCTTGTACTGGATGCAATCTCCACACCTGGAACATTCTTTATTTCTGCTATCAGCGATTCCTGGTTCTTTACTTCCGACAAGGCACCTGATAATGAAAAATAAATCAGGTTGCTTTTGTTGTATCCCAGGCTCGTTGATTGAACAAACTCCATTTGTTTATAAACTACTAAGACCGATACAATAAATAGTATGGATAATGAAAACTGAATAACAACCAATCCTTTCCGCGCCCATAATTCTCCTAACGAACTGTTTAGTTTTCCTTTCAATACCGTTGCGGGCTTAAAACCTGAAAGATAGAGCGCTGGATAGCTGCCAGCCATTAGCCCGGTGAAAACAACAATTGCAAGCAGAACTACAATCAGGTTGGGATCAAAATGCAAGGTCAATTGTTTACCTGTAATGATATTGAATTGTGAAAGAAAAAGATCAACCAACAATACCGCAACCAGCAACGATATAAAACTCATCAGTAACGATTCACCCAGGTATTGAAAAACGAGGGCTTTACGATTAGCGCCAATTGCTTTTTTAATACCCACTTCTTTTATCCTTCGTGAAGCTTTCGCTGTAGATAAGTTCATGAAATTAATACAGGCGATAAGCAGAATAAAAACAGCAATGAGCGAAAATAATTTTACGTAAGTGATCCGCCCTCCTACCAGTACTCCATTTTCATATTTGCCGTAGAGGTATTGATCGGAGAATTTCTTAAGAAATAATGTTCGATGGTTTACTTTACCTTCCGTCTTTACTTTTACAAGGTCAGCAATCTTTTCATTAAACTGCTTTACGTCAGTTCCCGATTTCAATTGGACTAGCGTTAAGAAACTGGTACTTCCCCAGGACTTAGCAAAATCTCTACCCTCTTTGAATTTTTCAAAAGGAATGACAAATTCAAATTGCTCGGAGGCATTGCCTGGAACACTTTTAAAGACTCCGGATACCTGGACGGTGAACTGATGTTCAAAATCAATGAATTTGCCAATACAATTTTCAGTAGTGTTGAACAATTTCTTCGCCAGCACATCGCTGATCACTACAGAAGTTTTATCAAGCAATACTTTATCAGCACTACCTTGCAGTAGTTCATAGGAAAACATGGTGAAAAACGCTGTTCCAGCATAGCGGCCATTTATAGTAAGGCTTTTATCTCCTACAGAAAGTAAATACGATTGTGGAAAGGTAGTTGCCACAGCAGCCTCTACTTCTGGCATATCCTCCAGCAAAGCGTCAGCCGTTGGACCAGATGTGTTTAGTGACGTCCAGATTCCATCGGCCTTCACACGATGTTCCATCGCGCGATAGAGACGATCATCTTTCGCATTGAACTTATCCACGCTCAATTCATCTGTCACCCATAGATAAATCAACAACACACAGGCAAGACCCGTTGATAACCCAATCAGGTTAATGAAGAATGAACTCTTGAAACGTTTGAAGTTTCTGTAGATGAGGAGAAGGTTGTGGCGGAACATACTATTAAATTGTAAGGTGATTATATCGTTTCCTGTTACCGGTTTCCGGTTACCAGTAACCGGTAACCAGGAACTGGTAACAATTCATTATTCACTCTTCAAACAATCTGTCGGGTTTACTCTTGAAGCTTTAAAAGCTTGCATACCTACCGTGATCCAGGCGATGAATAAAGCCATCACTCCTGCCCCAACAAAGTACCACCATTGCAATGGAATACGATAGGCAAAACCATTCAGCCATTGTGTTATCATGAAATAACTTACAGGCAAAGCAATCAAAGCGGCTACTAAAACGATTTTGCTAAAGTCAGCCGACAACAGATAAATAATTCCCCATTCGGAAGAGCCTAACACTTTACGGATGCCGATTTCTTTCAATCTTCTTTCAGCAGTGAAGGCGGCCAATCCAAATAACCCAAGACAAGAGATAAGGATAGCGATCACAGCGAAATAGCGCGCCAGAACCGATACACGTTCTTCCGAACGATACTGCGACTCATAATCTGAATCGAGAAAGCGATAGTCGAATGTGAAGTCAGGATTGTAACGCTGATAAAAATCCCGAATGCGGCCAATGGTTTCTGTTTCCTTACCTGCTTCTATGCGGGCCATGATTTCTCTTGTAAACTGCGGAACAACAATAAAAAACATTGGCATGACCTTATAGTGCAATGATTCGAAATGAAAATCCTTCACTACACCAACTATCTCCAGATTATTAAATGGACCACCCAGATCAATTGTTTTACCAATAGGATCCTTCATGTTCATCGCATTAATACCTGATTCATTGAAGATCACCTTTAAGCTGTCATTATGCTCCCTGGCGAAAAATCTTCCTTCCTTCAGTTGAAGATCAAGCATCTCCATGATGTCATAATTAACAGGACGAATAGCAAACGGAGTGCGGTCTTCCGGATCCTTGCCTTCCCAATGAATATCAGCTGTATTACCACCACCCACCATGCTTTGTCCAATGCTGGATGCGCTAACGATGCCTGGCAGGTTTCTCATCTCATTTAAAAATGTTTCACGTGATTGTGCAACCCTTCCTTCAATTGGGAAATAGATAATGTTCTCTTTGTCGTAGCCAAGATTTTTGGTTTGCAGGAACTGAATCTGCTTATATACTACTAATACTGATACAATAAAGATGACGGAAATGGCAAATTGAAACACCACCAAACCTTTGCGTGCCCACAATTCTCCAATGGAAGTACTAAATTTTCCTTTCAGTACTGTTGCCGGATTGAAGGCAGACAAATACAATGCTGGATAACTGCCGGCAATCAGTCCGGTTAATAGTACGGTAATTAACAAGGTGATGATCAGATTGGCATCAAACACTAGTGTCAGTTGTTTACCAGTAACGAGATTGAATTGAGATAATAATATATCTGTGGCTAATACAGCAACTAATAAAGACACAAAACTCATTAACAATGATTCGCCCAGGTACTGACCGATCAATGTCTTACGATTAGCACCAATCGCTTTCTTAATCCCCACTTCTTTTACTCTGCGTGATGCCCGGGCAGTAGAAAGATTCATAAAATTGATACATGCTATTGCCAGGATGAACAATGCAATCACAGAGAATAATATTACATAATCCATGCGACCACCATCTCCGGTAGGGCCATGTAGATAAACATCCGAATAGCGGGTCATGATTAAAGTACGATGCGTATCCTTTGAATTTGCTTTAATAACACCGGCTATCTTTTTTCTGAGCTGTTCAGGATCAGAATCTTTCTTCAACACCACAAAAGTCATGGGGCCGGAGTTGGCCCAGTCCACTACTCCGGGAGTAGATTCTTTTATTATTTCATACGATAATACAAAGTCAAAACGTGAAGAAGAACTTGTGGGCACATCCTTAAATACTCCTGAAACCTGGTACTCCTTTTCTTTCTGAAAGAGAATGGTCTTCCCCACTACATTGAGTGTTGTTCCGAATAAATTTTTTGCGGTTTTTTCTGATATAACTATTAAGCTTTTATCTGTTAATACCTGGGCGGCATCACCCGCGATTAAGTCATAAGAAAAAACCTGAAAGAAATTTTTGTTCGCGTATTGTCCTAAAGCATCAATTCGCTTCTCACCCACTGAGAGATTAAATTCATTCACCCAATCTGTCACTACCGTTGAATACTCTATTTCGGGCATTGTCTCAGCCAATGTCTCGGCAAGCAAACCAGGAGTAGATGCAGTAACTCTCACGTTATTGGATGAGTTTTGCTGATTTTCAAAAACTTCATATAGCCGTTCATCATTCGCATGAAACTTATCTATGTGAAGTTCATCGTTCACCCAAAGATAAATCAATAATGTGCAGGTAAGCCCTGTTGACAATCCAACAAGATTAATGAAGAATGAACTTCTGAACCGCTTGAAGTTTCTGTAGATGATAAGGAGGTTGTGACGAAGCATTGGAGTCTTTTAATTTATCTCTCTCTCTTAATAATTCTGATTCTGGATTCTAGATGCTGGTTGCTAGCTACCAGAATCCAGCATCCAGTATCCGAATAGAATGCCATTCTGAAAAGTGTTGATTCTCCCTCAAAAATAGGGTTTCAAAAGCGAAAGTACGCTCCAATGCCCACCTATAGAAAAGGAAGTGTCCATTCATGGGCAGTTTCTATGGTATTCTATGGCTGCCTCAATATCTTAGCGCTACATATATATAATGTAAATGGCCAAGGCTTCGGGTAACATATTGCTGGTAGATGATGATGAGTTTGTTTTGCTTTCCATCAAACTTTTACTGGAACAACATTATACTTCTGTTAAAACAACCAATAATCCGGAGCGCATTCCATCTCTGTTTGATAAAGAGTCCATTGACGTAGTAGTGCTTGATATGAATTTTAGACACGGAGACACTACCGGTAATCAGGGCAGGTTTTGGTTAAAGAAGATACTAAGTATTAGTCCGGAGACACAGATCATCTTAGTCACTGCTTACGCGGATATCAATGTAGCTGTCGAATCAATTAAAGAAGGTGCACTTGACTTTATTGTAAAGCCCTGGCAAAATGAAAAGCTGTTGTCAACAGTGAAGACCGCTTACCTGATGAGTCAGGAGAAACGGAAAGTGAAGCAGCTAAAGTCGCAGCAAAAATCGTTGGTCTCCGCGCTTGATCAACGTTACGAACCATTGATTGGTGAATCTTCTTCCATGACAGCAATAAAGAAAGTCATTGAGAAGATTGCACCCACTGAAGCGAATGTGTTAATCCTGGGACAGAACGGAACGGGGAAAGAAGTAATTGCACGAGAGATTCATCGACATTCATCGCGTTCTGAAGGGATCTTCATGACAGTAGATGTAGGATCATTAAGCGGGAATTTATTCGAAAGTGAATTGTTCGGTCATAAGAAAGGATCCTTCACCGATGCAAAAGAAGATCGCATCGGACGGTTTGAAGCCGCTGCTGGCGGAACATTGCTATTGGATGAAATCGGAAATCTCTCCCTTCCGCTTCAGGCAAAATTATTGACGATACTTCAACACAAGCAAGTCATTCGTTTAGGAACCAATACTCCGATTGATTTGGATGTACGAATCATCTGCGCAACCAATTGTGATTTGTCTGCTATGGTAAAAGAAGGAAAGTTCAGGGAAGATTTACTTTATCGGATCAATACGGTAGAGATTACATTACCACTCTTGCACGATCGCGTTGATGATATCCCTTTAATTGCTGAACATTTTCTTCACCGGTTTAGTCAGAAGTATCAAAAGCCTTATCTCAAACTGTCAGACAAAACAATCACTTATCTTCAAAAGTATCATTGGCCCGGAAATATTCGTGAATTGCAGCATGCGCTTGAACGTGCCGTGATCATGAGCGAAGGAAAAGCACTGGAGCCGGAAGACTTTGGCTCAATGCATAAGCAATCTGCTAGTGATCTCTCTTTAGACGATTTTAATCTGGAGAAACTGGAAGCGTGGGCGATACGTAAAGCCATTGCCAAACATGGAGGAAACATCAGTCATGCTGCGGATGAATTAGGTTTGTCACGCGGGGCATTATATCGCAGAATGGAGACGTATGGAATTTAAGAACTTCCGTCTGCTGGTTATTTTACGGGTACTGCTGCTTACCACCGCACTGACGTTGCTTGCATGGTGTATAGCAAATGTTTTATACCTACGGAGTATATACATTGCGGTAGGTGCTGTCATTGTTCTCTTCGAACTTCTTTGGTACATCAGCAAATTCAACCGCGACATCAAAACGCTACTCACCAGTATTCTCCAAAAAGATTTCACGACTCATTTCCAAACACAAGGCAACGGAAAAAATTTTGATGAACTATATGAATTACTAAATAAGATCTCGGAATCATTCCGAACCATCAGCTCACAAAAAGAGATTCAGCATCGCTATTTTGAAATGCTTTTCGAACATGTACGCGTAAGCATCCTGAGCGTGGATGCAGCGGGAAAAGTTGAGCATGCCAATCAGGCGTTAAAGGATCTGTTTCAGGTCACCGTCATCAATAATTTAAACTCATTTGATTCTATTGATTCTTCCTTCACCGATACTTTACGTAAAATAAGTACGGGTGAAACTCGTTTAATCAAACTTCGTGTCAACCAGGACTTACTTCAGTTATCCATTCATGCTTCTGAATTCAAGCTGGATGGAAAATACCACAAGCTCATCTCCATGCAGAACATCCGCAATGAATTGGATACACGCGAAATGGAAGCATGGCAGAAATTGATTAAGGTATTAAGCCATGAGATCATGAATTCAGTGGCTCCCATCATGTCATTAAGTTCAACGTTGCATGGACTAATTGATCAAACCTCTTTTAAAGATCAGAATAGCAACTTGTACGAAAGTCTCGACAAAGGGTTGGAAGCCATCAAGATCAGAAGCGAAGGATTATACAATTTCACACAAACCTATCGCAGGCTAACCGGTGTACCTCAGATACATCTAAAGCAATGCAATCTGAAAGAAATTATCGGACGTGTGGAAACACTCATGCAAACGAAACTCAGAGAGAGCAATATTAAACTGATTATTTCAAATATAGATGCACCGATTGTTGTTGATCCGGAGTTAATGGAACATGTACTGATTAACCTGCTGGTCAATGCCATCGAAGCGCTAGGTGGCAAAGAAAACGCCTTAATTAAAATCAGCAGCACTCAAAGTCAAAAAGGTAATACGCAGATTCATGTAATAGACAATGGCGAAGGCATGGATGAGTCCACTATTGAGAAAATTTTCATTCCCTTCTTTACCACCAAGAAACATGGCTCAGGAATCGGTCTTGCTCTTATCAAGCAGATTCTTCAACTGCATCAGGCGGATATACAGGTAAAAAGTGAGTTGGGGAAGGGAACGGAATTTATGATAACATTGTGATATAACCACCCTCTAATATTTTAGTCATTCCGAGCGTGTTCATTCTTTAATCAATAAGCCGAATAGTAGCAGCGAGGAATCTTCGCAAAAGAATTCTGCTTTTTTAGTAGCAAATATATTGCAGATACATATCTGTATCATCTGGGTTCTCCATTGCAAATGGAGAACAGCTACTATTACTAACCTCTCCTGTAATTGGCGTTGTGAATAGTCAATTAATCACCTACTTTTCATTTCTCTAAACTCAAAACCCATGAAAAAGAAAATCTTCTTCCTGTCAGGATTAGTTCTCGCCCTGGCATCCTGCAAAGGACCGGACTCATCCACCCAAAGCAATGATTCAACCATCATTAACGAAGCAGCCAAGGACCGAATCGATTCTACCTTAAAAGCATATGTGGATGCGGGTAACATCGCAGGAGCTTCCGTTCTGGTATTTGAAAAAGATAAAGAAGTGTATTTCAATTCGTTCGGATTTGCCGATCGCGAAGCTAATGTTCCCATGGATCGCAGCACCATCGTGCGCATCTTCTCCATGACTAAACCAGTTACCGGAACAGCACTCATGCAGCTCTATGAAAAAGGTGCTTTTCAATTAGATGATCCGTTAAGCAAATACCTTCCCGAATTTGCTGACACGAAAGTGTTTGCCGGTATGGATGAAAAAGGAAAGATGAAACTGGAATCATTAAAACGTCCTATCACTGTCAGAGATATCACACGTCACACAGCAGGCTTTGCAAGTGGAGCTCATCCTGAATTAGGTGAAATGGTTAAAGCAGCAGATGCTATTAATAAAGAGAACACCTTAGCTCAAATGACTAAAAAACTTAGCGCACTTCCTCTGGCATTTCAACCAGGTGAACAATGGGCTTATGGAATAAGCGTGGATGTACAGGCCCGTTTAGTGGAAGTCCTTTCGGGTAAACCGTTCGATCAATATGTATTGGAAAATATTCTCAATCCATTACAAATGAATTCAACCCGCTATGTACCTGTCGACTTCAAAAAGCTTGCGGCAATGTATAGCAAAGGTGAAGATGGAAAATTATCAAGAGTACCTGACTCAATGGCGAATGTTTTCAATGGTAAGGAGTGGCCACTCAAACCAGGTGGATTTGGTTTGACCTCTACTATCGATGACTACATGCGCTTTGCTCAGATGCTCGTTCACGAAGGAAAACTGGGTGATGCGCAGATACTAAAAGAAGAAACGGTAAAGTTGATGTCCACCAATCAACTGGCTGATAGCGTAACGGAACGTATGTGGCTGCCAAGCAAGGGACGAGTTGGTTTTGGTATTGATTTCGCAGTACGCACCGAACCAGCGGGAGGTCCTGAAGAGAAAATGGGGACTGTTGGAGAATTTTTCTGGGATGGTGCAGCAAGTACATTATTCTGGGTAGACCCTAAAAATGAATTGACTTTTGTAATGTTCGTACAGATATTTCCGTTCGATAATAATCTGCATAAGAATCTCCGTGATGCAGTGTACGGGAAATATAAAGCAGAAGAAAAATAATCCATGAATCATAAAATTACCTTAATGAAACGAATCTCATTCCTGCTTGCATTCATACTTTGCAGCTTTATTAGTTTTTCACAAACAAAAGATCCAATAGTTGAAAGCATTGTAAAAGAAGCCAATGAAAATTCACAACTGGAAAAACTGGCGCATGAACTCATCGATGGTATTGGACCACGGCTGGTCGGTTCGCCACAAATGAAACAAGCCAACGACTGGGCTATTGCGAAGTACACGAGTTGGGGAATACCTGTACGAAATGAAAAATGGGGTGAATGGCGTGGATGGGAAAGAGGTGCTTCACATATCGATATGGTTTATCCGCGTGTAAAATCATTAGAGGGAATGCAACTGGCATGGAGTCCAAGCACTGGAGGCAAGGCAGTCATTGCTGAAACAATCATTCTTCCGGAGTTTGCCGATTCATTGGCTTTTCAAAAATGGTTGCCAAGCGTAAAAGGAAAATTTGTGATGATCTCAATGAGCCAACCTACCGGTCGCCCCGATTACAACTGGGAAGAATTTGGAACAAAAGAATCATTCGAAAAAATGAAGAAGGCACGCACCGAGCAGACCGAGGCCTGGACCAAGCGCATCACCAATACAGGAAAGACCACCCGCACACTCCCTGTCGCTTTGGAAAAAGGCGGAGCTGCAGGAATAATTACTTCATTATGGTCGAAGGGGTTTGGTGCCAATAAAATCTTTGGTGCATACACAAAGAAAATCCCAACAGTTGATATCTCATTAGAAGATTACGGAATGATCTATCGCTTAACCGAATCAGGCATTAAACCAAAAATCAGCATCAAAGCCGATTCAAAAGAATTAGGTCTTGTTCCAACTTTCAATACCATTGCTGAAATCAAAGGCACAGAAAAACCGAATGAATACGTGATGCTGTCAGCTCACTTCGATTCATGGGATGGTGCCAATGGAGCCACAGATAATGGAACAGGTACGTTGACCATGATGGAAGCCATGCGTATTTTGAAGAAAGTATATCCTAATCCAAAACGAACCATTTTGGTTGGTCATTGGGGAAGTGAAGAACAAGGATTGAATGGCTCGCGTGCATTCGTAGAAGATCATGCGGAAATTGTAGCCAATCTTCAGGCGTTGTTCAACCAGGACAATGGTACAGGAAGAGTAGTTAATATTTCAGGGCAGGGATTTCTTAATTCATATGAATACCTCAGCCGATGGTTATCTAAAGTTCCGGAATCAATACGTACTCCAATAGAAACAAAATTTCCCGGTACTCCCGGTGGTGGTGGTTCTGACTTCGCTTCGTTTGTGGCTGTTGGTGCTCCTGCATTTTCATTAAGCTCTTTGAACTGGTCGTACGGTACATACACCTGGCACACCAATCGCGATACCTATGATAAGATTGTATTCGATGATGTACGCAACAATGCAATACTCGCTGCCATCATGGCTTACGCAGCAAGCGAAGATCCCAATAAAACATCTCGAGATAAGAGCATTATGCCTGTCAATACCAAGACGGGTGAGTTAACTGCCTGGCCGGAACAGAAGAAAGCTACACGTAAAGGAGGAGTTGATTAATTTCGTTAATCGTGAATCAATGTCGTTTAGTTAAGCTTCACAGTCTTTTATAATTCATGTGATAAGGTCTTTTTGGCTTCTTTTTTCTAGGGAATTTTCTGTTCGGTCTTATGATCTCCAACGTTTTTTGTACGATGT
>Ga0164241_10007048_pt1 | contig 10149 bp, 7 predicted proteins | sample OricomyardsoilBY_FD_108780 | JGI IMG/M metagenome (GOLD analysis project Ga0164241, IMG submission 108780) | Backyard soil microbial communities from Emeryville, California, USA - Original compost - Back yard soil (BY) | ecosystem: Environmental > Terrestrial > Soil > Unclassified | place: USA... | reverse complement strand
GCCAGAGCACTTTGCCGGTTTCGGCATCCTGCGCCCAGTAGCGCCGGTTGATGTCCCCCATGAAGATGAGATCACCGGCCGTTGCAAGGATGGCGCTGTTGGTGGGTATCGGGCCCATGGGCCAGTGAGTGATCTCACCGGTTTCCATGTTCACCCTGGCCAGGCCGTTCATCTCTTCCATCTTGCTGCCCGGCATGGGTTCGCCAACGCGGCTTTCCGGCTGGCCCGGGTCCTTGCCTTGCGGCGCCTTGCCGGCGGTCATCCTCAGGCAGTTGTTGATGTACGGCACGTAGAGGCTGTTGGTATGCGGGCTGTAGGCCGTGGGCCAGTAGCTGCGGGTGTTGAAGAAGCAGATCAGGCTTTCCGCCCCGGGCTTGTCCAGCACCAGCTTGCGGTTGATGGTCGTGGCGCCGGTGTTGACATCGATGTCGCTGAGGAAAAAATTCGGGACATCCCAGGGAAATGGCGTGGCCCAGAGAAACTCGCCGCTGGTCTTGTCCAGCGCCCACAGCCCACCACCCTCGCCTACGCCTACGAGGATGTCGCGCTCCTCCCCCGGCCTGAGCTTCGGATTGATCCAGCGCACGAATCGCGAATCGGGATTCACGCGCGTGCGCAGCAACACCCGCTCTTCGTTCATGTCATCGTCCCAGTCATCGCCGGGCAGATGCTGGTAGTACCACTTCAGCTTGCCGGTGCCCGGATCCAGCGCCAGCGTGGAATTGCTGTACAGGTCCGCCGGCGCCTGCGAGGGAATGGCATCTGCATTGCCGTGGCGTTCGAGCCTGGTGTAGGGCGTGGGATTCGCCACCGTCCAGTACAACGTGTGCGTGGCCGCGTCGTACGAGCCAGGCAGCCCCCATGAGGAAGCCTTGCGCTTGTCCAGCGGCAGTCCGCCCCAGGTGTCACGCTTGCCGGCAATGCCCGGCACGGGATCATCGGGCGCCTGCGTGAGGTAGAACTTCCACGCCAGCTTGCCGGTACGCGCATCGTGCGCGGTGATGTTGCATTGTTCCCGCGTGCCGAAGCCACCGCAGGTGCCGCTCGACACCACCTTGCCATCCACCACTATGGCGCCGGTGGTATTGCCGCGACCTGCCGTCGGCGCTTCCCAGCGTACCGCGCCGGTCTTCGCATCCAGCGCCACGATGGTTTCATCCGGCGCCGTGAAGTAGATCATGTCCAGGTAGATGGCCAGCGTCTTGGAGCGGCTGGAACCGCCTGCACGATTGTCCTTGTACTTGCGGTTGTACAGCCAGATCGTGTCGCCGGTGGTGGCATCCAGCGCCGACACATTGCCACCCGGCAAGGTCACGTACATCACGCCGTCGTAGACGGTGGGAATGGTCTCCGTCACACCCGCCGGCAAACCCTTCGACCAGGCCAGCCCCAGCTGCCGGATGTTGCCGCGATTGATCTGGTCCAGGGGGCTGAAACGCTGTGCATCCGGCGTACGGCTGAACCACAGCCAGTCGCTGGGCGAAGGATTGAGCAGCATGGCATCGGTCACCGGCGTGAACCGGGTGATATGGGGCGTGGATGCGTAGCGGTTTTCAGGATCGATTTCGGTACGCGTACCGGCATTGCCGCTGCTTCGCGCCAGGAAACGCAGGTAGCCCATCAAGGCCTGCATCTGCGGCGGCTGGATTGGCGCGGGGGGCATGCCTTTGGCCGGATTACCCACGCGCAGGAACTCCGCCAGTGACCGGTTATCGGTGCTGGCCACCCGCGGCAGGATGTTCGGCGCCATCTGCCCGCCCTGGGCATTGGCGCCATGGCAGGCGGCGCAATGCGTGTTGAACAGCTGCACGCCTTCCATCATTTCCATGGCGTAAGCCCCGGAACATCCGGCGATCAACAGCGCTGTCACTGCAAGACGGACCTGATTGCGCACCACTGCCATCCTTTTCCGGCAATAAATCCAGCGCGCAAGCGTGTATGGAGGCATGACCTGGCACCAGCGCGCAGTCCACTGAGGGGCTGTTTGAAAGTATTATCGCAGTGCCCAGCAGTTCGGGGGGAGATCATGAACAAGCTTTTGCGCGCAGGTGTTTTGCTCACTCTGGCCGCGGTTGCTGGAGCAGCCCTGGCCCAGGCCCCATCGCCGGTGAAGCGGGCCTATCCGGAAGGATTCATATCCGGCCGCGTCACCAATGGCAGCGCGCCAGAAGCCGGCGTGTGGGTCATCGCGGAAACGAAGGAAACCAATACCCCCTTCATCAAGATCGTGGTCACCGACGATCAGGGCCGCTACACGCTGCCGCAGCTGCCAGGGGCTACTTACAATGTGTGGGTGCGCGGCTACGGGCTGCGGGACTCCGCCAAAGTAAAGGGCCGACCGGGCGACACCAACCTGGAACTCAAGGCCGAAAGCGCAAAGGATGCGGCGGAAGCCGCCAAGGTGTATCCCGGCGACTACTGGTTATCACTGCTGCAGGTGCCAGCAGCCAGCAATTTTCCCGGCACTGGGGCAAAGGCCAGCGGTGGCAATGGATTCCAGCCGGGCATCTTGAGCCAGGATGACTGGATGCACCGGTTCAAGAAGGACTGCAACTTCTGCCACCAGCTGGGCAATCAGCTCACCCGCACCCTCACGCACATGGACTTCACGAAACTGGGATTCAAGTCGCATGAGGATGCCTGGCTGTACCGCACCTCGCTCGGCGTGCGCGGCAGCAGCATGCAGGCAGCCTTCGCACAGTTCGGCATGGAAGGCATGGCAAAGACCATGGCCGACTGGACCCGCACAGTCGAGGCAGGTGAGGTACCGCCCATGCCGCCACGGCCGCAGGGCATCGAACGCAATGTGGTGGTGACGCTGTGGGACATCGGCGGTCCACAGGATTTCATGCACGATGAAATCGCCACTGACAAGAACAAGCCCACCGTGAATGCCTTCGGGCCGATCTACGCGGTGTCCGCCGGCCACGGCACCATCGCCGTGGTCGATCCGGTCACCAATGACGCGTACAAGATCGAGATTCCCACCCGCGAGGATCCGCGCAAGGTTGCGACCCGCTTCCCGCCCGCGGCACGCCCGTCGAATTTCTGGGGCATGGAACATCTGTGGGGCCAGGAAAATCCCGCCGACCCACACAACCCCATGATGGATGAGCGCGGCCGCGTGTGGTCGACCTCCAAGATCCGCAATGCCGAGCCGGATTTCTGCAAGGAAGGCAGCAAGAACAAGTACGCCCAGTACTATCCGCTGCGTTTCAGCGCCCGCCAGGCGTCGGTCTACGATCCATCCACGGACAAGTTCGAACTGATCGATACCTGCTTCGGAACCCACCATCTGCAGTTCGCCAGCGATGCCGACCGCACGCTGTACTTCAACGAACTGACCGGGCCCATGTTCGGCTGGGTCAATACGCGGCAGTTCGACGCGACGCACGATGAACAGGCATCGCAGGGCTGGTGCCCGCAGATCATCGACACCAACGGCGATGGCAAGATCACCAGGCCATGGAACGCCGCCGACAACAAGAAGCCGGATCCGAAGCGCGATACCGAAGTGCGCAAGAATCTCTATTCGCTGATTCCCGATCCCAACGACGGCAACATCGTCTGGGGCGCGTCCGAGGGCAGCAATGGCGAGGAGCGCGGTTACATCGTGCGGCTGAACCGCGGCGCGAATCCGCCCGAGAGCTGCGTCTCCGAGGTCTACCGCGTGCCCAAAGGCACATTGAACCCGCGCGGCATCGACATCGACAGCACGGGCACACCCTGGGTGGCCATGGCTGCCACCTCGCAGTGGGCCCGCTTCGATCGGAGCAAGTGCAAGAAGACCAATGGTCCGGGAGCCGACAAGGGCGATCTGTGCCCTGAAGGCTGGACGGTGTGGCAGACGCAGGGCCCGAAATTCAAGGGCACCAACTACCCCACCGATTTCCACTACTTCGGCTGGGTGGACCAGTTCAACATCTCTGGCCTCGGCAAGGACACGCCCTTCCTCACCGGCTCCAACTCGGACTCGCTCATCGCCCTGGATCCGAAGACCGGCAAGTGGACCTATCTGCGCGTGCCTTATCCGCTGGGCTTCTACCAGCGCGGCATGGATGGACGCATCGATGACCCGAATACGGGCTGGAAGGGCCGTGGTCTCTACGCCAACTACGGCACACATCTCGTGTGGCACGTCGAAGGCGGCAAGGGCACGACCGGAAAAGTCGTCAAATTCCAGATCCGGCCAGACCCGCTGGCACACTGAGAGACTGGTCGAGGCTCAGGCCTTGACCAGGTGGATGTTGAAGCGATTGCGCCCGGACTTCTTGGCGCGGTAGAGCATCTCGTCGGCGCGTGCGATCAGCGCCTTGCCACCGCCCTGCGCGGCGGATGCATCGGCGGCAACGCCCACACTGGCGCCGATGCTCACCACGCTGGTATCCACATGAATGGGCCGCCGGGCTTCGGCAACCACCTTTCCGGCGATGTACTGGGCGTCGCCGAGATTCTTGATTCCCGTCAGGCCGATCGCAAATTCGTCGCCACCCAGCCTTGCAACGACATCGGTGGGGCGCACAATGCCGCGCAGCCGATCGGCGATCTCTCGCAGCACGGCATCGCCGGCAAAATGCCCGAACTCATCGTTCACCGGCTTGAAGTGATCCAGGTCCACATATAGCAGGGCGATCTCACTGGCGTCGGCGCCTTCGCTGGCCTCGGCCAGCCAGGTCTCGAATGCTGCACGATTCAGCAGGCCGGTCAGCGAATCCCGTTCGCTCAGCCGCTGCAGGCGCTCGCGTTCGTTGCGATGCGCCGTGGTGTCATGCGCCAGCGTCACGACACCCACGACAGTTCCATCTTCCAGCAGCATGGGGTTGTAGCTGGCGGTGATCAGCGAGATGGGCCGCTCCGGATAGGATTTCTCGTAGGTAACCTGCTCACCCTTCAGTGCCCGCTCCAGCCAGGGCTTGCTGCGCTCGAATTCCTCCGCGCCCATGACCTCGGCGATGCTCTTGCCGATGACGGTTTCGCGCGGTTGCTGACGCCAGCGTTCGAATACCTTGTTGACCAGCCGGTAGCGCAGGTCCTGGTCCAGGATGGCAAGGCTTGCCGGAATCTCATCCACGATCGAGTTGAGGATCGAGGCCTGCGCGGCCGCCTGGTTTTCATAGCTGGAACGAAGGCGCACCAGCGAGCGGATCTGCACTGCGGCCAGCGCAATGGCAACTGCCAGCGAGAATGCTGTCCACCATGCCAGCTGTTTCACGGCTGTCATTTCAGCCAGTCCGTCGGCATCCACCCTCGCACCCTGGGCACCAAGGGAGTCCATTGCCAGTCCCATCTGTACGCGCAGGTCCTGCATGTAGTTCCGGCCGCTGTCGGTGCGCACCAGGTCCAGCGCCCGGCTTTGCTGTCCCGCCCTGACGAGGCGGATGATCTCGGCCAGCTCGGCCAGCTTCAGCTCCGTCAGTCGCCTGATTTCCCGGACATGGGGCAGCACAACTTCGTCGTGGTGGCTGGCTGTGATCGCCCGCGCGAGAATGCCGGGCAGCTCACGCGCAGCGTCTTCATACAGCGGCAGGTAACTGTTCTTGCCCGTGAGCAGCAGCCCGCGCTGCCCGGATTCTGCATCCTGCAGCAAACTCAGTACCGACTGCAGTTCCCGCGAGCGGACGGCGATTTCGCGCCGCTGTGCCATCGAATCACGCGCCGCTGTCACCTGGTGCGCCAGCAGGCCGGCGCCCACGAACAGCGCGACCAGCGCGGCGATCAGGCAGATGGCGGAGAGACTGAGTGCGCGACGGCGGTGAATCCGGCGGTAGTAGCCGGTTCGCTGGGTTTCGAGTTTGAGGTCATTGCGCAGCATGGCCGTCCCGGGGCATGGCACCGAAAATCGACGCGAAGCATTGCAGGTGGACAGGAGCGGTTCGCTGCTGCGATCGGCAGTTCCATGTGGTTGTTGCGCCGCAACATGACGCTGGCTTCAGGTGTTTGTGTGAGGGGAAGCGGCGCAGACTGTAGCCATGCAGAGCAGGCGATCCCGGCCTTCCCGCGGCGGTCTCATTTATCTGTGCATTCTTGCCTGTACGGCGGCAATGCCATCAACCGCTGGCGCGGATGAACTCCCGGCTCCGCTCGATGATCTGCCCATAGTTGAAGTAACGACCAGCGCATCGGATGACAGCTTCGTGCTGTTCATGACCGGCGATGGCGGATACGCCGGCCTCGATCAGGCTGTGGCAAACGGCCTGGCGGCGAGGGGCCAGCCGGTCGCTGTACTGAACTCGCTCCGGTATTTCTGGAAGGCGCGCACGCCGCAACAGGTGGCCGACGACGCGGACCGGATGATCCGGCACTACTCGGCCCTCTGGCACCGGGAGCGCGTGATCCTGGTGGGCTATTCGCAGGGCGCGGATGTCATGCCGTTCGTGCTGAACCGCTTGCCGCAGAAGACCCGCGAGCGGATCGCCTCCGTCGCACTCATCGCGCTGTCCGACAGCGCTGTGTTCGAGTTCCACATCACCAACTGGCTGAAGGATCCGAAAGGAACGCCTACGTTGCCCGAGTTGTCGAAGCTGCGCGGACTGCCGCTGACCTGTATCTATGGTGAGGATGAGGACACCAGCTTTTGCCCGCGACTGCCCGCTGGCATCGCGATGCTGGAGAAGCTTCCCGGGGGGCACCGTTTTGCTGGTGACTACCGCGCGGTTACCCAGGCCGTGCTCAAGGCGACCGCAAAGAGGTAACGCTCGACGTCGCCTCTGCAGCCTCTGCCAACGCGCGTGCCTGTTGCACAACAAACGCAGATATTCGGCCCACCATCTCCCGTTCTTCCTGGGCATAGATTCCGTCAGCAGCTTGTTCCAAAGCCTGCTCTTCGGCGAGCCTTGCCATCCTGCGCATTTCCCTGACCAGAAGTCCACGAGGAGCTGAGACGGCTTGCGCAAGCAGGGCCCAGTCATACGGGCTAATGTTTGCGATTACAAACTCATCGCCATAGGCCATCGCCATCCCATGATCGATACCTTCGTACTGAACCACGCTGACCAGATCGTAGAACGCGCCAGCGACATGCCTTCAGGTTCGGCAAAGAATGAAACGTTCTTGCCATGCGCATCTGAATTACCGATGAGGTACTGAAAGATCGCCCAACGCAGCAGGTCACGCTGAGTGACAGCTTTCCGCACTGTATGGTCGCTCAACGGTGTTTCAGGCATGGCGGGTTGTAGAGTTTATTCCTTCAGCCAGTCTGCGACAGGCCGACTCAGGAAATCCTCGACCGAGATCCCGTCATCGCCTACTAGCAGCGTGCGTCTTACCTTGAACGCCGCGGCGAAGGCCTCTGTTCCGGGATGCGACTGCGGCGCACGGCCACTCTTCACTTCGATTGCAATCAAGCGAGAGCCGGATCTGACGACGAAATCGACTTCCTGGCCCCGATCCCGCCAGTAGAAAAGTTCGCACTCCCCCACTGCCCCTGCATTGGCAAGATGAGCGCCGATAGCGGACTCCACGAGCCTGCCGCGAAACTCCCGATCCGACTGCGCTTCATCCGGTGTCATTCCGGAGGTGACCGTCATCAGAGCCGTGTTCAGAACCTGCAATTTCGGGCTGGATCCCCGACTGCGTGCCGCATCGCCCGCATACTTCTGCAGGCCACATACCATTCCCGCCCCCGCCAGCAGATCAAGGTAGTGCGCGAGTGTCGTGGTGTTGCCGGCGTCCTGCATCTGGCCGAGCATCTTGGTGTACGAAAGGATCTGACCGGAATACCGGCACGCCAGCTCGAACAGGCGCCGGAGCAATGCCGGCTTGTCCACCCGGGTCAGCAGCAGCACATCGCGGGCGATCGAGGTTTCGATGAGGCTGTCCGCGATGTATCGTGACCAGCGGACCGGATCGCGGATCAGCGGGGCCGCACCGGGATAGCCGCCAAAGGTGAGGTACTGGTCGATCTTCCAGCCAAAAGCCTGGCGCATTTCGGCGTAGGACCAATGCGGCAGACGCAGAATCTCGAAGCGCCCTGCCAAGCTTTCCGTCAGGCCTTGCGCGATCAGCAGCGGGGCCGAGCCCAGCAGCACCACCTTGAGCGGGCTCTTCTTGCGCGTGTCCTCGTCCCAGAGCCGCTTCACGGTCTCTGACCACGCCGGAATTTTCTGAATCTCGTCCAGTACGAGCACGGCGCCCTCTTTGCCGGAGACCTCGAGGCGCGCGGCCTCCCACTGCTGGCTGATCCAGTCCGGGCCGCGCAGGGTCGGCTCGTCCGCGCTGACGAAGCGGACTGGCAGGCTCAGCTCGTCAGTGACCTGCTGGACCAGGGTGGATTTGCCCACCTGGCGCGGGCCGGCCACGACCTGAAGGAACCGGCGCGGCTCGGCGAGCCGCTCGGCGAGGACCGTGGCTTGGGGGCGTCGACAGGAGGTGCGCGGTTTACTCAAGGTACTGAGTATTTTTACTCAACGTACTGAGTAAGGCAACAGCCGAAAGCACGCGGCTTACGCCTGGTCTTCAGTTCTCGCCTTGTCTATCTACGCATTATACGTATAATACGGCGATTCTCATCAAAGTTGAGGAATCAGACATGGCTCAAGCAAGCGCCTTGGAGTTTCAGCGCCGCTTTGGCGAGTTCCAACATCAGGCCCGGCGGGAACCGGTGGAAATCACGCGGCACGGCCGCCGGGAATTCGTGCTCATGTCTGCTGACCACTATGACTGGCTGGTTACTGCCGCCAAGCGTACCCACCTCACCTCCGAATCATCGGATGTCGTACTCAAGGCCATTGAACGAGCGGAGATGGACCCGAAGCACGCGGCGCTTGATGCACTGCTGAAATAGCCTGCACTCTCAATGGCCATTCCCGAGCCCTCCCCGGGTCTAGTAGTTCGGTATGACTATCTGTGGTCCCGGGAAGCCGCCGCTGGCCGCATACAAGGAAAGGAGCGCCCCGCCTGCCTCGTCGTGGCGAGCGACAGCAAGACCAAGCCGCGCTTCGTGGTGCTGCTGCCCATCACACACTCACCCCCTCTCGGGGATACCGTAGCCATCGAGATTCCGCCGAAGATCCGGCAGGCCATCGGTCTGGACGATGCGCCAAGCTGGGTCGTGGTCTCGGAGTACAACGTCGATGAGTGGCCCAATGCTGGCTTGGCACCGGTTCCCGGCAGGCCCGACGTCTATGCGTGGGTTCATTCCTCCGGGTCTGTTTGCGCAGATCAAGGCCCGGCTTGTCGCATTGGCGAGACAGAAAAAGAGCGAAGCGGTGAGCCGCACCTGATGAGATGAGGGTTGCGCGGCGGCTGCCAAGGCACTCGTACACGCCGACAACCTCGGCTCTCCATCGAAGCCCCGGAGTCCGATATTCGATCAGCCGGATGGCGTGGCGCTCTGTTTACTCAAGACGTTGAGTATTTTTACTCAACGGCAGAATCAGGGCAGCTGCAGGGCCTGCTGGAGCGGCGCTTACCTCTTTCTAGGTTATTACGCTGTCCCGTCTCTAGGTTTTGATGTCAAACAACATCCAGGCTTTTGTGCCGCGGCTCGCAGCCTGGCGCTAGGCTACTAAGCAAGCAACCGCATGGCAGCGCGATGTAGCAGTGGCAACAGGCCGCAGCATCCGAAGAAAAGCAGCGCACCCCAGAACAGGAAATGCGGCGCGCTACCTGAAAACTCAAGGAAGACAGCGGAAACGATTCCCAACACCGCTATCGTCGTGAATCCAATCCGGAGGATGGGTTCGCATATCAACAGCAACCAGTAGACCGGGAGGCGGATCAGTATCCAGATCAACGCCCCGATGACACCCAGCGCAGAAAGCTGTTGCTTGCCGTTCATGCTACGTGCTCATGACCCAGGCTCGGCTTCTACAAGCCGAGCTTTTCAAGATGATTTGCCCATGCCTGCATCATCTTGGCGCGCGGTTTCAAATAGAGCGCGTAGTTGTAAGCCGCGCTGGTGTCGTCACGCTCCTCATGCGCCAACTGAAGCTCGATGTGCTCGTGCGCGAAGCCCTGCTCGTGAAGAATCGTGGAGGCTAACGTCCCTGTTCTGCGGCCGCACGCCGGCCCATAGGAATGTGCACTTTATCGTTCACGGGGAAGTTCCTGCGCAAAAGTGGACACCCTGTGGTTAGTAAATGCTGCTCTCGAACTCAACAGGCGAACGATACCCGAGAGCCGAGTGCAGGCGGAAGTGGTTGTAGAAGG
>Ga0164241_10007047_pt1 | contig 10150 bp, 9 predicted proteins | sample OricomyardsoilBY_FD_108780 | JGI IMG/M metagenome (GOLD analysis project Ga0164241, IMG submission 108780) | Backyard soil microbial communities from Emeryville, California, USA - Original compost - Back yard soil (BY) | ecosystem: Environmental > Terrestrial > Soil > Unclassified | place: USA... | reverse complement strand
TTCGGCAGTACGGTGGAAACCGCCGGCGCGCCGTAGGGCGTGACAATGACCGGCGCCTTGAAGGACGGCGCGTAGTCCAGCGTGCGGCGGGTGAAGCTGCTGGCGACAAAGATGACGTCCGCGAGCGCGAGCTCCGCATCCTTGCGGTCCGCCTTGGCCTGGCTGTCCTTGTTGCCGGCCAGGGTCGCGGCCCACGCCGGCTGCAAGGCGGCCTCCTCCGTCAGGATCTCCCGGGCGGCCCGCCAGTAACCGATGGGCAGGTCGTAGAAGGCCGTTTTGCCCAGCCGCGCCGCCGCGCGGAAGGCGTGTTCCGCTCCGTCCTCGTAGGCATAGATGCCGTCGAATTTCGGTTCGGCGAGCCGGTTGGCGACGTGACGGTCGAGCGATTGATAGACGGAATCGACGCTGAAGACGCCGGTTTCATGGCGGACGAGTTCGTTCAGTCCCGCGCGCGGGGCGATCAATCGCATCAGTTCGCGGAAGGGAAAGGTGCGCAGGTAGGGTTGCAGTTCCGGCGGATTCGAACGCCGGCGCAACTGGCGCACGAGCGGCCGCGGCAACAGCCGGCTGAGCACGGTGCGGTCGCGGTAGTTGAGGCAGGTCCAGAACTCGCCGAGGAGTTGCGCCCGGTGGAGCGCGAGGGCGGCATGACGGACGTTGGCGTTGCCGGTGGGATGCGCGAAGAGGATCATGGGGAAAGATCGGCGGAGGAGGGAACGGGTTCCGGCGAACGGATGATCCGGGTCGGGGGACGGGCTTCCAGGAATTCCAGCCAGCGCGCGCCGACGACATCCGGGGAAAAATAGCCGTCGTACGCGGCGCGTTGGACGAGGCGCGAGGTGGTGCCGTTGCGGATGCGCCCGCTGAGTTCGTCCACCGCATGCCTCAAGGTTGCATCGGTGGCCGGATGCGGGACGACAATGCAGTTGGATTTGCTGACGCCGATTTCCCGCGTGCCGCCGCGATCCGTCGCGATCCACGGCAAGCCCGCCGACATGGCCTCGATGAGCCCGAGGGGCATGCCCTCGTTGTGGGTGGAGAAAAGCACGGCCGCATCGAGGCTTTGCAACGCCCGGGCCTGGGCTTCGGTGCCGGAATAGGCTCCGTGATAACGCACGCGCGGCCACGCCTTGAAAAATTCCGGCGGATAGTCCGGACCCGCGCCATGCAAATGCCACGTGATAGGGGCGAGCGTGGGATCGGCGCTCAGGCGGCAGATGGCGTCAACGCCCTTCTCGCGGATGAGGCGTCCCATGAACCCAAAGTTGAGCGTCTCCCCGGGCGGGCGGTCGACAACCGCAGCCGCCGGAACGGGACAGCGGGTCAGGTAGGGAAGATAAATCGTCTTCGTGCGGTTCACCGCCCGGTTGATGGCGTCGCGGGTCGCGCAGCTGCACGCCACCAATTCGGGGGCGCCGGCCAGCACGCGGCGAAAGCCGGCCGACCACGAGGCCTGCTCGCCGGGATCGGCGGCGGTGTGGTGGTGGTGGATGCGCCGGGCGGAATTGCGGGCGGCGTGCCAGACGACCCGGGCCAGCGCGCTTTGTCCGTTGGTATAGATGAGATCCCAGGGCTGGCGGCGCGCGGCGGAAACCTCGGCGAGCAGCCAGCGGAGCTTGCGGAGTTTTCCCGCCTGGTGACGGGCGGCGGGCAATTCGTGCAGCGAGATCAGCGGGTGCGAGATTTCGGAGCGCAGATCATCCCCGAGCGAATTGCCGGTGGTGAGCAGGGTGATCCGATGACCGCGCTTCGCGGCGAGCGCGGCGAGCGCGCAAATGTGGCGTTCCATTCCGCCATAGGCCGCCATCTGCGGAGCGTAGAAGAGCGCGTTCATTCCCCAAGTTCCTCCAAAAAGCGGGCGACCGTGGCGGGGAAAGAGTTGGCGGGCGAATGCCGGTGTTGCAGCCAGGTGCCGGCGGTTTCCGGATCGAGGTCGGCCAGCCGGGCCATCCGCGGATCGGAGCCGGAATCCGGCGTCGGACCGTGACGCAGCCGCCAGTCGTCGCGGGGCATGAGGATGGGCAGTCCGTGGTCGAGCATGGCGGCCACGACCCCGCTCTTCCGGATGAGCGCGCGCGGATGCGGCGCGATGCCGAGATTGGCGCCTTGCAGCAGGCAGGAAACTTCGCCGGGCGGAAGTTCTCCGGTCGTGACGACCGTGATGCCGGCGTCCTTGATGCGCTCGAGGATTTCCGGGCCGTGCGGGCCGATGCGGCCGATTGCGATCAGCGCCGGTTCCCGGTCCTGCCGGGCGGCGGTGGCTTTTAGGAGCGCGGCGGTGGCGTCGGGTTGCCACTGCCGGTGGAGCGTGCCGAAAGTGACGCAGATCATCCGTTCCTTCCCGTCGATCGAAGCTGGCAGGTGGCGCTCCAGCGCGGCCACGCAGTCGCGGGGCGAGGCCGGCACGACGGGAATGTTGCTGAACAGCGGCAGGAGCGAGGCGGCGAATTTGTGCCGCGCCAACGCGGCGACATAGGTCTGGTTGGAGGTGTGCAACCGGTCGGGCGAGACCGCGCGGAGAAACGCGAGCAGGGCGCGCCGCTGTTTCCAACCGCTAATGCGGGTCCAGAAGGAGTCGCCCTGCGCGATTCCGATCCAGATTTCGTGCAACATGACGTGTAGACGGGGCGCACGAAGTTCCCTGGCCAGTTGCAGCACTTCCGGGCCGAGCACGCCTTTCGGATCATAGCCGTAACCGACCATCTGCCAGCTGATCCAGTCCGGCTCGAACCGGGTGATGCGGTCGCGCGCGGCGGCCATGCGCACCCACCACGGCAGGGCGGTCGACCAGCGGCAGACGGTGCGCGACGGCCCGGAAAGTTCGGTCGAGGATGCGTTCACATGCCGGTCGCCCAATGCGAGGATCAGGCATTGCCACCCCTGCTCCGCACAAGCGGCGGCAAGGCGGCGCGTGTAGTCGCCGACGCCGTCGCGTCCGGGTTCGGCGGAGGAGCAGATGAAGGCGATTTTCATGTCCGGTGATAGAAGCGGCCGAGGAAGGCGGCGGCGCCGAGTTCGAAGCGCCGCCAGGCGAGCGTGCCGGCGGAGAACGCGGCGACGGGTGAATTGGCGAACCGGTGGAATTGCTTGTGCGCGGTTCCGGGCGGCCGGCCCGAAAGCGCCTCGCGGAGAAATCCTCCGCGCCACGGTTTGCGGCCGCCGGCGGCGTGGGAAAGCAGATGGCCGCCGGGAAGAAAATCCATTCCCTCGGGTCCGGTGGCGTGAACCGGAACCTCTTCGAAAAGCAGCGCCATGTTCAACGCATCCTGATCGATGGTGTGGAAAAGAGCCTCGGGCCCCGAGTGCTTGAGGACGGACAGCGAGCCGAGTTCGCGCCCGGCAAGTTCGATGAGCGAGGCCCACAGGTCGAGCAGGCTGCCGCGGCCGCGGGTGACCGCGACGAATCCCGCGTTGTAGTAGCGTTCCAACGCGCGCACCGGTTCCAGCTGATGGCGGGCGAAAAATTCCTTCCAGACGAACCGATACGGATGGCCGGCGGGAAAATTGGCATTGACGTCCTCGCACAGCGCGACGCCGTCGCTGTCGATCCAGCGATTCAGGACGGGCCACGGCGCCTTCACCACGATGTCCGGATCGAGGTAACCGACGGCGGTGGCGGTCGGCGTATGGATGTGCAGGCAGGCGCGCATGAACACCGGTTTGTAGTTGGTCAGGTGGATGGACGCCGTCACCTCGACCCAGCGAACCTGCAGGGGGGCGAGGGCGGCGGTGCGGTTCGCCCAGGCGGGACGGGCGCCGCGATAGCCGCAGACAAATGTGCCGGTGAAACCGGAGCAGTGCAGCGAGTTCAGCAAGGCGGCCGCGCCCAGGTGGTAGTCGCCTTCGAAGAGGGTGCAGAGGGTGACGCTCATGAGGAGAGGTTCCGGGGTGAAGGGCGGAGGCGGCCGAGCACGCCGCACGCGGCGGCGCGCAGCCACCAGTCGATGCGCCAGTCGGTCGCGCAGGCGCGGAGGAAATTCCGGCGGGCGCGAAGCGGGTCGCGACGCTGGCGCAGCTTGCCCGCGGCGGCCCAGGTCTCGGCGGCGAGGCGGCGGCGCAACGGACGAGGGATGTCATCCCAGTCCAGGTGCTTGTCGAAGACCGCGGCGGAGGCCTCGGCCATTTCCGGCGCATGGGTGGATAGCGCGGACGGGTGCTTGCGATAGAGGCACGTGTTTTCGCCGGTATAAGCGAACCGGCCGCCGGCGCGCGCGCAGCGCAGCCACATGTCGCGGTCCTCCACGTAGCGAAACGCCGGATCGAAGCCGCCGACCGTTTCCCAAAGGCCCTTCCGCAGCAATACCGAGGCGGGCTGGATGACGTAGTCCACGGCGAAGAGCGACCGGGGAAACGCCGCGAGCGCGTCCGGCGAAGGAGCCCGCGTTTCCAGGGTTTTCCCGGTGTCGCTTTCAAAAAGAATCGAGCCCGAATGGACGAGATCCACCTCATGCGGCGGCTGGGTGAACGCGACGAGGGTGGCGAGGTGTGGCGGCGTCCAAAGATCGTCGCTGTCCAGCAGCGCGATCCAATTTCCCAGCGCGGCCTCGATGCCGGTGTTGCGCGTGGCGGGCAGGCCGCGGTTTTTTTCGTGCCACAGGTAACGCACGCTCTGCCTGACCGTGCGGGCGAACTCGTTCACGATTTCCCCGGTGCGATCGCGGGAACCGTCCTCCACGACGATGAGCTCCCAATGAGGATAGGTCTGCCCCGCGACGGACCCGAGGGTTTGCGCGAGCCAGCGGTCGGCCTGGTAGGCGGGAATGCAGATGCTGATCAAAGGTGGACTCATGACTGAAGGGTGGGATGGATGCGGGCTTCCAGGCGGTCCAGGACGCCGGCATCGGTGCGGGCGTCGAATTTGCGGGCGAGGAGCGCCGGGCTTTCCAGCAAACGGGGCAGATCCCCGGAGGTGAAGGTGCGCGGGTGGGGCGAGTGGCGGGGGAAGTCGATCTCGCGCAGCGTTTCGTTGACGAGCGTGGAGGCGAGCGGGCTGTTCAGCAGCGCGGATTGAAAAAGAATCTCGTCCGGATGGCCGGCCGCGCGCAACCAGCGGCGGATGCGCCGGGCGCGCGGATCCTCGACGAGGTAGCGCGCCGCTTCCCGCGACAGCGCGACGTGATTGGCGCCGCCGTAGTAGCGGAAAAAATCCGGCCAGCGTCGCGTGAAACCCGGAATCCAGGGAGTCTGGTTTTTCCAGCCCAGGACACGGCCCATGCGGCGCCCCAGGCCGGGAACGGACAGCAGTTGACGGAGCCAGGGCCACGCGAGGTGGTAACGGGTGAGACGCTCCCGCGCATTGCGCCACAGGCCTCCGGAGTCCAGCGGGTCGAACCAGCTCAAATAGCTTTTTTCCGGCGCGGCATTGAAACGCGCGAGCATTTCATCGCGCGATTTCAACGGGAAATCCTGGCCGGTGAGATTGAGGAAATGCGTCCAGCGGCGGTCGGCCGCCAGCGCCGCAGCCATTGCCTCCACCTGAACCTCCCCCATGACCGGGCCGCCCCAGACGATCCGGCGCGCCGGCAACAGGCGGACATTCGCATGGGTGCGGGCCAGCCTCCGACCCAGTTCGTGCAGACTGCGCGGGGCACGCCGGTCGAAATGCAGGATGAAGGTGTCCTCTTCGTGGTGCAGGGCGTCGAACAGCCGCGCGACCTGCGACGGCAACCGATGGGCGAGAATGAGAAAGGCCAGGCACATCGCGGGATCAGTTTTCGGTTTCGCGCAGGCGCCCGAGTCCGCGCTCCAATCGGTCGAGTCCGCGGTTCAGGGCCGTTTCCTCGCTCAGGAAACCGAAGTTGAGGCTGGTTTCGAATTTCCGGCGCAGTTCCTTCAGGCGGGAAACCAGGGAGCGGGTTTGCAGCGCATAGGCGGCGGAGTTAACCGCTTTCCGGTAGCCGCGGTGGAGAAACCCTTCGCCGGGTGATTCCTCGACGCGGGGACTTATGGCCGGCAGGGCGATCGGAGTGGCGGCCAGCCCGACAGAGCCCATCCAGTCCCGCCATTTGAAATCAAGAAACTGTCCGCCGACGCGGACGGGCTGCCAGCGGATCCGCAGGGCGTCCGCCGTGATCGCCGCATGCATCGCCTCGGCGATGATGCCCTGACAGCCCTGCAGCTGCGCGAGGGTTTCATTTACGGGGCATTTCGGATCGAGATAGCGGAGGCCGCTCAGCGCGCAGATTTTTTCCCAAGGCATCCGCAGGCGGGTCTGCCAGTGGGGCATGAAGCCGATGCGCGGTCCCCCGGACACCGGGGCGGGAAGGGCGAAGCGCCGCAACAAATACGCGCCGTCGATCGCCGCCAACCGGGGATCGAGGCAAAGCGCTTGGGCGGTCAGCGGTCCGCGCACGCCGTAAATATTCCACCGGTGGTCGGTGCTCGGAAACGGGCCGTAACCGCCGCCCGAGCTCAATACCGCATAGCGCTCCGCCTGGGGGAGATCGGTTTTCAAGATTGTGCCGATGCCGAGGAACAGGGTCGGGCTTTCGGCCTGGAGGCTTTCGCCGAGCAGGCGCGGCCACAACCAGGGATTGAGCGCATCCCCGTAGTTTGGAGCCTTGTCGAAATGAAAAAGTCGCATGGTCGAAAATCAGGTTTCCGAACCGCGCAGGCGATCGAGCGCGACCTCCAGGCGGTTCAATCCGCGGGTCATCGAGCGTTCGTTGCTGAGATAACCGAAACCGGCGTCGGCTTCGAATTTCCGGCGCAGTTTCCGGAGGCGGACGATCAGGCGGTGGTCCTGCCAGACGGCATAGGCGGTGGAATTGAGCGCGCCGCGATAGGCGCGGTGGACGAGGCTTTCGTTCTTCCGGCCGATCACACCATGATAGGTCGTGGGCAGCGCGATCGGCCGGGCTTCCAGGTCCACCGAGCTCAGCCAATCGCGCCACTTGAAATCAAGGAATTCCGGGGTCAATCGCACGGGGAGCCAGCGGATACGGAGGGCGTCCGCCGCGATGGCGGCGTGCATGGCTTCGGCGATGACACCGTCGCAGCCCCGCAACCGGGCGAGGGTTTCATCCACGGACAGCAACGGGTCGAGATAACGCAGACCGCTCTGCTCGCAGATCGTTTCCCACGGGGTGTTCAGGCTGGTCTGCCAGTGGGGCATGAAGCCGATCCGCGGTCCCGGCCCGAACGGCGCCGGCAGGTCGAGTTTGCGCAGGAGATAGGCGCCGTCGACGGCGGCGAGTTGCGGGTCGAGGTTGAAGGCGAGGGCGGTCAGCGGCCCGCGCACCGCGTAGAAATTCCACCGATGATCGGTCCGGGCGGCGGGTCCGTAGCCGCAACCGGCGCCCAGCACCGCGTAGCGCTCGGCTTCCGGAAGCTTTTCGTTCAGGATGGTTCCGATGCCGAGAAACAGCGTGGAACTGCGGGCCTGCAAACGCCCGCCGAGCAGCCGCGGCCAAATCCAGGGATTGAGGGCGTCGCCGAAATTCGGCGCCTTGTCGTAATAGAAAAGCTGCATGTCAGGTAAGTGCCGGGACGGACCGCGGGGAGGTGGCGCCGGCCGGCCGGCGGCGGTCCCACGTGACGCCGCTGCGGACCGGCCTGGCCGGATTGCCGGCCACGATGGTTCCGCCCGGCACCGGGCGCGTGACCACCGAGCGGGCTGCGACAATCGCGTGATCCTCGATCGTGACCCCCTTGAGAATCTGGCTGTGGATGCCGATCCACACATGGTTGCCGATCACGACATCCGAGGCGGGATTCAGGTTTTCGCCGGTCGCGGCGTCGAGGATGCTGTGCCCGTCGCTGCAGCGGATGTCGGATCCGTAGGCGACCATGCAGTCGCGGCCGAGCACGACGCCGCAGCCGCCCTGGGCGACGAGCACGGGGCTGGTCATCGTGGTGGCTTCGCCGATTTCCAGCCGGCTGCCCTCGTCGGTGACGACGAAGTTTCCTCCGCGCAGACGCGTGCGCGCGCCGATCAGGCAGACGAGGTTTTTGCCGGTCAATTGGATCCTGACGTTCCAGAGGATCGCGCCCGCGCCGATTTCGAGCCGGTTGTTTTCGCCCGAGACCTCGACCTGGCAGCGATGGAGACAGGAGTCGTTCCAGAGGACGCGGTGATTGTCGCCGGAAATGGCGACGCCGGATCCCCGGCCATGACGCAGCCAGAAGCCGTAGAGCCGCCGGGCGGCCGATTTCAACCTTTGGCGGACGGATGACATGGTTTGGGTTGAGTGCGGAGCGCGAGGGTTTCGCGGTAGATATCGTTGAACGCGGTCAATCCCAGCGGACGGCTGCCGGACATCTGCGCGAGGAATCCGCCCCAGAGGCAGCTTCCTTCCAGGAAAAAGAGACCTTCGGAGGTATCGGAGACGTCCCAGCCGATGAAGGGGAAGTCCGGCCAGCCGGCGTGGGCGGCGGTGGTCAGCGCCACCATTTCTTCCCAGCGCGGCACGGGAAAATCCTCGATCGGCTGGCCGCTGACGGGATGGCGAACCAGACGGCCCATGCCGGGATGTTTCGATTCCGCGGCGTGCAGCCGCCCCGTGATGAGATCAACCGCTGCGCAAAGCGTCGTGTCCCTTTCCGCGCAGGTCAGGCGGCTGGCCTGCGGAAACCGCAGTGCGGCGAGCAGGACCTCGACCCGGCCGTCGGGATGGCGTCCGGTCACGATGCGGTAGTTGCACAACGCGCCGGAGGAGAATCCCGCGAGATCCGGATGGTTTTGCAGCCACGGTTGGACGAGCAGGGTGGTCCCGCGCGAACGGGAGGCGAAGCAGTTGTCGAGGTGGACTTCCGGCGATTCGCCGGAAGCATCCCGGTGTTTCCCCGTGGCCGGATCGTAGCGAAGGCCGAGGATCCCCTCGCTGCTGTAGGTCAGGGCGCGCTTCGCGAAGACATCCCGCTTGAGCATGTCCGGGTCGGCCGGGGCGAGCGGAAGGCCGTCCTTCCAGAGGGCGAGGATCGGCACCACGGGAAGGCCGCGCTTTTTCGCGCGCTCGGTGAACAGGATTTTGTCCTCCAGCGGATTGAGGTCGGCCGGGGAGGCGTCGCGCTGGAGATGATGCAATTCCGAGGGATCGATCACGTGCCGCCACGAATCCGGATGACGCCGGCGATGAAGGCCGAGGAAATAATAGACGCGGGGGCTGAGTCCCATCCGCCACGCGCAGAGCCAGAGGTGAAGGAACTGGCGGTGGTAGGGAATGTTGTCCGTCGCGCGCAGGCTGCGGCCCCACCGCTGCAGGGCCTGGAGAATGCGCGGAAGGCTGATGACGAGATAGAGGACGGCGGCGGGGATCTGCTCCAGCGGATGCGTGGCGCCGAGTTTGTCGCGTTCGAGCGCGTTGGCGCGGCGGCGCAGCATGGAGGCGTTCGCATTCCCGCGGGTCCAGACAAACCACGGCGCCGCGACGCGGCAGCGGTCGGTCGCGATCAACCTGAGAACAGGGAGATTCCAGAGCCGGGTCATCGAATGGGCCGGCGGCAGGCCGGCGTGTCGGGGCCGTAGAAATGCTCGAAGCACTTCAGGTAAATTTCAGCGAAGGCGGTGTCGCCCAGGGGCGCGGCCCCGGGAAGCTGGACGCAATCGCCACCCCAATAGGCATTGGCTTCGAGCAGGATGAGCCCGTCCGACGAGTCGATGACGTCCCAGCCGATAAACGGGATCCACGGGTAGGTGCGGTGGGCGCGCACGGTCAGGTCGATGATTTCCCTCCAGCCCGGGAATATGCGGTTTGCGATGGGCGCGCCGGTGTCGGGATGCACCGGAAAATCACCGAGCATCGTTTCGCGGAAACGCCCGCTCTCCATCCGCCCGGTGGCGATGTCGATGCTCGAGATCATGATATTCCGATCGTGACCGGTGGTGGTCATGCTGGAGGGCAGACGGACGAATCCGCCGATCGGCACGGGGTTTTCCCCGGGGGCGAGACCCGTGATGAGGCGCACGTTGCAGATGTCGGCCTCGCCGTAGAGGGAGTTTCTTTCGGCGTTGAACAGCCGGCGCTGGAGAATCATCGGACGGCGGTCGGTGCGCGCGATATCCCCGATCGCCCGCAACAGATCGTCCCAGGAGAGATCGGCGTTTCGCAGCCGGTGCGTGGCGGTGGCGGGTTGATACGCGACGGGCATGATGCCCACGCTGCCGAATTCGGAAGTGGGATTGAGAAAAAGGTCGGCGGCGACCGGCGCG
>Ga0164241_10007046_pt1 | contig 10151 bp, 12 predicted proteins | sample OricomyardsoilBY_FD_108780 | JGI IMG/M metagenome (GOLD analysis project Ga0164241, IMG submission 108780) | Backyard soil microbial communities from Emeryville, California, USA - Original compost - Back yard soil (BY) | ecosystem: Environmental > Terrestrial > Soil > Unclassified | place: USA... | reverse complement strand
TTGTTCCCTGATTATTTAAAATTTGTATCTCCTGTTATAACATTTTGTTTGCCAGCGTTTGAGATGGTAAGTGAAAAAATAGACCTTAATGAAATTAAAACAAGTAAACCCAACGCCTTTTACAAAGAATATTCAGAAGGAATTAGAATTGCAAAACTTATTTTAAAACGTTTTGGTTACAATATTAAAAACACAGAGAAAAAAGAAACTATTCAAATTCCGCCTTTTTGGGTGGATATGTCTAAGCTGTTTGAATTGTATGTTTTGGGATTATTGAAAGAACGGTACGGTAATCAGGTAGAGTATCATTTTACAAAGCAATACAACGAATTGGATTTTTTACTAAACACAGAACACGAAAAAATTGTTATTGACGCAAAATATAAACGTAAGTACCAGCAGCATTACGACATAGATGATATTCGTCAACTTAGTGGATATTCCAGAATTAAAAAAATAGTTGAGCATTTAGGTTATAAATCTGACGAACAGCAAGCAACAGCGGTGATAGATTGTCTTATTATATATCCCGACCAAAACTCTACTCTTAACTTGCATAACAATATAAAAAAAGAAATTATCCGACAATTTGTAAAATTTTATAAACACGGAATTAGGTTGCCTGAAATCAATTAGGCCTTGGCCATGCCTTTAGTATTTGGTTGCTTATCTTTCAACAGAAAAAATACCATGGCTGTTATTATTGATTATGAAGATAAATACCTCAACGACTTTAAGCGTTTGAACCTTGAATGGCTGGATAAATTCGGCCTCACAGAATCACACGATCTTGAAATTCTTGACCACCCACAGGAAAATGTACTTGAACCTGGGGGATTTATTTTTCTTTTGAAAGAAGATGAAACCATTATTGGCACTGCAGGCTTATTAAGAATGAATAATGAAACATTTGAGCTTATTAAAATGTCTGTTGACACTACGCCGGGGTAAAAAGTTTGGGGATATGTTGCTTCAAAAATATATCAGCAAGGCGAGAGAACTGAAGGCTGCAAAGATCATTTTGTTCTCTAACAGCAATTTACAGGTAGCCATTCATTTATACCAAAAATATGGCTTTATACATACGGCTGTAACCGGCGCCCCTTTTAAAACAGCAGATATAAAAATGGAATTGTCGTTATAGTTACTCCGCTGGTAAACCCCTATCCTTAACTCTAAAAAATATTTTTTTGAGTTAAGTAATGTATGTATCCTTGCGATCAAATTTCAGGAAGGCTGGTTGCTGGGTTAGGCACATTCGCCAAAGGTTTGTACTATATACATGTAGTGACTGCTAATGGTTCTGAAGTATTTAAAATTACATTGAATTAATATCTGCTTAATAAAAAACTGCGAACTAAGCTGCTGAGCGCTTTTTTTGAGTCATTTGACGCAGTAATTCACCGTCATTGGCAATATATTTGCCGGGATATAAGCATCCGTACTTAAACATACCTGTAATTTCTACATGAAAAAATCAACATTCCTGCTATTGCTATTGTTCACAGCATGTCAAAAAAGCACATCAGACATCAAAGATCGCATTCCTAAATACGATATTACAGGCACTTGTTATGACAGCTCAGCCAAAGTGTATAACGTAGATCTATTATTCAGAAACTGTAAAAACAGCGATACACAAATATGTGTTTATACTGTTCGTAGTAAAGCCATAGACAGCGTAATTGCTGTAGGGATCAACGGTATTCATCATGTACAGCTATCCACTAACGGTATAGATACAGGGGGTATAAGCGTGTACGTTAAGAATGCAGACACTTTATATGTGTCTAAAACAAAACTAGCTGACGGGCAAACTTGTGATTAAAAATTTAAAATCACCGGCAACTGGTCACTTATCCAATTGTTCTTTTACCTGCACATAACTCCATGCTGTAAACGGCATCACAATAAACAATAGAAAGATCCAGGCAGTTTTTGTAAAAACAAAAAGCAATAGAACGATCAGCAATACATATAACGGGTATGCAAATAATAAAATGCCCGTAAGCACAGAATCGTAATGATCTGTACTGCTGTATTTCTTTAATGCAAAATTTTTCACAGGCAGGTATAAAGGTGCATGCATAATAAAACCCGCAGCAGCAGGTACCCCTAAAAGAATTTTTGTAAAGCGGGAAGGTTTCATTTCAAGCAGAGCTGATTGCCGGGCCTTATCATTTTTATCGATCTCAAAAACCAGTTGTTCCATCTGGTTGCGCAAATGATTATTAAAAGAAAGGTTGCGCGTACCATCTGATCCATTCCATTCAATATCTTCTTTGGTAATTACTTCACCAAAATTGATAAATACATTTTTGCCAAACCGCCTGAACGAACTATAGTTGATACCCACTGGTATTACTTTCAATGGGATATTTTCTTCCCAGGCTTTAAACACAAGCCTTGCTGTACCTTTTTTTAATGGCCGCAAATGCCACTCGTTAATGCATTTGCCTTCGCTGTAAATATGCACCAACCCATTTTCGTTGAATATATCGAGGCAGGCATTAAAGGTTTTATAATTTTCTGAAAGATTGCTTACGCCTTCACTGGTCCTGTACAGCGGCATTATACGCACTGCTTTAAAAAAACGGCTCACTTTATTATTGATAAATGCATCGCCTCGGGCCAGCGACCATAGAGGTTGTTCAAATAATATATCAAGTATAACAGAATCCAAAAAAGAATTCGGGTGATTACAGGCCAGTAACAACGGCCCTTTTTGTTTCAAGACTTCTTTATTATTAATAATGATCTTTCTGCAAAAGATGCAGGCAGCCAACCTTACCCATAGTTTTAAAATAGAATAGATCATCGTTTGTAATAATAAATAATTATCCGGTTTATTATTGTGGTGTTAAGTTAACAATATGATTTGGGCTTTTGATGTTGAGACTTGTTTGGTTGAAACTTAGCTCCTTGTTAAATCATTTATCTTGCTGACTATAAAAATAACGGCGATAAAAATCTTTTACAAGAGTGTTTTATCGCCGTATTAACCATATTGATGTATGCTGAATAAAATTTAAGACAATTAGTTAGTCAACAACCAGCTTAATAGTTTGAACAGTTTTATTATCACTTAGCCTTACCAGGTAAATGCCTTTTACTTTTGATTGAAGCAGGCTGTTTAACTGGTTACTTAACCCGGCGGCCATTCCCTTACCTGCGCCAATTTGTACGCCCTGCGCAGAAAATACCTGCATGGTTATAAAATTTGCGCTATTACTTTTTATAATAAAATTACTACGACCGGGATTTGGCGTTATGGCAAAAATATTTTTTTCAGTAGCTGCAGATTTATCAGCCACCGCTTCATTATAAGTTTCGCCGGTTATATTCACATTTTTACAAGCGCCTGTTTGTGGCAAGTTCTTGTCAATCCACTGCATGCGTTTATCCAGCCAATATTTCAATACCTGTATTTCCTGTTCATAGGTTTGTGGAATCGGGTCAGGGTTTGGCCATACATATGTGCCCAACACCGGCCATTTTTTAAAATGCCTTTTTCTTGCTTCCGCAGTTAGGGCAGCAATGGAATCTATTGTATGAGATAAAGAGGCTTTGCTTAACAGCGTTTTCCTAAGGTCTTTCCAGCGGCAAAGCAGGTTGGACTGGAATGCGGTATCCTGCATAAAACGATCCCACCAAAAAGGTACCGGCAATGTAAATGGCGGGCACACATAGTTATACCGGTACGCCCATCCTGTGGTATCGCTGCCACTGCAATAATTGGCATTGCGAAAAGCAATATCATAGTCCCATACAGGGCCCATAATTATCTTTCCACCCTCATCATCCCTGTCTTTATACATATAGGTGCTGATGTGGTAACCATCTACATTGCGGCTTAGTTCATTCACAATAAAATAATCAATAAAAGAAAACTCATCTGCATAATGCCGGAAGCCATTTACCGGGTCTTGAAAATTGTTTCCGTGCAAAGCATTCTCAAAACTATCTGTGTAGTTTTTTATATATGCTTTTTGAGGCGCGGAAATATCTTCGGCTTTGGGATATTCATATTTAAACTGCACCCGGGCAAAACTGTTGGGGCCTTTATATTTTGAAACCCAGGCATCGGCATCTTTATCAATGCTATAAATATAGCCGCCGGTAATTTTATCAGCGGTGGTATCTTCAGGGTCAAGCTTCTTTATATCCACTCTTCCTTTATCTCTTTTAATGCGTTCCATAAAAACATAAATGCCCACATATTCCCCATTCAATATTACTTCCGCATACCGGCAATGTGCTGCCCAATGGCCCATATTATTGCTAAGGCTATACGCAAGAAAATTATGCATTAATGTTTTATCATTATATGGAGCATATAAAACCCAGTCACTTTCTTCAGGCATGCCGAACAGCGATGCATCAAGGCTTTCTTCATTCTCATCCCAAAGTTCTATGCTATACGATTTCATGGGAAACATTTGCGAACTTTCCCCACGCACTTCTATACCAACATACCCGTTGTATTCATTAAACGGATCTGATAAATGATTACGCTGCCCGTCAGGATTATTAATAATACCCATGGTGGCCTTAATTTTTGGCTCATCAGGAATGGTAACGCCATTGGTATTAATAACAATAATCGGCAGGTTGGAGGAAAGATTAGCTTGTTGCGCTGATACTTTTAAAAAACAACATACTGTAATAATGATGGTGTAACAATACTTCATAGCAGGAGATTTATCAGCAATATATGCCAGGGAAATATTAAAAGCGAAAAAAGATGACTTTACTATCATAAAATTTAATTCACTCTGTTATTTGGCTTATCGCTTAGGCACATCCTTTCCAATTCATTCTATGCGTATTTTACTTACAACAGTTTTTTGCGGTAGCATACATGGTTGCATTTTAAATTGTCGCTCATGAATTAGTAATTGTTTTTTAATCTTCCGAATGGTCTGCCGGCACATCCAAACCGTTCCATATTTTTTTTGATGTCCAGTCAGCATCCGGCCCGTTCCAAAGCATATCTGTTGCAGGTAAGCCAAGGAACAAAAAAGCTTCGCTGCATAAATACAAACTGCCGGTTGATATATAACCCTCTCCTATGCCCGGCTGGTGGCCTGCTAATCCAATTTGCAGCCATCCTTCTTTACTAAAAGTCGCAGGCATTTCTATTTGCTTTTTTATTACATTGAATAATGCTGACCTTACCTGTTGCGGTTTAATATTTCCCTGCAATTGCTGCATCAATGCTATTTGTGATAGTGACTGGAAAGCCCCAAAACGATAAGCCAGCGACCTTCCTACAGGCGGGTAAGTGGCTTCAGGAGATATTAATCTTTCCTGTACCGCCGCATATCGCTGTGCTCTTTTTAAAACCGTTTTGTATAATGTATTCCATTTTGCGGATGTGTCTGCGGTTTTTAGTACGGCCAGCACTTCTATCAACATGGGTTGAATAACAAAGCTGTTATAATAATCCCAATGAAAGTTTGCACCATCGCCATAAGCGCCATCACCTTTATACCACTGCTCGTGTTTATCGATGGCGTACAGTATTCTTGCGGTATCGCATTGCCCGTCAAATTTTAATAAAGCCGCTTCCACCATAGCACTGAATAAAAGCCAGTTGTTTTCGCCAGGCTTAATAATTCTTGCAGATTTTAATGCATTAATAACATGCTGTTTTGTTTGGTTATTCAAGGGTTGCCATAACTGTTTGGGCGCTCTTAATAAAGCCTGGGCAAGAAAGGCCGCATCAACCAATGGTTGTCCGCCTTTATTAAAATTCATAAAATCAGGAGAAGAAGGATTAGTGGCATTATCAAGGCAAATCCTTGCCAGTTGAATGTATTGCATCCGCAGCTTTCCTTCACTGCTGCTGTCTGCGCCTAACTCAAGCCAGGGAGCCATGCCGGATAACAACCTTGCAAATGCTTCAAGATAAGTATAGTTGCTTCTGTCGGTGGTTTTTGCTTCAACAGGCATGCTGCGTTTCAATTCGTTTTTGCTTAATGCATTCAACACAGGATCGGCAATTTTACACATGGTTTCAACCAGGTATTTTCGTTCTTCCAAACCTGCGTTTTGCTGTTGGGCATTACCCGTAACAATCATCAAAACAGAAAAGAGGAATACAAGTTTTAATCTTAACATGGCTCTGTAATTATTGATAGCAATAACCGCTTTGTTGTTGCGGCAAAGCGCTAAAATTAGTTTGTGTTTTTTATTTATGATATTTTAAGCACTGCTTTTGCAATGCAATGCAGCAGAAGTTTATTCAATACTTATTGATGAAATAACAGACTGCACTTCATTTTTTAGTTTAGGAATATCGTTAACGATTATTTGCCAGATTAAGTTGCCGTCAATACCAAAATATTCATGCACTAAAATATGGCGCAATCCAACTATTTGTCGCCATTGAATGCTTGTGAACTTACTTTTTGTTTCTTCGGTTATATAATTTGCAGCTTCTCCAATAATTTCAATTTGTTTGATTGATGCAAATCTCATCATAGAGTTTTTGAGGAAAGAATTGAAATCCGCCCGGGAAGTATAGTGTTCTATTTCTGTAATGGATTCTAATATGTGAAGAAGCCTCTGCTTGTCACCAATTTTACCTTTCATAAATCAGCACTTTATCATTATTTATGAAAGGAAGAATATATTTTGAAACGGCATTGCTTGAGACAAGGTCAACTTTTTTATGAAGTTTATCTTCAAGATCAAACTTCATCTTAATAAAACCCAGACCAATATGCTTAGTGTAATCAAGTTCAACTAAAATATCTACATCGCTATTATCCAAAGCTTCTTTCCTTGAAAATGAACCGAATATAAAAGCCTTCAGAACTGGTTTGTCCTGAAAATAATCCCGTATAGCTTTTATTTCTTCATTGGAAAGTTTCATTAAATGAAGGTAATATTTTTTAGCGAGCTTCACTCCCATTGCTGCCAACGCTGTTATTTGTGAAGTTATATCATTCTATTACTTTGTTCAATACTAATGGTTCCATCTTATGCCTTAACTGTTATTTTTATAATGTTATTCTTGCATCTTTATATCTCAAACAACAAATAATAATGAGTGGCGAAGGCATACCGGTTCCATCAGCAACAGAAAAAATATCAGGCCGCAGGCTAAAGGCTATTATCGGTGGCTCCATTGGTAATTTGGTAGAGTGGTACGACTGGTATGCGTATGCTGCATTTGCGCTTTATTTTTCTGCAGCTTTTTTTCCTGAAGGAAATGCAACAGCCCAATTACTGAATACTGCCGGCATATTTGCGCTGGGCTTTTTAATGCGGCCATTGGGCGGCTGGATATTTGGACGCATAGCCGACAAAAAAGGCCGCAAAAGAAGTATGACCTTATCTGTTTTATTGATGTCATTTGGTTCATTGTTAATTGCTTTCACACCCACCTATCAAACCATTGGCATAATGGCGCCGGTGATGTTATTGATAGCCCGCCTGCTGCAGGGCCTGAGCGTGGGCGGCGAGTATGGCGTATCGGCAACCTACCTGAGTGAAATGGCCAGCCGTAAGCATCGTGGCTTTTATTCCAGCTTTCAATATGTTACATTGATCGGCGGCCAGCTTATTGCGCTGGGCATACAGATGATATTGCAACAATTATTGCTTACTGAACAACAACTGCACGAATGGGGATGGCGTATTCCTTTTGCCATTGGAGCCATACTGTCTGTTGTAGCGCTTTATCTCCGTACGAACCTGCATGAAACAGCCTCCTTTGAATTGCAGCAAAAAAACCCGGAACATAAAAAGGGAAGCATTCAAGAATTGTTGAATCATCCCAAGGCTGTATTAACGGTTATAGGACTTACGCTGGGGGGCACACTGGCATTTTACACATATACTACTTATATGCAGAAATTCCTGGTGAATACAGTGCATCTTACCAAAAGCGATTCAACGTTTATTTCATTTATTACCCTGCTCATATTTGCTTTACTGCAACCGGCATTTGGTGCCCTCTCCGACCGCATTGGCCGCCGTGCATTATTGATTGGATTTGGCGTATTGGGCACGTTATTTACCGTTCCAATATTAACTGTGCTTAGTCATACCACGTCGCAATTACAGGCATTTTTACTGCTGCTTTCGGCCCTTATAATTGTAAGCGGGTATACCAGCATTAATGCTGTTGTAAAAGCAGAATTGTTCCCGGCAAGGGTACGTGCACTGGGTGTTGGCCTTCCATATGCTTTTACCGTGGCGCTGTTTGGCGGCTCGGCAGAATATGTGGCGCTTTGGCTTAAAAACAAAGGGCATGAATCTTATTTTTACTGGTATATCACTACCTGTATTTTTTTGTCGCTACTGCTATATTTGTTTATGAAAGACACGCACAAGACTTCAGCAATAAACAAGGAAGAAATGGAAATAGACTCAATTTCTCCATGAGTGTTTTACTATAAAGAAAAAGGCGGCTGCCGGGATATCCTGCGGCAGCCTTTTCTAAATTAAATTTTTTTATTGAATAGCTAAATTAAATGAACCATTGCTGATCAGCAGGGAATCAGTTCCAACGCCGCTGTTATCATAAAACATACCGCTGAACGTACCTGATACTTCGTTGGCGGTAAGCGTTGATATAATGATCTGTAAAGGTGCACTTGTTGGCGACTTTAAGCCAGCACCATAAATGGCAGTGACATCATTTGTACCAGGATTATATACACCTGCAAGAATATAAGTACCTAAACCCTGGGTATATGTGCCTGTTGAAATTGGAGTGCCGTTTTGCGTGATCTGCAGGCCCAGGCCTTCATTTGCACCTGCTGTCATTGATAACACATAGACATTGTTTTGGTTGATTTGCGTGGCAAGCGGTACTGTGGTATATGTTTTTTCAGTACCACCTATATTCGCCTTTATATAATATTGTGAACCGCCGCCGTCAGAACTTTTACTACAGGCAGCAAATGAAATAACAAGTAAACAAACCAGGTAAAAGAGCCTATTTTTCATTATAAATTTTTGTGTTGAACAATCGAATGTAAGTACAGAACTTCTTAAGAAAACCCTTTATTTCCGCCGGCATCTTTGATACCAGCAAATAACATGCAATCAAGCTGCCACTATAATGCAGGTTCCTGCTGGCTTAAACAATGAAAACTACCCAAACCCCAGATTATATCAACTGAGTTAATACCAATTACTTTACGGGTTGGAAAATATTGCTGAATAATTTCTAAAGCCTTATCATCTTTCGCACATTGAAATACCGGTACCACCACAACATTATTGGCAATATAAAAATTGGCATAAGAAGCAGGCAGGCGCTGCTCTTCATATTCAACAGCATCGGGCATAGGTAATTCAACGATGTTTAATTGTTTGCCATTTATCAAACGCATTGACTGCAGTTGTTTTAAATTATGTTGCAGCAATGCATAATTCTCGTCAGCCTTATTTTCTTCAACAACGGTTATCACAGTGTCTTCATTCACAAACCTTACAGTATCATCAATATGGCCATCTGTATCATCACCAACAATACCTTCATCTACCCAAAGTATTTGTTCAATACCATAATATGCCTGCAGGTAAATTTCTATTTGTGATTGATCCAAATGCGGGTTCCTGTTAGGGTTTAATAAACAGGCTGTTGAAGTAAGCAACGTTCCGCGGCCATTAAATTCAACAGAGCCGCCTTACATTACAATACCGGGATGAAATACATTTAAGCCAAATTGTTTGCCGATAAGCGTTGGAATAACATCATCCAGATCAAAGGGCGGATATTTATTGCCCCAGGCATTATAGCCCCAGTCAACAATGGCCTTTTCTTTCTTTTCAGGATTGATAATAAATGCCGGCCCATGATCGCGGCACCAGGCATCGTTGGTTGGGTGAAAGAAAAATTCCACCTGCTGCATATTCACATCTTCTTTCAATAAAACTTGTTCGGCAAAAGCCTTCATTTCAGCATCACCCACATTAATGCGCACCTTCTCTCCAGCTGCAACCGCTTTTATAAACTGCGCATACGGTGTATATATCATTTCAAGTTTTCCAGGCCATGAGGCTTCTTTATGCGGCCAGCTTAACCATGTAGCCTCATGCGGCGCAAATTCAGCGGGGAAGTGGTAACCGAGCTGCTTAGGAGTAGAGTCCGGAAGACCGGAAGACCGAAAGTCAGAAAGATTTTTAGA
>Ga0164241_10007043_pt1 | contig 10153 bp, 9 predicted proteins | sample OricomyardsoilBY_FD_108780 | JGI IMG/M metagenome (GOLD analysis project Ga0164241, IMG submission 108780) | Backyard soil microbial communities from Emeryville, California, USA - Original compost - Back yard soil (BY) | ecosystem: Environmental > Terrestrial > Soil > Unclassified | place: USA... | reverse complement strand
GCGATCCGGGACGACAACCCGGTCGTCTACATGTTCCACAAGGGCGTCATGGGGCTGCCCTGGATGGCCAAGAACCGCCGGTCCACCGGCGAGGTGCCGACGGACAGCTACGAGGTGGAGATCGGGAGGGCATCGGTCGCGCGTCGGGGGACCGATGTCACCGTGGTCACCGTCTCGCTGTCCGTGCACCACGCGCTGGACGTCGCCGAGCAGCTCGACTCCGACGGCATCTCGACGGAGGTCATCGACCTGCGCTCGCTGGTGCCGTTGGATCGGGCCGCCATCCGTGAGTCGGTGGCCCGAACCGGCCGGCTGGTCGTCGTCGACGAGGACTACCTCTCCTTCGGCCTGTCCGGCGAGGTCATCGCGACCGTCGTCGAGCACGATCCCCGCATGCTCAGCCGGGCCCCCATCCGGGTCGCCGTGCCCGACGTGCCCATCCCGTACGCCCGGGGGCTGGAGTACGCGGTGCTGCCGACCAAGGCTCGGATCGAGGCCGCGATTCGCGAGGTCGTTTCGACGTGAGCGCAGGGCGGGCGGGAGGGCTTGTCGACAGCGCGAACCATCAGCACAAACGCCGCCGCCGCATCCGGGTTGCCGAGCGCGCGAGGCGACCCGGGAAGGCGGCGACGTGACGGCGGTCCTGTTTCCAAGACTCTCGGACCAGGACCCGGACGGCGAGGGGGTGGTCGCCACCTGGTTCGTCGACGACGGCGCGACCGTGACGGTCGGGCAACTGATCGCCGAGGTCGCGGTCGACAAGGTCGACGCCGAGGTGTTCGCGCCCGCCGATGGGGTCATCTCGATCGGGGTCGTCGAAGGGGCGGCCGCCCGGCAGGGCGAGGCGATCGCCACGGTCGGCTGACCGTCGCGGCCACCGGATTCGAGGCTCAGGTCTCAGTCGGCCATCCGCAGCACGCCCCAGTCATCACCTCATCGGGAGGCGATGACGACGAGCGATCTTGGGACCTGCTCAATGCTGGCTGCTGGCTGGCTTTCCCGGTGTGGATATCCAGACCGCCCAGGTCGGCCCGAACGGTCAAGTTCGCGGAGCGACAACTGGCCACCTCGCGATACGGTTCCGGCCAGGTGCCGCGAGGACGGCGGCGGACGGGCTGTGGGGTCATTCATGCACAAAGCAACGGTCGGTTGTCTGATGGTCGCGGTGATTCTCACCGCGACAGCGTGCGGCACCGCGATGCAAGAATCCGCGGATTCATCCGTTAGTTCTGGCGCTGGGGCCTCGGATTCGGTGTCCGAGACGGCGACCTCGTCGCCGGCGCCGACGGGGCAAGCAAGCTGGTCCTATGCCGGGGACACCGGCCCGGACCACTGGGGCGACATCGCGCCGGGCTGCGCGACCACTCCGGATTCGGCGGAATCGCCGATCGACATCGACAAAGCAGCGTTGGCAGCTGGTCCCGCCGACGCGGTGACGGTCAGGTACACCCCGGCCGCGTTCGAGGCGGAGAACGACGGGCACACCGTTGAGTCCGTCCCGGACGACACCAAGCAGAATTCGATCACCATTGCGGGAAGTCCCTACTACCTGCAGCAGTTTCATTTCCACGCGGAAAGCGAACATCGCATCGACGGCGTCAACGCGCCGATGGAACTGCATCTGGTGCACAAGAACGATGCGGGACAGCTCGCCGTGCTCGGCGTATTGCTCGAGTCCGGCGCGGCCAGCGAGCCCCTCGCCGAATTGTTCAGCTCCATTCCGGCGCAGGAGAACGAGGATGCGCCGGTCGAGCTGCAGCACGAGATCGACCTCGGGCTGGTGATCCCGACCGACCCGACGCTCGCCCAGTACCAGGGTTCGTTGACCACTCCGCCGTGCACGGAGGGTGTTCGGTGGAACGTGTTCCTGACGCCGATGACGCTGTCCGCCGAACAAATCGCCGCCTACACCGCGGTGTTCACCGGCAACAGCCGCCCGGTGCAGCCGCTCAACCACCGGACGGTTGTACAGGCCGTCGCGGGCGGCTGACCCGTTCGGTCGACCGCCCATCGCCGGGCCCGCGGCGCTCGCCGCGCCGGGTGGACCTCACCGGCTCCGTACCGAAGTGGCGAGTTCGTGCTGTCCCGGTGGGCCGCTCGATCGGCGTGCCTGCAGGTGCAGCGGCAGGAGCCGCCGGCGGGGTGGCATGCCGGGGCGCCGGCTGAGGTAGAGGTCGCCCGCGATGCGACCCTTGTCGACCAGCGGCTGGCTGATTGTGGTCAGCCCCGCCTGCGCCGCGCCGGGGATGTCGTCGTAGCCGGTCACGGTCAGGTCGCCGGGCACGTCCAGGCCTCGGTTGCGGGCGGCGGTCAGCGCGCCCAGCGCGAGCATGTCCATCATGGCGCAGACCGCCGTCAGATCGGGTCGGCGGTCCAGCAGGGCGTCCAGCGCGTCCGCACCGGCCTCCTGGGTGTTCGCGCCCCGCTGCTCGATCGTCAGGTCGTCGACGCCGGCGGCGGCCAGGGCGTCGGCGAAGCCCAGGATCCTGAGCCGTTCCAGGGTGGGTGCCGCTCGTTCGATGGTCGGCAGGCTGGTCGGACCGGAGTAGGACGGGCGCGCGCCGGCGGTGACGATCCCGATGCGCCGGTGACCGAGGCCGGTTACCAGCTCGCCCATGGCCCGCCCGCCGGCGCGGTCGTCCGGGCCCACCCAGTCGACGCCAGGCACGTCAGGGGGGAAGTCGACGACGACGGTGGGCAGCCGGCGTTCGAGGATGCGCGCCAGGTGCGGATCGTCGGACGCGACCGAGTACACGACGAACCCGTCCACGATCGCGTGGTCGACCGCGCTGGACCGGCCGCCGGAGGAGTCGGTCGACACCAGCAACAGGTTCAGGCCGGCGCTGCGGCAACTGGTCGACAGGCCCTGGATGAACGCGATCGCCGCCGGGTCCGTGAAGGCATAGGGCAGCTCGTCGGTGAACAGCAGTCCGAGGGTGTCCGTCCGACCCCGGCTGAGCTGCCGGGCGGCCGGGTCCGGGCCCGAGTAGCCCTGCCGGCGGGCCTCGGCGAGCACCCGGGCGCGCACCGCGGCGGACACCTTGTCGGGTCGGTTGAAGCTGTAGGAGACGGTGGCCGTCGATACCCCGACCTCCTGGGCGACGGTGGCCAGGGTCGGGCGATCGGGTCGGCGTCGCGGCATGGCATCCATCCTAAGGGACTGGTTAAGAAATAACCAATCATGAGGTTGGCATTCCATGATCCGTGATCCGAGGCACAGTCGTTGGAAGAGGTTGACGAGTTTCGAGGTGAACCGGTTAACTTGAGGAGCCGACTTCGGCCCCAACCCGATTCCGAGTCTTCGAGGTATTCCGATGTCCGACATCAGGCAGAACCCGCCCGCCACCCTCGATGAGCAGTCCTGGTGGCGCTCGGCGGTCATCTATCAGATCTATCCGCGCAGCTTCGCCGACGCCAACGGCGACGGCGTCGGCGACCTGGCCGGGATCCGGTCCAGGCTGCCGTACCTGGTCGACCTGGGTGTCGATGCCATCTGGGTGAGTCCGTTCTACCCATCGCCCCAGGTGGACGCCGGCTACGACGTCGCCGACTACCGCGACGTCGATCCGATCTTCGGTTCCCTGCAGGAGTTCTCGGCGCTCGTCGAGGACGGCCACCGGATGGGCCTGCGGGTGATCGTCGACCTGGTGCCCAATCACACGTCCGACCGGCACGCGTGGTTCCAGGCGGCGCTGGCCGCGGCGCCGGGCAGTCCGGAGCGGTCGCGCTACCTCTTCCGCGACGGGCGGGGTCCGGGTGGCGACGTGCCGCCCAACAACTGGGTGTCCAACTTCGGAGGCTCGGCCTGGACCCGGGTGCCCGACGGGCAGTGGTACCTGCACCTGTTCTCGCCTCAGCAGCCGGACCTGGACTGGACGAACGAGGAGGTCCTCGCCGAGTTCCACGACATCCTCCGGTTCTGGATGAAGCTGGGTGTCGACGGGTTCCGCATCGACGTCGCGCACGGGCTGGCGAAGGACCCCGGTCTGGCCGATCTGCCCAACGGCGAGGCGGACCATCTGCTGACCCCGGCGCACACCAACGACCACCCGCACTGGGACCGGGACGAGATCCACGAGGTCTACCGCGGGTGGCGGGCCGTGGTCGACGAGTTCGGCGGTGACCGGGTGTTCTGCGCCGAGGCCTACGTGCCCAACCCGGCGCGGTTCGCCGACTACGTCCGTCCCGACGAGCTGCACACGGCCTTCAACTTCGACTTCCTGCAGGCCAACTGGGACGCCGCGGACTACCGCCGAGTCATCGATGCCACGATGTCGACCCTGCGGGCAGTCGGCGCGCCGGCCACCTGGGTGCTGTCCAACCACGACGTGGTCCGGCACCCGACTCGCTTCGGTGGCGGCGAGTTGGGCCTGCGGCGGGCGCGGGCCGGCACTCTGCTGATGCTCGCCCTGCCCGGCGGCGCCTATGTCTACCAGGGCGAGGAACTCGGCCTGCCGGAGGTCCTGGCCATCCCGGACGACCGGCGGCAGGACCCGATCTTCCTGCGCTCCGGTGGCGAGCGCCCCGGCCGGGACGGCTGCCGAGTGCCGTTGCCCTGGGGCGGGACGCAGCCACCCTACGGATTCGGTCCCGCGGGCACCCCCTGGCTGCCTCAGCCGGCCTCCTGGGGCCCGCTGACCGTCGAGGCACAGACCGGCGACCCCACGTCGACCCTCGAGTTCTACCGGAGCGCCCTGCGCATCCGGCGGGAGCGGTCCGAACTCGGTGACGGCCCGATGACCTGGCTGGATGCGCCCGATGGCATGCTCGCGCTGGGCCGGGGACGCGTCCTGTGTGCGGTCAACTTCACCGACGAGCCGCTGCTGCTGCCGGCGGCCTTCGGTGCCGCGGTACCGCTGCTGACCAGCGGGGACGGGGTGTACGACGCGACTGCCGGCGTTCTCGGCGGCAATTCCGCGGCATGGTTCCTGGCCGGCTGACGGTGGACCCGAACCGCCGCGAATCAGCACGCGGCGGTCGGATCGCCCGTGGACCTCTGCCACAATCGACCCCCGTGAAGACGTTCGATGCCCTGTTCGCCGAGCTCACCGACCGGGCCCGCACCCGTCCGGAGGGTTCGGGCACGGTGCAGGCACTGGACGCCGGGGTGCACGCCCAGGGCAAGAAGTTGCTCGAGGAGGCCGGCGAGGTGTGGCTGGCCGCCGAGCACGAGGACGACGACAGCCTGGCCCTGGAGATCTCCCAGTTGCTCTACCGCGCCCAGGTGATCATGATCGGGCGCGGCGTCACGTTGGAACAGGTCTACCGGTACCTGTGAGCGGGAAAACCAGGTGCCGAGCTCGTCCCCTTTCCCTACCCTGAGTCCGGAGAGTCCGATTTCGGATCGGTCAGGCGTTCGGGGGAACGACCGGTGGGGGTGGTGCCGGTGGGAAAGGTCCGGACGCGTGGCTGGGTCCTCCCCGACTGGGAATTGGTCCGTGGCCTGCTCGTCCTGCTCTTCGTCGTCGTCGCACTGCTGTGGGCCGCGGCCATGGTGGTGGTCGACCTGCCCACGTTCTGGCGCGCGGTGCCGACGGTCGGCCTGCTCGCCGGGGCCCTGTTCGTCGCGTCGACCGAGTGGCGACCGCGCTCCGTGACCCTGCTGGCCCTGGCCGCGGTGGTCCTCACGGCGTTCATCACACTGAGTGTCGGGCGGCCCGAGCGCGAGGGGACGGAGGCGCTGGGCGAGCTGGAGCACCTGGCGGCGGCGACCCAGCTGCTCGGATCACTCGAACCGGCCGGCCCTACGACAGGGTCGACCCCGGTCTGGGATTCGATCCTTCAGGCCTGTGCGCTGGTCGTCACCGAATCGACGGGCGACGACGGCCGCTGCCCGGACGGTGTCACGCACCTGCACGTGATCTCGGCGACTGCCGCGACCGCTCCGGGCACCCTGCGGGTGGCGATGGCGAACGCCCGGCTCCGCCTGGCCGAGTTCCGCCAGGACGTGCTCAGGCAGCCCGAGAGCGTCGCCGAGGTCGATGCGGCGATCGCCGCCCTGGCCATCGATCAGCAGGCCCCGGCCTCCGCGGTCGACGCGCTGCGCGCGGGCGGTGACGCCATCGCGGAATCGGTGCTCGGCAGCGATCCACCGGTGGTTCTGGAGACGGCCGGCTGGGTCGTGGTGATTTTCGTTGCCCTGCTGTTCTGGCGGGCGATCATCAAGCGATCGTTCAGTGAGTTGGCCGGGCCGGTGACGGTGAGCCTGAACCCGGGGGCGCAGCGATCGGCGACCGAGGCCGAGGTCAAGATCTCCGGCGCGGCGCAGCTCGCGGCCTTCCGCGTCGCCGTGCTGCGCAACGTCACCGAACCCGGTGCGCTGCCCGGCGCAGCGGCCCTTCAGTCGTTGACCGACCTGCTCGAGGTGCCGGGCGTGGACGGTTGGTTCGCACCCGTCGTCAGCGCGGTGAAGACGATCCTCGCCGTCCCCCGGGGGTTCAAGGTGACCGCCGACGTCGTCCCGCCGGACCCGTCGTCCGACGGTCAGTGGACCGTGCTGGTCCGGGTGTCCGATCTGGACTCCGGCAAGGATGTCGACGTCAGCACGCAGACCGGGGCATCGGACCTGAATGCCTGCCGATCCGCCGGGATCTGGGCGGCGGCCGTGGTGCTAGGCCGCAGCACGCGGATCCCGAGCTGGGCGAGTTGGGACTCGCAGACCTCGACTGCCTTGGCCCTCTACGAGGAGCCCGACTCGGAAACCGCGAGTCGGCTCGCGCAGGCGCTGGCCGAGGCGCCCTCCAGCGGCGTCCTGCTCCAGAAGCTGGCCGCCGCCTACATCCTGAACCGTCAGTGGTTGGACTCCATCTCGATGTCGGCGCGGGCCGTCGCCGCCCATCCCCGCTACCATGTGGCCCGCTACCGGCTCGCCAGCGGCATCAACCTGCTGGCGGACCGGATCGAGGACTGGCTGACCGCTCCACTGGCCGAGCGGATCCGGATCGTCGAACAGATCGATCGGGCGCTGGCGGCGATCCGGGTCGCGGAACCGACCCTCCTGTCCACCATCCGAACCGCCTGCGTCCCACCGGCGTCGGCGGCTGAAGGCGGATCAACCGAGAAGGACGTCGTCGACGCCTTCCGCAAGTTGGCCCGGGCGCTGTTCGAACGCTACCGGCGCGACCTGAGCCTGCCGCACACCATGATCAGGTCGCTGCGCCGGCAGGAGCGGGACATCTGGTGCTTCGGTGAGATCGTCGGTCGCCGACCGATCCGGGTGCTGAGCCTGTGGACGGTGCGGTCCGCGCTGCTGATCTGCGACTCGCGCGCGGGTGCCCGGCGCGCCGACTACGACCGGGTGGTGCGGCAGGCACGCAAGCCGTCGTCGCACTACCAGCTCAGCTACAACCTGGCCTGCTACTGGTCGCGCCGCGGCGACGTGAACGAGGCCCTGACGTGGCTGGAGACGTCACTGGAGCGCGCGAACAGCTGGCAGCTCACCCATCGCTGGCTCGAAAAGGACCCCGGCCTGGACCGGATCAGCGGGACCGCGCGCTTCTCCTGGGTGGCCGGTCAGGTACGCAGCGGGGACGGGCAGACCGACGGGAAGTTCGACGAAGAGGAGGCCGGCGATGCTCATGAGGTCCAAGCAGCGGGCGTACGACGCGGTGAGCGGCGCCGTGACGCGCGGGTTGGGTGATTCTGACGACGACCTCACTGCGCGGAGCGTGCCCACTCGGGTCGACGACGATCGGGCCCTGGTCCGGTTCCGGATCGGCTGGACTGACCTTCCCGCACCCCCGTCGAACGGACTGGCCGCGGCCTCCACGGTCGTGGTCCGGCAGGCTCGAGCGGCCGAGCCGCCCACCGGCTGCTACGAGATCGTCGCCGCCATGACGGTGTCGTTGGACGCGTTGGTCGCCACCGAGATGCGCAGTTCGGCGTTGCGCGGGATCGAGGAGTTCGCGAGGTCGTTCCGGATGGTCGAGCTGCGGACGGTGCTCCGCTTGCTGGCTCCGAGCGGGTCGGGCTGGCCCAGGATGGTCTGCATCAAGACCGTGCAGGACGCCGTTGCCAAGCTCAATAAGGACCACACCGACGTCGTCGACGACGATTCGGACAAGCTCTGCCGGTTGCTGGCCGCCGGATCGATCGTGCAGCACGCCATGTCGGCGGGTGTGGTGCACGACGCGATCGACATTGCCGGTGCACTGCCGGAGAACGTCGGCGCCCTGGTCATCCCCACCGTCGGTGGTCCGGTGGTGGAGCGGGTGGGTCAGGACATCACGTTGTTCGAGGGTCTCGGGTCGGATGACGAGATCACGGTCCGACTGGTTCAGCGGTTCTTCCTGATCAGGCCCCGGGCGGTCGAGGTACTCGGGCGTCCGATCTGGCGGATGGCCTCAGTTGGTAGCGGCAGTCCGGGTTGTTGGTAGCAGCGTTCTGGCTGGTTGGTAGCGCTGGATAGGGTGCTGGTCTCCTTGGCGGCGGCGACGCGATGGGCGTCGCCGTTTTGCTGCGAGGAGGCAGTGGATGGTGGACTACAGGGCGATCATGGCCTTGGTGTTCAAGGGCCGGAGCTATCGGCAGATCGTCGAGGCGGTGGGCTGTTCGCACCGTGATGTGTCGACGGCGCGGAAGACGATCGCGGATCGGGGTATCACCGCGCAGCGACTGGCCGGCATGTCGGACGCCGAACTGGCGGGGCTGTTTCCCGACGGGCGGGCGGGGGTGTCGGCCGGCTACGACGTGCCGGACTTCGCGCGGGTGGTGAAGTCGATGCGCTCGAACCCGCATTTCACCTTGTTGCAAGCGTGGCGCGGCTATGTCGAGTCCGGCTCCACGCAACGATCTGGTGGCGACGCTTCACCATAAGCCGGGCCGGTCGATGTTCGTCGACTGGGCCGGCGACACGATCCCGCTGGTCGACGCGGTGAGCGGGCAGGCGGTCCCGGCGTATCTCTTCGTCGCGGCGCTGCCGTTTTCCGGGTGCGTGTTCTGCCGGGCGTTCACCGACATGCGCGCCGACGCGTGGATCACCGCTCATGTCTGTGCGTTCGAGGCGTTCGCCGGCGTGGTGCAGATCCTGGTGCCCGACAACGCGTCGACGGCGACCTACCGGGCGAAGCGGGGCGACTCGGCCCGGTTCGTCACCGACCGGTACCGGGCGATGGCCGACCATTACGGGTGCGCGATCGTGCCCGCGCGAGTGAAGAAGCCGCGCGACAAGGCCGCCGTCGAATCGGCGGTGAACACGATCAACAAGCGGGTGATCGGGTATCTGCTCGAGGAGACGTGGACGACGCTCGATGAGTTGAACGAGGCGATCGCGGACCGGGTCTACCCACCCTCATCGCCAGCCAGTCCGGACCCGACTACTGGGCGCAGGTGCTGCCCGACCGGGTCGCCGCCGACTCGATCGTCAACAGACTCGCGAACAACGCGCGGACCATCAACATCGGCGAGATCGACATGCGCCGGCAGCGACACAAACAGGCCCGCGCCGCCGCCGAGTTCTGGGAATAGCAACACCGGTGAGCGGGCAGCGCCCAGATCGGGTGCTACCCGGCCGCGGAACACCGCTACCAACAACCTGGACCACCGCTACCGACAAGCGCTATCCGCCACCGATCGGCGGCTGAACCCCCGGGTGACGGATCGGGTACCCCGTGCCGCACGAGACGATTCGCATGGCACAGTGGCATGCTGCCCCGGCCGCACCTGCCGAGGCCACGAGGAGATGTGCAGCAATGTTGAAAGTCGCCGTGCCCAACAAGGGCACGCTCTCGGAACCGGCCGCCTCAATGCTCAGGGAAGCGGGCTACCGCGGACGGCACGAGTCGCGCGATCTGTCCGTGCTCGATCTGGCCAACGACGTCGAGTTCTACTTCCTGCGGCCCAAGGACATCGCCGTCTACGTCGGGTCCGGCAAGCTGGATCTGGGTATCACCGGCCGGGACCTGGCCGCCGACTCCGGCGCCCCGGTGCGGGAGCTGGTCGGGCTCGGCTTCGGGTACTCGACGTTCCGGTACGCCGGACCCGAAGACAAGGACTGGCACGTCGCCGACCTGGCCGGCGCCCGGATCGCCACCTCGTACCCGAACCTGACCCGCAACGACCTGGCCGCGCACGGCATCGCCGCCGACGTCATCCGGCTGGACGGGGCGGTGGAGATCTCCGTGCAGCTCGGCGTCGCCGACGCGATCGCCGACGT
>Ga0164241_10007042_pt1 | contig 10153 bp, 7 predicted proteins | sample OricomyardsoilBY_FD_108780 | JGI IMG/M metagenome (GOLD analysis project Ga0164241, IMG submission 108780) | Backyard soil microbial communities from Emeryville, California, USA - Original compost - Back yard soil (BY) | ecosystem: Environmental > Terrestrial > Soil > Unclassified | place: USA... | reverse complement strand
GATGGCATCATTAAAGCTGTTGGCCGAAAAGATAAAATTCAGGAAATCGTAGTTATTACTGTTTTTATAGGCATATACCATGCTCTTCGCATATTCCACTTTTAACGTATCTAATATCCGCCCTATCTTATTAATTTCTAACTGAGAAAGATAGATGTTATCGCTTAGGCTTCTTATCTCGCCATTTATATTATCTACAATGTTCCCTTGTAGGTCAAGCTTTTTATTTATCAATGAGAGTTGTCCTACATTTACCTTGGTGGTCTTTTGTGTTTGAATTAATTCCTCCTCAGTTTTAGCAATATCTTTTTTTAATTGTTCCCTCTGTTTCTGTAATGCATCTTTATCAACGGGTTCCTGGGCAAAAGCTGGTAAAGAAATTAAAAAAAATAAAAAACAAACGATTATTTTTCCTGGCATGTACTCAAATTTTTGTAAAATCATCGTGGCATATCTATGCAAGCTGCAATTTATTAAAGTAACAATTATTTTGTTTTATAATTTCGTGGTATGGTAAACGGGAATGATAATTCCTTGTTAAACTCATATTGCTTAAACAGAATCGTTATCTCTACTTTTGATTTTTCCGAAACATTTATCTCCCTATATGTCGAAAAATAGAAACGATCTGTTTTTTCGTAGCTATCATACAACAGGCTGGCAGTGCGGTTTTGGCTTAAATTAATATCGTCCAGCTTTATTCTTTCAAGGTGATTATTTCCGGCAGAAAGCGCGAGCAGGTTTTTAAAAAATTCTCCTACGGTTCCTATAAGAATATGATCTTTTGTTTTTGTGTAAGAAACCACGCTATCGCCAACGTATACCGGATTTCCGATAAGAATATCCTGCAATAACGAAAAGTTCATTGGAATATGAACAACACTTCCTATATAACTAAATGGATGATATTCTACTGTTTTATCGAGTTTGTTGAGTATGATAATCGTGTCGGGCGTGATCAAAAGCCGGAAGGCTTCAATGCCCAAAAAAGTGGAACTTATGGAAACCCATAATACACTATCTTTTTGCAGCCTGATAAAAGTATTAAAATCAGGTTGCCTTCCATTGTGATCTTCATAATCGACTTTTGCTTTCGCCGAAAATGTTTTAAAATCAATTTTATTGGTCCCCAGTTTAGTCAATATAGTACGGGCAGTATCTAATCGACCCGAAGAATCGCTGACAATTTCTTTATTTATCGAAACAGTATCTATTGTGTTAACAGCAGTTTGCAATTTTTTGGTGGAATTGCAGCCGGAAATCGAATAGAGCAAAACGACTCCCAATAAAATTTTACCCCAGGAATTCATTTAAAGATTTTTATCAAATTAGATATTGCCTGTATGCCCGAAACCTCCTTCGCCCCTTGCTGTTGAATTTAGTTCTGCTTCTTGCTGAAGGAATGCTTTTTCTATTTTGCACAATACCATCTGGGCTATACGATCTCCGTTATTAATGGTATGTTCTTCCATAGAAAGATTGATAAGAATCACTTTAATTTCACCCCTGTAATCGCTATCCACTGTGCCTGGGGAATTTAAACAAGTGATTCCGTTTTTCCATGCCAACCCGCTCCTTGGCCTTACCTGCACTTCGTATCCCATCGGAATTTCCAGAAAGATACCTGTAGTAATCATCTTTCTTTCCATCGGCTTTAGGGTAAGCGGCTGTGGCAAATTAGCCCTTAAGTCAAGGCCTGACGACCCTTCGGTAGCATATTGCGGAATTTGATTTTCCGAGGTATTTATAATTTTTATTTTTATATTATGCATGGTCACAAAGATAGGGACGGCCGTTAGGAGATTAAAAAATAAATGACCTCAAATTTTTTATTGTATCGATGTTAACAAAATAGTGGCATAGGCCGCTATTCCTTCTTCGCGTCCTACAAATCCCATTTTCTCAGAGGTTGTTGCTTTTATTGAAATTGAATTTACAGGAATGTTTAAAATTTGGGCAATTACTTCCTGCATTTTGGGAGCATGGGGTTTTATTTTAGGCAACTCCAGGCAAATAGTTGAGTCAATATTTCCGATCTGATAGCCTTCTTTACTTATAAGATCGTTGCAACGCTTTAATAATATTTTGCTGTCGATGTTTTTAAAAGCATCATCTGTATCCGGGAAATGCTGACCAATATCGCCAAGGCATGCGGCTCCCAGCATCGCGTCACATATAGCGTGAAGTAAAACATCCGCATCACTATGGCCAAGCGCCCCTTTTGTATGATCCAATTTAATCCCTCCAATCCATAATTCTCTGCCCATTACCAATTGGTGGAAGTCAATTCCAAATCCTATTCTAAATTGTTGCATCTATGTGTTTTTTGTTTGGATAAAAATTCCTGTTATTTGTTCTTTTACTATGCTTTTAATCAACCTGACGGTTATTTGATTTTTAATTTATCTATGAATATTCAATCCGCTTCTGAGCAATTATGAAATAGAATTCAGTAGATAATAGGACTTATGTTTATTTGCCTGCCTTTGCCGGTAGGCGGGTTGTTTTGCTGAAGGCAAATATAAAAAACAAACGCCCCAAAAACGGGGCGTTCTAAATTCATGAAAAGAAATTTGCCTTATTCAGTATCCACTCCTACAGCGGTTGACTTGTCAAGATTAAAAAGAATGCTAAACCGTATTGTATTCGATAACGGATTTGTGTTTACCCCTGTACCCGAAGGAATCAGGTAAGAAAAATTCAATCCAAATAAATTATAATTTAATCCCGCTCCTACAGTAAAATATTGCCTGTCTCCTTTAGTAGGATTTTCGTAAAAATAACCGGCCCTGAAAAAAAACTGATTGTTGTAGGCATATTCAGCGCCCACAGAAATCTGGTACTCTTTCAACTCTTCGCTAAATCCTCCGGGAGCATCCGCGAAAGAAGTAAACCAACTGCTAACAACACTCTGGCTATAATAGTCGGCAAGTCCCGCAGAATCGCCTAGTGCAGGTGGCGTGGGCACCATTAGTTTGTTAATATCCAATGCAAAGGTTACCTTACTTGACTCATCAAAAACATTAACGTAAGCTGCGCCGAGCCCCAGGTTAGCAGGAATATAATCTTTTTCGGAAGCATCATTGGTATAGGATATTTTTGTTCCCAGATTAGTCATCGCTACGCCCCAATTCAAGCCGGATACAACACCTCCTTCTGTACCATCGTGGTAGAATGAGAGATCTGCAGCAACAGAAGTACCTGTTTTGTATGTAGAACCGCTGGATGATTGCCCGCTGGCAAGGTTCGAATTAATATATCTTAATGCGATTCCGATCCCTGATTTTTCAGAAAGTTTCCGGGAATAGCCTGCATCCACTGCAAATTCGCGCGGCCTGAATGTTTGAAGATCGTTACCTGAATTATCCGTAAACTGGATATTTCCGAGGCTGAAATAACGAACAGAACCTGAAATAGCCTGCAGGTCATCTAACTTGCCATATCCGTTGGCAGAAACAAGATACACGTCATTCAGATCGAGGCCTTTTAACCAAGGGGTATAATTCAGGCCAATTTCACTCTTACTGGTTGCAAAAGGGATTTTAGCCTGGTTCCAATAATTTGAATTAGCATCCGGAATAGTTGCAACGCCGGCATCTCCCATACCTCCCGATCGCGCATCCGGCGAAATTCTCAAAAACGGCACAGCAGTAGTTACCACATTTATGGGGTCGGTAGTTTGTGAGTCGGCCGCAAAAGTAATTCCTACCAGCATAATCAATGCTGTCAACCGAATAATGACTTTTTTCATGTGTAATGTGTAATTGTTCTGATTAGGTAGAGCTATACTTATATAGATAGAGCGTTTGGAGAGTTGTAAAAATAATTTTTTTTTCTATACAGCCAATTTATTTTTAAAATAATTTTAATCAGCCTTTGAATTTTACTGGCTGGATCAGGCAGTATTTTCGGATATGTTTTCCATCAGAAAGAAAACGGTCAACTATAACATTTCATTGTACTTCTCAAAGCCTTCAGGCCTTAATCGCATGACGGCATCGGAAAATTCTGAATATTCAAACGAACTATTTGTGAACAGATTGCAAAATTATTATTGGAGCATTATTTTGTGTTTTTGGATAAATCAAAAACCAAATAAAAGTATTTATATTCGCGTACGAGATTAACACCATTCACAATAAGACGTAAAATCTTTCGTTAATAAATCTGCAAAACGAATGTACATGACAAAATCACTATCCCTCGGGAAACTATCACTAATCGCCTTAACAGCGTTAATAGCTTTACCCTCTTGTAAAAACGGCGGCATTTTTGGCAAAAAGAAAGAACAGTCTTCAGTAACCGGATGGAACTACGATGACAAAAATTATGGTAATTTTCATGTTCTAAAAGCGAAGGAACAAAAGACCGGTCCCGGTCTTGTATTTATACAAGGCGGTACTTTTGTAATGGGCGCAAAAGAAGAAGATGTAATGGGCGACTGGAATAATGTGCCCCGCAGAGCGAGTGTCAATTCGTTCTATATTGACCAGACAGAAGTAGCCAACGTTCACTATCGTGAATACCTTTACTGGCTTTCCAATACGTTTGATAATGATACAACGATTATGAGGCTGGCATTGCCGGATACGTTGGTATGGAGAAGCGAATTAGCGTACAACGAACCTTATGTAGAATATTATTTCCGCTATCCCGCATATAATTATTACCCTGTAGTTGGTGTATCATGGGAGCAAGCGCATGATTTTTGTGTTTGGAGAACGGATCGTGTAAACGAAAAATTATTGATAGACAAAGGTTATTTGAATCCGAAAGCACCGGTAAGCGAGATGAGAGGCGGCGAAGGAGATGCTACTTTCAATACAGATACTTATCTGATGTCTCCTGATATGATCAATAATAAAACAGCTCCCAAAAAAGATGGGCTTAAAGATGTTAGCGGAAAGCCACGAAAAGTGGTGTCATTTGAAGATGGCATTTTGTTACCAGGTTATCGTCTTCCTACCGAGGCGGAGTGGGAATATGCGGCTTACGGAATCATTGCACAAAATCCTAAACCACGTACTAAAGAAAAAGGCCACGGAGAAGAAGTTATCTCTAATCAGCAGGTTTATTCATGGAGTAAAAATGTAAACGGGCTTCGCGACAATCGTCGTGGCAGTTGGCAGGGAGAGTTTCTCGCAAACTTTAAAAGAGGAAGTGGCGATGTAATGGGAGTTGCGGGAGGCCTTAACGACCGTGCTGCTATTCCGGGTCCAATCAAAGCATATTATCCGAATGGTTATGGCTTGTATAATATGAGCGGAAACGTGAGTGAGTGGGTAGCCGATGTTTATCGTCCGATGACATCAATAGATGAGAGCGACGTAAACCCTTATCGTGGAAATAAATTTGAAGAATATTATAAAGATGACCAGGGTGAATATGTAAGAGATACGCTTGGAAGATTGAAGAAAGTAGTTGTAACTGATGCGGAAGCCTCTTCAAGACGCAACTATCAGAAAGGTGACGTTATTAACTACCTGGATGGAGATTCCATTTCCAATGTAACTTATGGATATGGCACCACCACTTTGGTGAGTGATAAATCAAGGGTAATCAAAGGTGGAAGTTGGGACGACATGCCTTACTGGCTATCTCCCGGAGCACGCCGGTTCATGGAAGAAGATCAATCAAGCAGTACCGTTGGTTTCCGTTGCGCAATGACCCGCCTTGGAAGCCCTGAAGGAAATGGTTTTAAAGAGGGTAATATCTTCGGCACCAGGAAACAAAATAAAAGTAAGAAATAAAAAAAATTAATAGTTAAATTAACAGCCTCTTATTGAAAAATGAGGGGCTGTTTTCGTTTAAGATTACCATTGATGCAATCGAAAGTGTGCTAAAGAAAAATCAAAAATCAAGTTGTTTGTCGGTTTACTGTAAAGTTTAAATTGTGTGTTGAGGAAAAATCCGTTTTACTTTTTATGAAATATGCCCATTTTACTTTTCATAATTTCGTCACTTAAAATTTTAGAACAAATTACAAATCACAATACATGTTTGAGTTTCATGCTGATAGAAAAAGATATTTTGATATCCAGCTTTTAAACGCGGAAAAATACGTTTTACCTTTTATTGAATCCAATTTTGATATTAAAAATGGAATGCGCGTAATGGAAATAGGCTGTGGCGAAGGAGGCGTTTTAAAAGCTTTTGTAGATAAAGGATGCGTAGGAGTTGGGGTAGAATTTGATTTAACACGAATTGAAAATGGTTCGAAGTGGATGAAAGATGATATAAAAAATGGAAGAATTTTCTTTGTAGCAAAAGATATTTATGACACGCATGTAGAAAGTCTCGGGGGGGAATTTGATATAATCGTGCTCAAAGATGTGATAGAACACATTCATGACCAGGAAAGATTGTTAGCCCGTTTAAAGGACTTTCTAAAACCTTCAGGCATTATTTTTTTCGGCTTTCCACCGTGGCAAATGCCTTTTGGCGGACATCAGCAATTGTCACAAACTACTTTATCAAAAATCCCCTACTTCCATTTATTTCCGCGCACGGTTTACAAGGGCATTTTGAAATTATTTAAAGAACCGGAACATGTAATAAACGATTTATTGGAAATAAAAGACACAGGTATTTCTATTGAAAGGTTTGAAAAAATTGTAGAGCGGACAGGCTATAAAATTATTGGTAAGATACATTATCTCTTTAATCCTATTTATGAATACAAGTTCAATTTAAAACCGAAAAAACAGAATCATTTAATAAGCAAAATTCCGTACATCAGAAATTACGTAACCACCTGCGTTTATTATATCATTAAATGAAATCAATCCACCTGAATTCCATGTATCCTGGTAATTCATTCATATCAAAAACTTTTCAGGCTTAATATTTGTAAACCTGGTTTACACTGAAATATTATTGACATTTTTAGTGCGCTAAATTCTAAACAAATATGCATCCTAAGTTTAAAAGAATATTAAAAATAACAGGAATAACGCTGCTCGCGCTGATTGTGATTGCTTTTATACTTCCTTTTATGTTCAAAGGAAAGATCATGGAAATTGCGAAGAAAGAAATCAATAAAAATGTGAACGCTAAGGTTGATTTTAAAGATGTCAATATTTCTTTGTTCAGGCATTTTCCGCATGCGGCCGTTGGGCTCGAAAATTTGCAGGTGATTGGTATCGGTGATTTTTCAAAAGACACCCTGATAGCTGCCAAACAAATTGATGTTGCCATGAACCTGATGAGCCTTTTTGGCGGTTCAGAAATGAAGATATACACTATTACGATTGACAAGCCCCGCATTCACGCGATCGTAAATAAAGAAGGAAAAGCAAATTGGGATATTACTAAACCAGACACTACATCAACTCAACAAGAAGAGGAAAGCGATTTTAGAATGTCTCTTAAAAAATATAGTATCAACGATGCCTATGTTAGCTATGTGGATATTCCCGGAAATATGAGCAGTGAGATATTTCATCTTAATCATTCCGGCAGCGGGGATTTTACGTCGGATCTTTTTACACTAAAAACAAAAACATCAGCGGAGTCCGTATCGTTTAGTTACGAAAATATTCCTTACCTGTTCAATGCCAACACTTCGTTGGACGCGGATATACTAGTGGATAATAAGAACGATAAATACACTTTCAAAACTGATGACATTGCTTTGAACGATTTGAAGCTTTCGAGCGAAGGGTATTTTCAATTTGTAAATGACAGCACTTATGGAATGGATATAAAATTCAACGCGCCTTCCACCGAATTCAAAACTTTGTTATCGCTCGTGCCTGCTATCTATAATAATGATTTTTCTAAAATTAAAACCAGTGGCAAAGCTGTATTCAATGGCTTTGTAAAAGGAGAATACAATTCAGTAAAAATCCCGGCTTATCAAATTAATCTAAATGTAGAAAACGGTTTTTTTCAATATCCTGACTTGCCACAACCCGTTAAGAATATTGAGTTAGCTGCAAAAGTGGATAATCCTGACGGCATTACGGATCATACGGTGGTAGATATTTCCAAAGGCCATATCGAGTTTGGTAACTATCCTTTTGATTTTACTTTATTATTAAAAAATCCTATGACGGTTCAATATATTGAGGCGGCTATAAAGGGGAAACTTAATCTTGCACAAGTAACGAAATTTGTGAAATTGAGCGGTGATACAAAACTGTCCGGGCTCTTAGATGCGGATGCATCGGCCAAAGGAAACCTGGCCGTAATTATGCAGCAAAAACCGGGGCAGTTTTCCGCGAATGGATTTGTCAACATCACCAACCTGAATTATTCATCCAAAGATTTTCCGCAACCCATCAGTAATAGTAATATTCAAATAAAATTTGAAAACCCAGATGGTGTTGCAGACCATACCGTCATCCAGATTCCTGCTGCACACCTGGAAATTGGAAATAATCCAATTGATTTTAATGTCCTGATTAAAAATCCCGCAACCGTACTTTACTTTGATGGCGCAGCAAAAGGGAAATTCAATCTTGCTTCTGTAAGCCAATTCACAACACTTGAGCCCGGTACAAAATTATCGGGAATGCTTGCTGCTGATATTTCTTTTAAAGGCAATAAAGCAGCGATTGATAAAAAGGACTATGAGAAAATAAACAGTGCCGGCACATTCAGCGTTTCGGATGTCAACTATGTGAGCAGGGATTACCCTGGCGGCATTAACGTCAACAATGCGGTTTTTACTTTTAATCCGAAAAACATCACGCTCAATACATTAAACGCGGAATATCTTAAATCGAAAATTACTGCAAACGGGTCGATAGATAACGCTATCGGGTACGCTCTAAAAGATGAACCAATCGCTGGCAATTTAAATGTACATGCAGACAAATTAAACTTGAATGATTTCATGGGAACCGACACAGCGGCAAGCGATGGTGCTGCATCAGACCCATTCCCCGTTCCCCAAAATATTGACTTTACTTTAAATGCGGGCGTGGATAAATTGACCTATGATAAAACCGAATACGACAACGTAAAAGGTACGGTGGTAATTAAGGATGAAACCGTGAACCTGAAAGATCTGCAGATGAATGCTCTTGGTGGCGCCATTGGACTTAATGGATCGTATTCAACTAAAAATGATAAAAAGCATCCGGATATTTCATTGGCGTATGATGTGAAAAATCTTGATGCTGAAAAAACTTTTTATGCTTTTAATACTGTTCAAAAGCTAATGCCTGTCGGCAAGTTTATTTCGGGCGTAATTAACTCGCAGTTGACAATCAACGGAAGATTGGGAAGTGATATGATGCCCGACCTTATGGCACTTAGCGGAAAGGGTGATGTGCTGCTTAACGGATTTCTGAAAAAGTTCGCACCCGTTGAAAAATTAGCGCAAACTTTAAATGTTTCCGAATTAAGCGACTTTGCACTTAAGGACATAAAAACTTATTTTGATTTTGCTAATGGCAAAGTATTGGTGAAACCATTCAAGGTAAAAGTAAAAGGTATTGATATGGAAATTGGCGGCATGCATGGATTAGATCAATCCATTGACTATGTAATCGGGATGAAAGTTCCACGAAGCATGATGGGGGCGCAGGGTAATGCTCTTGTGAACAGTCTTGCTCAGCAAGCATCATCAAAAGGAATTCCGATAAAACTCAGTGATACGCTAAACTTAAATGTGAAAATGGAAGGAACCATCACAAATCCAATTATAAAAACCGACCTTAAACAGGTCGCATCGTCAGTAGCTGATGAAATGAAGCAACAAGCGATGGACTTTGTAAAAAGCACAGCGGATACCACCAAAAAAACAATCACTGACTCGGCGAACGCGATAAAAAATCAAGCAGTAAAAGATATAAAAGAGGAAATTACCAAACAGCTGTTGGGTGGGCAAAAAGACAGTGCTTCGGCTTCAGAAAAGCCATTAGATAACACCAAAAAGAATGCAGAAAAAATAGTAAAAAATACGTTGAATAATCTACTTAAAAAGAAAGACACTACAAAGAAGTAGTGTCCCGCGATAATTTTCAATAAGGTGTTCAGTTATTACAGTAGCGAAATTGTTCAGTCAAAAATAATCCTAACAACAACACAATCCCGTCAATTTTCCTTAGCCCCTTCAACCAGCACGGTAGCCTTATTGTTGATTACTTCCACAAAACCGCTCTGAATGCTATATTGGGTAGAAGTGTTCTTATCTTTTAAGATT
>Ga0164241_10007041_pt1 | contig 10153 bp, 11 predicted proteins | sample OricomyardsoilBY_FD_108780 | JGI IMG/M metagenome (GOLD analysis project Ga0164241, IMG submission 108780) | Backyard soil microbial communities from Emeryville, California, USA - Original compost - Back yard soil (BY) | ecosystem: Environmental > Terrestrial > Soil > Unclassified | place: USA... | reverse complement strand
GCGAAGGGCAACATGGTGGCCGCCACCATCACGCTGAACTTCTTCTTCGGCTCGGGCCTCATGATTCCCGGCACCGGCATCCTGCTGAACAACGAGATGGACGACTTCTCGGTGAAGCCGGGTGTGCCGAACGGCTTCCAGCTGATAGGCGGGGACGCCAATGCCATCGCGCCGAAAAAGCGTCCCCTGTCATCGTCCACGCCTACGTTCGTCCAGGGCCCGAACGGCCTCATGATCCTCGGCTCGCCGGGCGGCAGTTACATCCCTGGCATGGTCATCCTGGGCACGCTCGACTTCATGGATGGCAAGACCGCGCAACAGATCGTCGCGACGCCACGTTTTCATCACCAGTTCTCGCCCGACGTGCTGCAGTTCGAGAGCGATGCGCTATCCGCCGACGAACGCAAGGAACCCGAGGCGCGCGGCCACACGTTGCGCGAAGGCACCCGCAAGTGGGGCAACCTGCAGGTGGTCACCTGGGACTACAAGACCGGGAAGGTCGAAGCGGCGTCGGATCCCCGCGGCGTGGGCGTGGGACTCGTTTATTAGCAGGACGCTTCGATGCGCCGTCACTTCTTGCGGCGCACGGGGGTCTTTCGCTTCGGCGCAATGCGCTTCGCCTTCTTCGAGACAGGCCTTTGGGCGGCGGATTTCTTCGCCACTTTCTTCTTCTTCACGATCTTGATGCGCGTCGGCGTGGCCGGTGCGGGTAGTTTGCCCTCGCGGTGCAGGTCGACGGCGCGCCACAGGTACCACGCAGCCACCGAACGGTAGGGTGCCCAGCGCGCACCGAACTCCGCCAACGCACGGGGCGTCGGCATGCCGCGCAGCCCATAAGCCAGCCGGAATCCATTGCGCACGCCGAAATCGTCGATAGGCAGCACATCGGGGCGGCCCAACCGCGACATCAGCATCATCTCGACCGTCCATCGACCGATGCCGCGTACCTGGGTGAGCCGCTCGATGATTTCCTCATCGGCGAGCGTGTGAAGGATTTCCGAGGCCGGCACGACGCCGTCGAGGGTCTTCTGTGCGAGATCCTTGATGCTGGCAATCTTGGCGAACGACAACCCCACCGCGCGCAGCTTTTCATCCGGCGTCGCGAGCACGAGCTCTGCTTCTAGCAGCGCCGCTGCAGCACCATTTTCCGCATAGAGCCCGACGAAGCGGCCGAAGATGCTTTCCGCCGCCGTGCCATTCAGCTGCTGGTGGGCGATCGCGCGCGCCAGCGCATGGAATGGCGTGTGCTGGCTGCTCGTCGTGTGCGTGAATTTGCCGGCGGCGCGAATCACGTTCGCAAGAATCGGGTCGACCTTGGCGAGACGGCGTTTGAACGCGGCGAGGCCGGCCGGAGTGCATATCGAGGTTGGGGTGTTCACGCGCCCGATCTTAACCATCGGAATTATTTCTGGCAGGTCGAACACCAATAGGTAGAGCGGGTCCCTTGCGTGAACTGCCTGATCGGCTTTCCGCAGACTCGACAGGGCTCGCCTGCGCGCTCGTACACGTACAGCTTCTGGCGGAAATAGCCCGGGTTGCCGTCGGCGCCGACATAGTCGCGCAGCGTGGTGCCGCCCACTTTCACAGCCATCGCGAGCGTCGCCTTGATGGCTCGCGCCAGCTTCGCGCACTCGGCCCGGGTCAGGCCGCGGGCCTGCCGGCGCGGACGCACGCGCGCGCGAAACAGCGCTTCGCTGGCGTAGATATTTCCAACGCCCACCACGAGGCGGGAATTCATGATGAGTTGCTTGATCGCCAGCGCGCGCCGCCGCGTGATCGTCCAGAGGTAGTCACCGTTGAATTCGTCCTCGAGCGGTTCAGGCGCGAGATTCTTCAGCAACGGGTGCTGCGAGGGATCGTCCGGCGTGAACAGCAGGCTGCCGAAGCGACGCGGATCGTTGAATCGCAGCGTCTGCCCCGAATTCAATTCGATGTCGACGTGATCGTGCGCGATGCGTGGCGTCGTCGCAGGCATGACCCGCAGGCTGCCCGACATGCCCAGGTGAAGAATCAGCGTGCCGGCATCGGTTTCGAGCAACAGATATTTCGCCCGCCGTCCGGCGCGGCGGATCGAAGTACCCGTCACGGCCTCGACCATCGCGAGATCGACGGGCCATCGCAGCCGACGATCGTGGATCAGCAGGCGGTCTATACGCCTCCCCGCCACGTGCGGTTCGATGCCGCGCCGGGTGGTTTCGACTTCAGGTAGTTCGGGCACGCGTTCTCAACAGGTCAGCTCAACGTGGTTTTCCATCCACTGGTCGCTTTGGCTTGCAACCATTCCCTCGACTGGTGCGTCATAGGTGTACGAACGATTGTGGGCGGCGGTTGGATCCTCCTGCAAGAGAACCTGGTGGTAACGCCCCAACCCGCGCTATCACGTCCAGCCGCTGCCCCCTTGATCGCGATTCTGGTTGTGATGTTGAGCTGACGACGTTTGTAAAAAGTGTCTTTAGGCAAAGAAAAAGGCCCCGCCAGGTGACTGGCGGGGCCTTTTTTACGTGACGGTCTTGTCTGCGCTCCCGACTCATCGAGAGCAGGTAGATCACTTGATCTTCGATTCCTTGTACTCGACGTGCTTGCGCACGACCGGGTCGTACTTCTTGACGTTCATCTTGTCGGGATGCAGGCGCTTGTTCTTCGTGGCCACGTAGAAATGGCCGGTGCCGGCGGTCGACAGCAGTTTCACTTTTTCGCGCATGGCTTAAACCTTCTTGCCCTTGGCACGGAGGTCCGCGACCACGGAGTCGATGCCGTTCTTTTCGATGGTGCGCAGGCCGCGCGTGGAGACACGCAGGCTGACCCAGCGGCGCTCACCCTCGAGCCAGAAGCGCTGGGTGTGCAGATTCGGCAGGAAGCGGCGACGCTTCTTGTTGTTGGCGTGGGAGACGCGATTGCCGACAGCAACGCTCTTTCCCGTGACTTCGCAGACGCGGCTCATAAAGTTCTCGGAAAATCAGTTAGTTATCTATCAAACGGCCGGTTTAAGGCCGTCGAAAGGGCCGCCTTTATACCAGCACCCCTCAACCCGAGCAACCACGTCCTGCCAATCCCGTGGACATGGTGGGATTTGCACGGTCGGCGCCGGCGGCACCGGATGACAAGTGCGGCACTTGCACTCCTAGGGGATAGTGAGCGACGTTGCGCCGCCTTTCATTGGTCTCAAACGCATCGGGGGCTCCTTTGATCGAAATGAAACGACTCGGGTGCGCCGCACTGGCAGCACTCACATTGCTGGCGGGTTGCGGTGGTGGAGGCGGTGGTGGCTCCAGTGGCGGAGGGACCCCGAATCCGCCGCCAGCCGCGATTTCGCCGCCGGTCGTATTCAAGGATGTCACGGGCAGCGCACCGGCAGACGCGGGCCTGGGACAGCCGCTGAACGTACAGTGGGTGCTGCCTTCGAACATCGCCATTTCATCCGTGGTGCTCGATGCCACGGTGACCTCGGGCACCAGCCCGGCCTCGTCGACTTGCTCCGTGACCGCCGACGCGCTGGCCGTTACCGCAACCAGCGCCGACATCACGATCCCGAACGTCTGTGCGACCAAGACGGTCAACGACGTCCGGTTGCGCATCACTGTCGAAGCGACCGATGGCCGGAAGACGTCGGCGACTTATCCGTTCGTCAGGCCCGCGACGCCTTCTGCATTCCTGCCGACGCGCGTTCAGCTGCCGGTACTGCGGGTCACCACCGACAACGGCGCGCCGATCGTGAGCAAGGAGGTCTACCTCACGGGCCAGATGAGCCTGGTGTCGAACGTCGTGGGAGCGCCCGCCGTCAATGGCGGCCTCCAGATCCGCGGGCGTGGCAATTCGACCTGGGACATTCACCCGAAGAAACCTTACCGCCTGAAGCTGACCGACAAGCAATCACTGCTCGGCATGCCATCCAGCAAGGACTGGGTGCTGCTCGCCAACTACTCGGACAAGAGCCTGCTGCGCAACGCGGCAGCGCTGGACCTGGGCAACAGGATGGGCTTCCCCTGGACTCCGCGATCCGCGTTCGTCGAGGTTTACATCAATGATCGCTATGACGGCGTCTACCAGCTCATGGAGAACATCAAGGTCACCAATGACCGCGTGAACATCGATGAGCTCGAAGTCGAGGACGTGGGAGCCGACAAGATCACCGGTGGCTACCTGCTCGAAGTCGATTTCCGCGAGGACGGCTACACGATGCATACGGCGATCGACGATCTGCCGATCGTGTTCCAGTCGCCGGAGGAGCCCGCGCCGGAGCAGGAGGATTACATCAAGGGGTACATCAACGAGTTCGAGACGGTGCTGCATTCGAGCACGTTCGCGGACCCGACGACGGGATACGCCGCTTACATCGACGTCGATTCGTTCGTGCGCTGGTACCTCGTGAATGAAATATTTCGCAACGTCGACGCGAACATGGGCTCCAGCTGCTGGATGTACAAACCTCGCGGCGAAAAGCTCTACATGGGGCCGCTGTGGGATTTCGATCTCGCCGCGGGCAATGCGAACTACAACGATGCGTTCAATCAGGCGGGCTGGCACATCCGCAATGCGAAATGGTTCGCGCGGCTGTTCGAAGACCCCGCGTTCGTGGCGCGCGTGAAGGCGGCATGGAATGAGATCAAGGCCGACGAACTGCCGGCGATGTTCCAGCAGATCACGACGAGCGCCGCGGCGCTGCAGCAGCCGCAGCTCAACAACTTCCAGCGCTGGCCCACGCTCGACACGTACGTGTGGCCTAACTACAAAATCCCCGGCAGTTACGCCGGCGAGGTCGAATATCTCACCAACTGGCTGACGGCGCGGATCGCCTGGATGGATCAGCAGATCAACCAGTGACTACAGCAAGCCGCGCTCGGCGAAAAATGGTGAGCACTCCATTTTTTGCCGAACGTGGACTTCTTTAAAATGTGGAGTGGTTGGTCTCCCCGACTGGTTCTCCAGCGCTTTTGCGCGGGAGAACTCCACATTTGCATCACATCTTTCTCAGCCAGCCGACGAGATCGGCACCGTTGAGCAAGAGCCGGCCGCCGCGAGGCGGCGCAAGGGCGTCGGGGAGCACCTGCGACAACGCTTGACGTTTCAAATCGATATCGGCCCTGGCATAGCGCATCGTCGTGTACAGGCCTGCGTGCCCTAGCCACTGGCTGATGGTCGCGAAATCCACGCCCGCTTTGAGCAGCGCCACGGCGGTGCTGCGGCGGCTATGTCGCCGGCGACATAGCCGCCGCTCAGCGGCCGTGTCTCTGGTGAGTTCCGGCGTGGACATCACTGTGATCCGCAATTGACCCGGCCACGCAAGTCTCGATACGACCAATTTGTACGCACAAGCCAACCTCGCGACAAAACGCGCTGCATCGGAGCAGGCGGACGCACCCTTATCCCGACGGCAGTGGTGGCGGCGAGACCCGGGATCGAATGGCAGTAGTCACTATGATGCTGAAGCCTCTTGTCGGCGTTTGCGTGCCTTGAGCATCGGGCCATCATGCCAAAAATTCCCCGCCCCTCAACAGGCGCCAAACCCTATGAAACGAGACTCCGCGAACCTTTCATCGCCCGCCTCTTACCCACTCGATTTCACGAAGAGCCAAAGTATATTTCGTGCCAAAACTCAGTAAAGGCGAACGCCATCGATCTTGCCTTCTGAGAGCGCTCCGTCAATGTCGTTCATCAGCGCAATGGACTGTTGCATGTCGCTTGCCATCAGATCTTTCCGAAGGTATGCAACTGTCTCGTCGAGGTCGCAAGCTCTCGTCTCTCGGCAGTGAAGAAGCGTCCATGCGTTCCTCACCGTGGTGTCCGGATCGACGTAGGTCCCAACAGTATGTTTGTCCATCGCGGCAAGCACGAGGAGGAACGCTTCTGAGCGCAAGGTCAAATCATCACCCGCGACCGAGAGCGCGTTCTTGAGTGCACTATCGAGCTCATTTGGGCGCACGGGTCCATCCTTCAGGGCCAGGTCACTGGCGATCGACAAAGCAAAATTTTGCCTTCGAGCAGCCTCAAACCACTGCCTGCTCACAATACCGATATCACCTGGCACCAGCGCTGTTACGGCTTCACAGCGCTTCACAGTCTGCTTCATGGCGCTGACATGATCAGCCACCACGCCCGCCGCGCCGAGTCGTTCAAAATCGGCTTCGGTCATGCGCGCATTCTGACACTCGCGGAGCAACACGGCAGCGCGATACTGCGCCACAGGATCGCCGAGTTCTGCACCTCGCAAAGACGCACGAATCGTCGCACCTAAATCGAAAGTGGTGAACTTTGCAGAACGTGACACCAACTGCTCCGGCTTCCCGCCTGTGGTCGCTCCTGGCTGCTGCATCGCGGAACTCGCCGTTTGAGAGGCAGGCGGGGAGGTGCTTGTGGAGCCAACCGGAACAGTAGTCACACGCGCTTCGTGCGACTGATGGATGAAGAGAGCCGACAACAACGCGCACGCTGCTAGCAACAACACTAGCCAAATTCCGTTTCGCGACATCGTAAAATCTCCTTGCTATCTGCTGCGGCACGACAGTAGTTATGTGTTGACAACTACTGATAGATAGAAGATGCAGAACCCCGTTCCCGCAGCCGCGGGAGCGAGGGCACTCCACATTTTAAAGAAGTCCGCGCTCGGCGAACGACAGGCAGTTGTTGTCGCCGACGATGAGGTGATCGAGCACGCGGATGTCGACGAGGGCGAGCGCGTCACGCAGGCGCCGGGTGATGAGTTCGTCCGCCTGGCTGGCCTCGGCCACTCCCGACGGGTGGTTGTGGGCGAAAATGAGCGCGGCCGCGTTGTACTGCAGTGCCTGACGCACGACCTCGCGCGGATGAACGCTGGCGCCATCGATGGTGCCGCGGAACACTTCCTCGAAGTGGATGAGCCGGTGCCGGTTGTCGAGATGCAGGCAACAGAACACCTCGTAGGGCCGGTCACGCAGCTGGGCGGTGAGGAACTGACGCGTGGCGGCGGGCGCATTCAGCGCGGGACCTGCGCGCAGGGCTTCGCAGTAATGGCGGCGCGCCAGCTCGAGCGCCGCCATGAGCGTGGCGTAGCGCGCCGGCCCAAGGCCCCGCAACGAGAGCAGGTTTTCCGCCTCGCTGGTGAGCAGGCGGCGCAGGCTGCCGCCGAAGTGCCCCAGGAGCTGGCGCGCTATGTCCAAGGCGTTGGACCCGCCCGTGCCGGTGCCCAGCACCACCGCCAGCAGCTCGGCGTCCGACAGCGCCTGAGCGCCCCGGGTGAGCAGGCGCTCCCGCGGCCGCTCCCCCCGCGGCCAGTGGCTGATGTTGCCGGTGTCCTCGTCGCCGCTAACTTGCTGATCCATTTCGTGATCTTGCCGCGCGGGCCGTCACCATCCCAAGCGCGCTAAGCACCGCGAATCGCTAATAACTGGAGGAACTATTGGCGGAACGAAACCGACTGGCAAACCTTCGGCGCGCCTGCCGATAATGCCGGCCCATGCAAGGCAAACGGATACTTCTCGGCGTCACCGGCGGAATCGCGGCATACAAGAGCCCCGATCTCGTGCGTCGCCTGCGTGAGCGCGGCGCCGAAGTACAGGTGGTACTCACGGCCGGCGCCCGCGAGTTCGTCACGCCCATGACCTTCCAGGCCGTCTCGGGCCGGGAAGTGCGCAGCGACCTCTGGGATCCCGAAGCCGAGAAGGCGATGTCCCACATCGAGCTCGCACGCTGGGCGGACTTCGTGATGATCGCGCCCGCCACTGCCGACTTCATGTCCCGCCTCGCGACCGGGCAGGCGGACGACCTCCTAACTACCCTTTGTCTCGCGACCTCGGCGCCGATCGCGCTCGCACCGGCCATGAACCGCGTCATGTGGGCGAATGCGGCGACGCAGGCCAACGTCGCCACGCTGAAGGCGCGCGGCGTACATGTCTGGGGACCTGGCGAGGGCGACCAGGCCTGCGGCGAAGTCGGGGCCGGGCGCATGCTCGAACCCACCGAGATTGCCGGCAATGTCGTCAACGCCATCGCACCCACCGGCCCGCTCGCTGGCAAGCGCGTGCTGCTCACCGCGGGCCCGACGCGCGAGCGCATCGACCCGGTGCGATTCATCAGCAATCGCAGCTCCGGAAAAATGGGCTTCGCCATCGCTGCCGCCGCGCGTGATGCCGGCGCCGACGTGACCGTCGTCGCGGGTCCGTGCAGCTGCGCCACCCCGCCCGGCGTGAAGCGCATCGAAGTCGAAAGCGCGGCCGACATGCTGAACGCGGTGATGAAGAATCTCGACGGCGTCGACATCTTCGTCGCCACCGCCGCGGTCGCCGACTACCGGCCCGCGAATCCGGTCGAGAGCAAGATCAAGAAGACGTCCGAGTCGATGGATCTCAAGATGGAGCGCACGGTCGACATCCTCGCCACCGTGGCGGCACGCGTCGGCGCTGCGCGCCCGTTCGTCGTGGGGTTCGCGGCGGAGACGGATTCCGTGGAACAATACGCGCGGCAGAAACTCCTCAAGAAGAACCTCGACATGATTGCCGCGAACGAAGTGGGGCACGACAAGGTGTTCGAGAAAGATGACAACGCATTGCTGGTGCTGTGGCGCGATGGCCGTCGCGAACTGCCGCACGCTCCGAAGGTCACCCTGGCGCGCGACCTCGTGGCGCTGATCTCCGAGCGGTTTGCGGAGCGCAAGAATGGCCCGCGTCTCGCCAGCGTGTCGGCATGAACGCGCAGGTCTCTCCGCAGCCCGTGACGGGTTCGCACTCGCTGAAGGTCCGCATCCTCGACGCGCGCATCGGCCAGGAATTTCCACTGCCGGCCTACGCCACCTCGGGTTCCGCGGGGCTGGATCTTCGGGCCTGTCTCGATGCACCGCTGGTGCTCGCCGCCGGCAAGGCCGAGCTCATACCCACGGGGCTTGCGATTCACCTGGATGATCCGGGGCTCGCCGCGGTGATCCTGCCGCGCTCCGGCCTGGGCCATAAACATGGCGTGGTGCTGGGTAACCTGGTCGGGCTCATCGACTCCGACTACCAGGGGCAGCTGATGGTGTCGTGCTGGAATCGTGGCAGCGTCGATTTCACCGTGCAGCCGGGCGAGCGCATCGCGCAGATGGTCATCGTACCGGTGGTGCAGGTGAAGCTGGAGGTCGTGGAAGATTTCGCCGCGAGTCAACGCGGCGCTGGCGGCTTCGGCCATACGGGCACGCGCTGAAGCCAGCGAGGCGGGCTTGCGGCCGCGCCCTGCCCAAACTACTGCTTGGCTGTATTGGCCTGATTGATGCGCGCGGCGGCCGACGTACGCAGTTCCTTGAACCGCTTGATGTCCGCGTCGAACTGGTTCACGACCGACTGGTGTTCGGACCTCTTGGCGGTAAGCGCCGAATTCTGCGTGCGCAGCTCGCTCATGGCGCGAACCATTTCCTCGGCGAGATCGTCCGGCATGCGGCGCGCACCGGGCTTGGTGTTGTAAGGCGCGAAGTTGAGCGCGCGAGTCTTCAGGCCGTCGACGCGGGTCGTGAGGTTCGAGATGTAAGCTTCGGCGGCGATGATCTGGCCGTTGATCTGGTCGAGCCGCACGTCACGCACGTTTTCGATTTCCTTTACCGACGGGTAGGTGGAAATCAGGAACATGTCGTGTTGCCTGCGGCGGGCTTCTTCCTTCTGCTGGGCGGCGAACTCGGCGGCTTCCTTCGGACTCATCTCCGCCTGGCGTTTCGAGACTTCGAGACCCTGGGAATTCAGCTTGCTCTGTTCACGTTGCGAGTATTCGGCGGGAACGCTGTCGCCGTAGTGGACCACACCTTGATCATCGGTCCACTTGTAGGTCTCTTTCCCGTTCGAAGTGGAGGGCCTGGATTGCGGCCGATTCTGCGAATGGGCCACGGACAGCGCCAGGGCGCTCGAGAGCAATGTCGCCAGGACCCATGTGACTTTGCGCATGCTGGCTATTCTGCCCCAGCCGTCCCGCCGGGGGATACCACGGCGACCCCCCAATCGCGCTGGTAGGCACGCAATGCCGCAATCTGTTCACTGGAAATGCGAACTGCATCACTGGGGCCCTGAACAAAGGTTTCGATGAGTTCCGCCAGGGTCAGGATGCTGACGCACCGCAATCCGAACTGCGCCGACACTTCCTGGACGGCCGATTGAGTCCCCTGGCCGCGTTCCTGCCTATCCAGCGCGAGAGCCACTCCGACCGGTGTCGCCCCCGCCGCGCG
>Ga0164241_10007040_pt1 | contig 10154 bp, 10 predicted proteins | sample OricomyardsoilBY_FD_108780 | JGI IMG/M metagenome (GOLD analysis project Ga0164241, IMG submission 108780) | Backyard soil microbial communities from Emeryville, California, USA - Original compost - Back yard soil (BY) | ecosystem: Environmental > Terrestrial > Soil > Unclassified | place: USA... | reverse complement strand
GCGTCTTGCTGCCCGATTGGCGGAACTGCCTGACGTCGTCGAGCGTCAGGTCGTAGCCCGCCATGAAGAGCAGGCTGTACAGGAGAGCCGAGCCGTGGCCCGCGGACAGCACGAAGCGGTCGCGGTCGGGCCAGTGCGGATGGCGCGGATTGCACTTCAGGTGGCGCGACCAAAGCACATAGGCCATCGGCGCCGCGCCCAAGGGAAGGCCCGGATGGCCGCTCTCGGCCTTTTGCACCATGTCGACGGACAGGAAGCGCAAGGTATCGATGCATTGCTGGTCGAGCTCACCGTTCATGACGAAACTCCGAATTCGATGCTTGTCGCGGCTGGCGCTCAGGACGCGCCGATCGCACGATCGACGATCGTCTGCGCCTCGCCGAGAATCACCTCCAGATGGTGCTCGCCTTTGAAACTCTCGGCGTAGATCTTGTAGATGTCCTCGGTGCCCGAGGGGCGCGCGGCAAACCAGCCGCTCGCGGTTGCGACCTTGATGCCGCCGAAGGACGCGCCGTTGCCGGGCGCCTTGTCTATGCAACTGACAACCGCTTCACCGGCGAGTGCATCGAGCTTCAGATCAGCCGCCGACAACTTCGCAAGTCGGGCTTTCTGCGCCACGCTCGCGGTCGCATCGACGCGTCGGGCCGCCGGCGCGCCGCCGAGTTCGTCGGCGAGCGTGGCATACAGCAGCGCGAGGTCGCCATTGCAGCGCGCGGTGATCTCGGCCGACAGCAACGCCGCGGCGATGCCGTCCTTGTCGGTCGTCCACACTGTTCCGTCCCGACGCAGGAAGGACGCGCCCGCGCTCTCCTCCCCGCCGAAGCCGAGGGAGCCGTCCTGCAGGCCTGCAGCGAACCACTTGAAACCGACAGGCACTTCGAGCAGCCTGCGGCCGAGCCGCGCGGTGACCCGATCGATCAACGCGGTGCTGACCACCGTCTTGCCGACCGCCGCATTGCGGCTCCAGCGTTCGCGATGACGGAACAGGTAGTCGATCGACAGCGATAGGTAGTGGTTCGCCGGCATCAATCCGGCGCTGCGGGTGACGATGCCGTGGCGGTCGTGGTCGGTGTCGCAGGCGAAGGCCACGTCGAAGCGGTGCTGCAAACCGATCAGGCGCTGCATTGCAAAGGGCGATGATGGGTCCATCCGAATCTGGCCGTCCCAGTCGACGCTCATGAAGCCGAACTGCGGATCGACCTGCGCGCTCACGACCGACAGATCGATCTTGTAGCGCTCGGCAATCGGCGCCCAGTAGTGCACGCCCGCGCCTCCGAGCGGATCGACCGCCATGTGCACGCCCGCAGTGCGGATCGCTTCGAAGTCGACGACGTTGCCGAGATCGGCGACATAGGTGCCGAGGAAATCGTGCCCGGCGATGCAGCCCGACCGCAGCGCGCGCTCGAGCGGCATGCGCTGGACGCCCTCCAAGCCGCCTTCGAGCAGCGCATTCGCACGCTCCTGAATCCAACCGGTAATGCCCGAGTCGGCCGGGCCGCCGTTCGGGGGGTTGTACTTGAAGCCACCGCTGTCCGGCGGGTTGTGCGACGGCGTGACGACGATGCCGTCGGCGCGATGCGACTCCCGCCCACGGTTGTAGAGCAGGATGGCGTGCGAGATCGCAGGTGTCGGCGTGAATTCGTCGCCATCGGCGATGCGCACCGCAACGCCATTCGCTGCGAGAACCTCGAGCGCCGTGTCGAACGCCGGCCGCGAGAGGGCATGGGTGTCGAAGCCCATGAAGAGCGCGCCGTCGATCCCGTTGAGCGAGCGGTAGTCGCAGATCGCCTGGCTGATGGCCAGGATGTGGTGCGCATTGAAGCTGCGCTCGAACGACGATCCGCGATGCCCCGAAGTGCCGAACGCAACGCGTTGCGCGGGAACCGACGGGTCGGGCTCGAGCTCGGCATAGGCGTCGACAAGCCGCACGACGTCGACCAGAAGCGATGCCGGTGCCGGCTTGCCGGCGAGCGGACTCGTGCTCACTGGCCTGCCCTGCGCACGGCGTGCGACGGGGTTCGCGCTTGGAAGCAGTCCGGCGAGCTCATGCTGCCGCCTTTCGGTTCTTGGGTTCGAGAACTGGAGCCTGTTTCGTCGGGGTCATGTCGTTACCTGGCATGGGTGCGGGGGTTTGCGTTGCCGATCGCCGGCGACGCTTGCGGCAAACGGTACGCCCGCCACGGCCGCAACTCGATCCTGCGTACCGCGGCCGGGCTCGACGTGAAGACGCTCGGTGCGCCGATGGACGTGCTGTGGTTTCGCCTGCCGCGAACGGAGGATGCGCCGGGCACCTTCGCCATCGTCGGCGCCGGCCGGATGATGGTCCTCCTCAATCGCGCCACGTACTGGCAGGCGGCGTATCTCGTCGCCAAGGGCAGCGCCAACGCAATGCGCGCAAAGCCGCTCGCGCAACTGCGCGGCGCTCGAAAGCTGGGAGCAGGTGCAGACGCTCGAAGTCCGGGTGGACCGATTGCAGCGCTGGCATCGAAGCGGATTGCTGTGCATCGGCGACGCGGCACACGCGATGTCGCCGATCGGCGGCGTCGGCATCAATCTGGCGATTCAGGACGCGATCGCGGCGTCGAACGCGCTCGCAGCGCCCCTCGCGAGCGGCGCTGCAATCGAGGATTCGCTGCTGGGCAGGATTCAGCGCCGCAGGCAACTGCCGGTGCAGCTGACGCAATGGATGCAGACGCAGGTTCAGCAGCGTGTGATCGCGCAAGTCCTTTCGCAGCGCACCGAGCCACCGCACATGCCACGCGTGTTGCGCTGGCTGCTCGGCTATCGATTCGTGCGCAGCCTTCCCGCGCGATTCCTCGGCTACGGGCTGCGGCGCGAGCGCGTGCTCACGCGCGAGGCAACTTCACCGTGAACGTCGCGCCGAGGCCCCGGCCGTCGCTTCGCTCGCTCAGTTCTCCGCCGCTGAGCCGGACGATGTGACGCGCGAGCGCGAGGCCGAGCCCGGCGCCGTGCGGTCGATTGCGGCGGCCCTCCTTGGGAAAGGGCTCGAACAGGCCGGGCAGGTCGTCGGCGTCGATGCCGCGGCCGCTGTCTTGCACGCGAACGATGACGTCGTCTGCGTCGGCGGCGCATTCGATGCGGACGTGGCTGTCCGCGCCGCAAGCCTGAACCGCGTTGTGCGCAAGTTTGAAAACGACCTGCTCCAGCCGCATCGGGTCGGCCAGGACCCAGAGTGGACCGGGCCCGAGCTCGAGCGCGACCTGCATCTCGGGCTGCGACGAACGCAACTCGTCGATCGCACGCTGCACGATCGGGCCGACCTCGACCCGTTGTGGCTGCAGCCGCAACTTGCCACGCCGCGTGCGCGAGAAGTCGAGCAGATCATCGAGCATGCGCGCCTGCGTCGCGACGTTCACGACGACCCTCTGTGCCGCCTGGCGCGCGCGCTCGGGATCGAGGACGACGCGCTCGAGGATCTGGGCCCAGCTAAGCATCCCCTGGAGCGGCGATCGCAGCTCGTGCGATAGCGTCGACAAGAGCGCCTCGGTCAGGCGCTCGGCCTCGTCCGCGCGCGCGTTTGCGTCGTGCGCTTCGGCGCGTGCGCGTTCGAGCGCCGCCGCGAGTTTGCGAAGGCGCTGCTCGAACGCATCGTTTGCCGCGCTCAGCTCCGCGATCGTGGGCGGGACCGAAGCAGATGTCGAGCGGCGTCGTTGATTCATCTGAAAGGGGTGCCTGCAGTGGCTTGCGCGCGTTCCTGACGCGCCATTGTCCTACGCGCGTTACCGACCGAATGTGTCCGATGCCATGGGCACGCTGCTCCCGGCGACGATGCAACGATGATGCCTCGCAGGCGCGCCCGGCACGAGCACATCGGATTGCCTCTCAACTCTCTGACCAACAACAAACGACGATGCAGGATGCCGGGCTCAGGAACGCCGTCGCCAGAGACCTTCCAAGTGTCGAGCGCACGCGCCACGCTGATGAGGCGGACGGCGCTGCGGTGCCTCAAATGGCAGCGGAGCCGAAAGCGGCGGCATCGGCGCACGCATCGGTCGATCCCGGTCCGGCCCGCACCCGAGACGATGCCGCGGGTTCAGCAGGCGGCGAACCAGATCCAGCAGGCGACCAAGGAAAGTGCGCCGCCGCCGCCCGCGCCCGACCGCGGCGTCACCCACGTGCAGATCGAGCCGGCCCGCTTCGACCTGGTGGGCTATGTGCGCAACAACAGCTTCTCGATGATGGCGAGCGCCGGAGAGGCCGTCGTCGTCGTCTTTCTCGCTTATTTCATCCTCGCCGCGGGCAGCACGCTGCGTCGCAAGATGATGAAGATTGCCGGGCCGAGCCTGGCGCGCAAGAAGATCACCCTGGAAGGATTGAACGAAGTCAGCGCCCAGATCCAGCGCTATCTCGCAGTGCAGGTGCTGGTCAGCGTCATCGTCGGCATCACGACGCTGCTCGCATTCAAGGCGCTGGGGCTCGACTTCGCCGAAGTCTGGGGCATCGCCGCGTTCGTCCTCAACATCAATCCGTACCTCGGTTCGCTCGTGCTGGTCGGGGGTGCGTCGATCATGGCCTTCGTGCAGTTCGGCACGGTCGACATGGTCCTCGCGGTGGGTGGCCCTGCATCCTTTCTTCATGTCATCACCGGCTACCTGCTGACACCCTGGCTCACGAGCCGCGCGAGCCAGCTCAGTGCACTGTCCGTCTTCCTCGGGGTGCTCGTCTTCGCCTGGCTGTGGGGTTTCTGGGGCCTGCTGCTCGGTGTGCCGACGCTGATGATGATCAAGGCGCTGTGCGACCGGATCGACGGCCTGAAGCCGATCGGTGAGTTGCTGGGCCAATGAGCGACTGCCGGAGGGCAGAGATCGAGTGGCGATCCCTCAGCCCGTCAGCGGCCCCAGCACGGTGCGAATCTGTTCGGGCGTGACCGGTTTGCGCAGGTAGTGGTCGACGCAGGCGAATTTCTCCGACACGCGTTCCTCCGGCGCGCCGGCCCCCGTGACCGCGATCAGGACGAGGTCTTCACCGAACCGCGCTCGCAGCCGTCGGGCCAGTTCGAGGCCGTCGATCCCCGGCATGCCGATGTCGAGCAGCACGCAGTGCGGCAGTTGCGATTCGCACAATTGCATTGCCGATTCGGCGTCGTGCGCAACTCGCGTCGCGTAGCCGTCGAGTGCGAGCAGGTTCGCGAGAGCGTGCGCCACATCGGCCACGTCGTCGACAACGAGAACGCGGGCTTCTTCGGTCGTCAATTGAGTTGCTCCATCGCGCATTGCGCGACTCTCGACCCACGGGGTGTCTTCGCCTGAGTCGCCCCACCCGGGAAGCGCCCTTCACCGTCCGGAAAGGCTTTGCCTGGCGGGCGATCTCGGGCACGCTGCGTCAAGCCGCGCCGACTGCTGCGTTCGCGTAGGAGTTCGCCTACGCGAAGACGCGCCGCATGCCAGGGAGCAAGGGGGGCGTGCGGCGGCAGCGCAGACGGCCATCGATTGCGAAACTTTGGTGCAGCCGTTGCTCGAAGCGGCGTCGATCCACGAACTCGCATCACCTTCATTCCCATCCCGTCATGAAAAGCCACTACACGAACCTCGCCTTGTCATGCAGCCTCGTCGCGGCTGCCGCGATTTCAGCCTGTGCGTCACCCTCCGTCGCGCCACCCGTGATGTCTGCCTCCGTCACCTCGGCGCCTGCCGCCGTCTACGGCACGGTGAGCAACATCGACACCGTCGCTGTCGATTCGGGCACCACGGGTGCCGGCGCCGTCATTAGCGGCGTGCTCGGCGCCGTCGTCGGCCACCAGATCGGCGGCGGCACCGGCAAGACGCTCGCCACCGGCGCGGGTGCCGTCGGCGTCGCGCTGGCTGGCAACGCGGTGGAAACGAATCGCGCCTCCAAGAAAAATGTCTATCGCGTCAACGTCCGCCTGGACAACCGGCAAACCCAGCAATTTAACTACCACGAAGATACCGCCTCGCTGCGCGTCGGGGATCGGGTTCGGATAGAGAACGGGCAAATCCACGCACTGTGATCGTTCTTGCCCGGATCGTCCGCGTTGGCCGCCCGAATCTGCCCTCGCGGAATTGGAGCAGAAACGATCAGGCCCCGCAATCAATGCGGCAATTGGCATGCCCTGAAATTCAATTCACTTCGACCGGCGCTGACAGGATCAGTCGTCGTGCGTTCCGGCCACGAGGAGGCGGGCGCGGTCTTCGCCGATCCGGGCGCAGTAGCTGATAAATTCATCGACCTCGCTCGACTTGTCGAATACGCGGCCTGCACCCAGGCGATGGCACAGCCGGCGCAGACTCTGGCTCGCATAATTGGTCAGCACCACCCGCTCGCCGCGGATGCCTGCCGCGCGCGTGCGCGCCAGCACCCGCAGCCCCGAGCCGGTGCGCAGGAAGATGTCGATCACGATCAACTCGCAGACATGACCCGGCTGGGTCAGCCAATGGAGGGCGCTCTCCTCGTCCTCGGCGAAACCGACGACCTGCACCGGGGTTATCTCCTCGAGGGTGGCGATGAGGTTCTCGCGGATGATCGGACTGTCTTCGACGATGTATGTTCTTACCGGTTGCATATTGGACCTTCGTTTCGCTTGACGAACCCGACCGGAGCGCAAGCGTTCTTTCTTGTTCTCGACTTTGCCGCACGTCGCGGTGGGTGCCAAGCGGGGAGCCACGCGTCGCAACGTAATCCGATTCCTACGCTGGCTTCGCCGCCAGCGCGAGCAATGCCGCCACATACTGCCGCCGACGACTCGGGAACACCGTTTGCGTTGTCCACGGCCCGCCCGAGCGATCACGAACCGGCCCGATGGATGATGCTGAACCTGACCCGCGCCGAACCGCAGGAAGATGATCATGAGTGTCCGTTTTGCAACCCCTTCCGACGGCAGAGCGAAGCTGCCTGGAGCTCATTCGTGGCGATCATCGGCGCCTCGACGAGCAACTGCGTGACTACGCCCTGCTCGCCGGAGTCACGGCCGCCATGGCGGATCGCCAGGAAGAACTGCTCTACCCTCAACTCGAACCGCTCGTCGACGCCGCGTTGATGGCGTCGCTGCGCAGCGATCACCATCGAATCGAGCAAGGCCCGGACTGAGGCCGCGGCGCCGCCCAGATCTGCGCCGATCGAGGCGCCCCCGCGAGCCGGTTTCGCCGTGGGCAATGCAGTGAGCGGCCCGTCAGCGGCTTTCGACGGGAAACAGGTTCGCTCTCAGGGCGACGACTCCGCCTTCGCGCTGCGCGCGGCGCTCGCCTTGGCGCTGTGCGGCGCTGCGTCTTGCGCACTGCGTGGCGCGTGCGTCGCGCACGGGTCGCCCTCCTCCTTCGATCCGGGATCGATCCACGGGATCAGGGCTGCGGCGGGAGTCGCGATCACGCCGAGCGCGACACTCGCGGCGGCGCGCGCCAAGAGGGGCGACGCATCGACCGTGACCTGCGGTGCGCCGAGCGTGCCGCCGATGATGACCGGCGAGCGCAACGACATCAGCGAGAAGTCCTTCGGCGAGGTCGTAGCGCGCAAGTCGAGCGACTCGTCGCGCAGATCGACTTTGCCGGTCACTTGCACGGTGCTGTCGCGATTGTCGAACACCGCACTGCGCGGCACGACGACGCCGTTTTCGATCCGCAGGTCGATCCGCGCACACCGCAGCGGCAGCGCGTCGTCGCCGCGGATGGCGACCCCAAGCGCCTGCGCGATATCGATCCCGAGCATTTCCGTCAGCAGATGCGACGCCGTGCCATCGCGCAGGGTCGCCTGCGCCTCGCCATCGAGCGACGCCAGGATGCTGGCCGTCGATTTCCCCGACCCGCGGACGTTCACAGACGCGTCGAGCTCGCCCGTCAGGAAGGCGGTCGCCGGACGCAGCGGAGCCTGCCCGGGCGACGCAAGCTTTGTCATTGCCTGCGCATGCTCCGTCGCGGCGGCGGATTTGCGCACCCCGGCGATCCATTTGGCAATGTCGAGCTTGTTGAAACGCAACTCGGCATGCCAGTCTGCGGCCCCCTTGCGGCCGTCGAGTTGCGACATGCCCGACACGTTGCCGCCTCCCGCCTGGGCCTGCAGATCTTCGAGGCGAAGAATCGACTTTGCGAGCACCAGATGGCTGCGCAGATTGAACGCCGGGCGCAGCGATGGCGTGCCGAAATCGAATTCATCGACGCTGACGTCCAGGTCGGCCTCCATCGCCGCGAGCGACGGGATGTCGAACTCGCGCTCGGGGAGCACCTTGTCATCGGGCTTCGCCGGCGCGTCGGGCGTGACACCGATCGCGGGCCCCAGATCTTCGAGGCGAATGCGGCGCGCCTTGATCTGGCCGCTCAGCAGCGGCGGTTGCACGCGGGTGTCGTAGCGGTAGTCGCCGCCGACGCGGCTCGCGCCGACGCTGAGTTGGACGTCGCGCAATCGCCATACGCCCATGGCATGCCGCAAACCTGCCTGAAGCCGAAACGGCGCAGTCTCCGGCAGTGTGATGCCGAGGACGTCGCCGACGCGGCCCATCGAGCCCGCATGGAGTTCGATGCCGCCGTCGATGCGCGACGAACCCATCAGCGCAAGCGCCTGCCCCTGGAATTCGATCTGCGCCTTGCCGACGTTGCCGCTGACCTTGAGCGGCACCATCGGCGCGTCGGGCGCGCCGCTTGTCTCGCTGCCCAGCAGCGGCAATGCCGCCCCGCTTGTCGCGCTCAGCTTCACGGGCAGACCCTCGTACCGGCCGTTCAGCGTCGTCTTGTATGCGGCGTCTTCATCATCGGTCGTGCCACCGGTGCTCTCGTGCCCCTTGAAAGCGATGTCGAGGTCGGTGTCGGCCGTCTCGTCGGCGAATTCGACCCGGCCATTGCCAATCTGCAACAGTCCGACCGTCGGCACGCCGGTATCCGCCGCGAATTGCGGCCAATTGCTCGTACCGTCGGCCCGGCGCCGGTAGCGCGCGTCAAGCCGTTGCGCGCTGACTTCCCGCAGATGCAGCGCGCCACCACGCTTCCAGTGCCAGAGGTCGGGCCAAGACCAGCGCACGAGCAGGCCGCTCGAATCCAGCAACTTGCCAGCCGCTGCGTCGGCACCATCGACGCTCAGCCGATCGGCGCGCAAACGTGGGTCCCATAGCAGATGCAGCCTGGTTTGCGGCCCGAGCGTGACCGGGGCGCCGATTGCTGAACCGAGGGCGTTCTGCACCGGCAGGCGCAGGAACGGCCACCCCGACACGTCGCAGGCGCCGACCGCAGCAACGAGCACCGCAAGCGTTCCCCCGACGACCCAGGGCCAGCGTCTGCGAAACGGCGGCGCGCGGGTCATCGCTTCACTTCCTTGCGTGCGACTTGCCTTCGGCTTCGGCGTCCTTCAGTTCGCGCCGCTGCGCTTCATTCTTCGGCGCGGCGGCCTTCCCAGCTTCTTCGACCTTGCCGGATTCGACGAATGCTTCGGCCGACTTGCGGTAGCGGCGGCTCGCCGTGTAGTTGCCTTCGCCCTGCAGGTCGGGGTTGGCGGCGTCGACGTCTTTGTCGCGTTTGCTGTTCATGGCATCTCCTTGGCTGGGATTGCTGGGCGCGCAGGATTGCGCTTGAATCAGTATCCGTGCCCCGCCACGCCGCCGGAATCGGCCGGCGCCGCGCGGGCGTGTCGGCGAACTCCCACACGCGGCCAACGCCGCAGGCATGCGAATTGCCTTGCGCGTCCCTGCGTGCTCGCCGCGGAGAGGCAGCGGCCTGCGCGGCACGGCGGGCCATCGACGACCGCAGTTCACCCGTATCACGAGAGGCGAGCCCAGCGTGGGCATCGCTTGCGAGCAGTAGACAATTCGACGACCGACAACCGTCGACCCGACGCAGACTTTCGAATCCATGCCACGCCTGCCTGCCAGACAGATCGCCGATCGAGCACACCTTGCCTGTGCTCCTCCCGCCGAGAAACCGCGGTGAGTGACGCCGGGCCCGCGCACGACCCGCGCCGCTGGGGGCGGCCCGATCTGTCGGGCGCGCCTGCGCGCCAGGCGCCGCTGCGCGCCGCGCTGCTGACGGCCGAACAGATGCGCGCCCATGGCCGAGAACTTGCACGCCACCATGAGCTCGCCGAACCAGGTTCGCGCAACCCGCTCCTTGGCCGGCTGAAGGCGAATCAAACCGTACTCCAGGACGTCGCGAACCTGTTGTCGGCCGCAGCGGGCGCGGGCCGCGCAATCACGCCGGCCG
>Ga0164241_10007039_pt1 | contig 10154 bp, 6 predicted proteins | sample OricomyardsoilBY_FD_108780 | JGI IMG/M metagenome (GOLD analysis project Ga0164241, IMG submission 108780) | Backyard soil microbial communities from Emeryville, California, USA - Original compost - Back yard soil (BY) | ecosystem: Environmental > Terrestrial > Soil > Unclassified | place: USA... | reverse complement strand
CGGGCGCGCTGGAGCGGGACCACTCGTACTGGCGCGACGTCGGTTCGCTGGACACCTACCACGAGGCGCACATGGACCTGGTCTCGATCCAGCCGGTGTTCAACCTCTACAACTCCGACTGGCCGATCTTCACCTCGCACCCGCAGCTGCCCGGCGCGAAGTTCACCGACGACGCCACTGTCGGCGAGTCGATCGTCTGCCAGGGGTCGGTCGTGACCGGCGCGACCGTGGAGCACTCGGTGCTCGGCACCAACGTGATCGTCAGCGCCGGCGCGGACATCGAGCGCTCGGTGATCATGGACAACTGCCGGATCGGCGCGAACGTGGTGCTGAAGAACGTCATCCTGGACAAGAACGTGGTCGTCCCGGACGGCGTCCAGATCGGCGTGGACCCCGACTACGACCGGGAACGCGGCTTCACCGTGTCCAAGGGCGGCGTGACCGTGCTGGGCAAGGGACAGGTCATCGACCCGCCCGCTGCCGCCCCGGAGGACTCGAAGGCCGATGAGCCGAAGGACGAGGTTGCCGACGCGTGAGTGCGGAGGCTGAAGCGCTGGAGCTCGACGCCGCGGATCCGGGGCATCGGGACCTGTTCGACGTACCGCCGGCCCAGGGCGGTGACTACCCGGACGTGGCGTACTTCGCCGGGAACTCGCTCGGGCTCCGGCCGCGTGCGACCCGGACCGAGCTGCTGGAGGACCTCGACGCCTGGGCATCACTGGGTGTGGAGGGACATCTCGACGCGGACCGGCCGTGGTTGCCGTACCACGAGCTGCTGACCGGACCGGCCGCACGGTTGGTGGGCGCGCTGCCCAGCGAGACCGTGGTGATGAACTCCCTGACGGTCAACCTGCACCTGCTGATGGTCTCGTTCTACCGGCCGACGCGATCCCGGCACCGGATCGTCATCGAGGACTCCGCATTCCCCTCCGACAGCTACGCCGTACGCTCCCAGGCCCGCTTCCACGGCTACGACCCCGACGACGCGGTCATCCGCCTCCGGCCCCGTCCGGGCGAGGACAGCCTGCGTACGACGGACGTGGTCGAGCAGCTCGGTGGTGACGTGGCGTTGGTGCTGCTGGGCGGGGTGAACTACCTGACCGGTGAGCTCATGGACATCCCGGCGATCACCAAGGCCGGCCACGCGGCCGGCGCGGTCGTCGGTTGGGACCTCGCGCATGCGGCGGGGAACGTCCCGCTCGCGCTGCATGACTGGGAGGTGGACTTCGCGGCCTGGTGCTCGTACAAGTACCTGAACTCCGGGCCGGGCGCGCTGGCCGGTGCGTTCGTGCACGAGCGGCACCTGGGCGGCGACCGGCCGCGGTTCGAGGGCTGGTGGAGCACCGAGGAGGCGACCCGCTTCGAGATGACGGCGGAGTCGCGGCCGCCCGCGTCCGCGGACGCCTGGCAGGTGTCGAACCCCCCGATCTTCTCGATGAGCCCGGTCCGCACCTCGCTGGAGATCTTCGACAAGATCGGTATCGCAGTGCTGCGCGACCGCAGTCTGCGGCTGACGGCGTACCTGGAGAGGCTCTTGACCGAGATGATGGCCGGGCGGCCGGTGCGGGTGATCACGCCGGCGGATCCGCAGCGGCGCGGTGCGCAGTTGTCGGTCCGGATCGGCGGTTCGCAGGGTGCGGGTGAGCTGGCGAAGCGGTTGCGGTTCGAGTACGGCGTGATCGCGGACTCGCGGGAGCCCGACGTACTGCGACTGGCGCCGGTGCCGCTGTACTCGACGTACCACGACTGCTGGCGGGCGGCGACGGCGCTGGCCGGGGCGGTGCCGGCATGAAGGTGGCGATCGTCGGAGCCGGACTGACCGGGAGCCTGCTCGCGTGTTTCCTCGCCCGGCGCGGGTTGACGGTGACGCTGTACGAGCGGCGGCCGGATCCGCGCATCGCCCAGGTCGAGCGGGGCCGGTCGATCAACCTGGCGATCTCCGAACGCGGGCTGGACGCGCTGCGGCGGATCGGGCTGGTCGACGAGGTGATGGCCGACGCGTTGCCGATGAAGGGACGGATGATCCACCCGGTCTCCGGACCGCTGGACTTCCAGGTCTACTCGGCCGACGGCGACCGGGCGATCAACTCGATCAGCCGGGGCGCGTTGAACAACGCGCTGCTGTCCGCGGCGGCTGACGCTCCTGGCGTGTCGGTCGTCTTCGAACACCGGTTGGTGGAGCTGGAGTCACAGGCCGGGCGGATGGTGTTCGCGACACCGTCGGGGAAGGTGTCGGCGCAGGCCGACGTGGTGCTCGGTGCGGACGGCGCCGGGTCCGCGGTGCGCGAGCAGTTGCTTGCCGAGGGCATCGTTGCCGAGGACGTCGACTTCCTCGACTACGGGTACAAGGAGTTGTCGATCCCGGCGGCCGACGGTGAGTTCGCGCTCGATCCCGGCGCGTTGCACATCTGGCCGCGCGGTACGTCGATGATGATCGCGCTGCCGAACCCGGACCGCTCGTTCACCTGCACGCTGTTCTGGCCGGCCGGGTCGTTCGACGCGTTGACCTCGGCCGCGGACATCGAGGAGCACTTCCGGACGTCGTACCCGGATCTGTTGCCGTTGGCACCGGACCTGGTCGACGACTACCTGCACAACCCGGTCGGCGTACTGGGGACCGTGCACACGTTGCCCTGGCAGGCGCACGGACGGACGGCGCTGCTCGGCGACGCCGCGCATGCGATCGTGCCGTTCTACGGACAGGGCGCGAACTGCGCGTTCGAGGACGTGGTCGAGCTGGACCGGTGCCTCGACGACACCGGCGGCTCGTGGGCCCGGGCGCTGCCGCTGTTCGAGGCACGGCGCCGCGAGAACACCGAGGCGATCGCGGAGATGGCGCTCGACAACTTCGTCGAGATGCGGGACAAGGTCGCGTCCCCGGTGTTCCGCCTGACCAAGCGCGTCGAACATGCCCTCGAGCGACTGCTCCCCGGCACGTACGTCTCCCGCTACGAGCTCGTCTCGTTCTCCACCACGCCGTACGCCGAAGTCCGGCAACGCGTCCGTCGCCAGCATCAACTGCTCGGCCTGGGCATCGTCGCCGGTGCCGGTGCGCTGCTCGGGATCGCCAAGAGGAGGCGACGGCGATGAACCTGTGGACACCGGAGCTGCTGACCGGGCAGCCCAAGTCGGTGGGACTGCTGCGCAACTTCGTCGCCGGAGAGTTCGTGGAGAGCTCCTCGACGTTCGCGAAGGTGAGCCCGGTGACGGGCGAGCAGATCTTCGACGTCTGCGAGGCGGACGAGTCGGCCGTGGATGCGGCCGTGCAGGCGGCTCGGGCAGCGCTGAAGGGCCCGTGGGGACGTCTCAGCGAGCAGGAACGCGCGATGGTACTGCGACGCATCGCCGACGGACTGGAGCGCCGCTTCGACGACCTGGTCGCGGCCGAGGTGGGTGACACCGGGAAGTCGATCAGCCAGGCGCGCACGCTCGACATCCCGCGCGGCGCCGCGAACTTCCGCGCCTTCGCCGACTTCGCGACCACCGCCGCCACCGAGTCGTACACGACCGTGCTGCCGGACGGCCGGCGGGCGCTGAACTACGCCGTCCGCAAACCCGTCGGCGTCGTGGCGATCGTCGTACCGTGGAACCTGCCGCTGCTCCTGCTGACCTGGAAGGTCGCACCGGCGCTTGCCTGTGGCAACGCTGTCGTGGTCAAGCCGTCCGAGGAGACACCCGCGTCGGCGACCGTGCTCGCCGAGGTGATGTCGGAGGCCGGTGTACCGGCCGGTGTGTTCAACCTCGTGCACGGCTTCGGCCCGTCGTCGGCAGGGGAGTACTTGACCCGGCATCCGGGCGTCGACGCGATCACCTTCACCGGCGAGTCCGCGACCGGTACGGCCATCGCCAAGGTCGCCGCGGACCGGGTGAAGTCGGTGTCGTTCGAGCTCGGCGGCAAGAACGCCGGCCTGGTCTTCGCCGACGCCGACCTGGACGCCGCGGTCGAGGGATCGGTGCGATCGGTGTTCACCAACGGCGGCCAGGTCTGCCTGTGCACCGAGCGCCTGTACGTCGAACGACCGGTCTTCGACGAGTTCTGCTCACGCCTGGCCCGGCGAGCCTCCGAGCTGACCTACGGCTGGCCCGCCGACGAGGCCACCATGAACATGCCGCTGATCTCGAAACAGCACCGCGACAAGGTCCTCTCGTACTACGACCTGGCGCGAGCCGAAGGCGGTGAGGTGCTGACCGGTGGCGGCATACCGTCGTTCGGGGACGCCCGCGACGGTGGTTGCTACGTGCAACCGACCGTGGTGACCGGCCTGCCCGCCGATGCGCGGACCAACGTCGAGGAGATCTTCGGCCCGATCTGCCACATCGCCCCCTTCGACACCGAGGAGGAGGCCTACGCCCTCGCCAACGACAGCGACTACGGCCTCGCGGCCACCGTCTGGACCCGCGACGTGGGCCGCGCCCACCGCGCCGGTCCCGCGCTCGATGTCGGCATCGTCTGGATCAACACCTGGTTCCTCCGCGACCTCCGAACCCCCTTCGGCGGCATGAAACTGTCCGGCGTCGGCCGCGAAGGCGGCACCCACTCACTCGCCTTCTACTCCGAGCCCACCAACGTCTGCATCGAACTCACCTGACCGCACCACCGCCAGGACCTCGGCGACCTTCTCCGCCCCGATGTGCTCCCCCAGCTCGGTGAGCTCCTCGCCGATCTGCTGACGCAGCCTGACCGGCGGATTCCCGGCCAGGAAGGACTTGAGCCAGTCGATCGCTTTGTCCTGGTCTCCGAGCGCGGCGACGAAGGCCGCCCCGTGCACCAGGCGGCGCGGATCGGGATGCCGCAGTGCCGCCTCCTTGTCCACCGTCGCCATCGCCGAGCTGAGCAACGTCCGTGCCTGCTCGACCTCGCCACTGCCCATCAGGATCAGCGCCTGCCGGTACATACGCCACCCGTCCGAGCGCCTGAGCTCGGCAGCCCGTTCGAAATCCGCCAGCGCGGCCGGGTTGTTCCCCATCTTCTGATAGGTCTCGCCGCGGCCGGTCCAGCAGGCTGCGGTCCGGGGCATCAGGTCGATGGCGCGGGTGAAATCGTGCAGGGCCGCCGAGTAGTCGCCGGTCCGGCGGAAGTGCTCGCCACGCCTGATCAGGGGCCATCCCGGAGCGGTGGCGACCTCGACCCCGCGGTCGTGATCGGCACGGGCCCCGGCGAGGTCTCCCAGCCGTTCCTTGACGGTGCCGCGCAACCTCAAGGCGTTGGAGCCCGCCGGGTTGTTCCGGATGGCACCGTCGAGGTCTTCGAGCGCTTGCCGGTGACGGCCTTCGAGATCGTGCAGCTGGGCGCGTGCCTGCAGCGCCGGTGCATAGCCGGGGTCGATCTCGAGCGCCCGATCCAGATCGGTCCTGGCCAGTTCGAGCTCGCCGTGATCGAGGTGGACCGAACCCCGCCGCCGGAAGACCCACGGGGAGTCCGGGCGGAGCTCGAGCGCGCGGTCCATGTCGGTGATCGCCGCGTCGTACCGGCCGAGGTACGACTCGAGCCGCGCCCGCATCACGAGATCGGAGACCGATGCGGGATCGAGCTCGAGCGCCCGGTCGAGGTCGGCGATCGCTGCCCGGTACTTGCCCAGCTCGTCGTAGACCCTGGCCCGGCCGGTCAGTGCCGACAGGTCGGCGGGACTCACCTCGAGCACGTGGTCGAGGTCCCGCAGTGCCTCGTCGTACCTGCCGGCCCGGCGGTGCAGGTCGGCCCGTGCGGTCTGCAGCACCAGGTTGTCCGGATCGGCCCGGATCATCTCCGAGAAGTCGGCCACCCCGCGGGCGACGTTGCCGGACTCCTGGTAGACCCGGGCTCTGAGTTTGTAGGCCCAGGGATACGTCGGTTCGGCCCGGAGAACCCGGTCGAGGTCGGCGAACGCCTCCGGATACCTGCGCAGCTGGCAGAGGACATCGGCCCGGTCGGTGAGCGCATAGGCGTACTCCGGGTCGATCTCCAGGGCGCGGTCGAGCTCTTTCAGCGCGTCGTGGTGGCGTCCTTGGTCCTGGAACAGCCGAGCCCGCGACAGCAGGACCCAGGTGTCGGACGGCGCCAGTGCCAAGGCGTGATCCAGGTCGGCCTTCGCATCGGCGTAGCGCCTCAGATCCCGGTGGATCGAGCTCCGCACCGTGAAGTAGTAGGCGTTGCCCGGACTGAGCTCGAGGACACGGTCGATGTCACGCAGCGCGGCGTCGTAGTCGTTCAGCCGTCGATGGATCCGGCTCCGGGTCTGATAAGGGCTCGCGTAGTCGGGTGCGAGTTCGATCGCCGCGTCGAGATCCGCGATGGCCTGGTCGTAGTGGCCGAGATCGGCATGGATGCTTCCGCGCGGGCTGAGGATCCAGCTGGTCCGAGGTCGAAGAGCGTTCGCGCGGTCCAGGTCGTGGAGGGCGCCTTCGTAGTCCTTGAGGCGCTCGTGCAGCCGGCTGCGCTCGGCGAGAGCGGAGACGCGGTGGAAGGTGTCAAGGGACGGGTCTGCGGCGAGGCCCTCGAGGAGGAGGAGTTCGTCGCTCGGCTCACCCGCGAGGAGGCTGCTCAGTTGCTCACCGCGCGAGCGGACCTCGTCGGTGTCGGAGTCGTGGCCGGCCTGGGCGATCATCCGGGCCCACTTGGCAGCGCTGTCGCTGGTGCGGCCGTAGCTGTCGATCAGTCCTTCCAGTGCCTTCGGCAACGCGGCCACGCCGGTCGCGCACAGCTCGTGGTAGGTGGCTTCGAGCTGGAGCTCACGCCATTGGCCGTTCCGCCAGCGCCGGCCGGCGGGAATACCGAGCTGGTCCAGGCGGTGGCGGTAGTGGTCGACGAGCGCCCGGTGGCGGGAGGTCCACTCGCCGGGATCGCTTCGGCGCAGCGAGCGGAGCATCGGCGTACGGACGACGTCGTGGTAGCGGTAGCCGTCGGAGTGCGCGGAGACGAAGGGCAGGCGACGGAGTGAGTCGAGGTCGACGGTCGTCCCGGCGGCGACGGCCAGGATCTCGCGGTCGAGCCGGCGGGGGATCGCGCCGGCCTGGATGGCGTCGCGCCGGTCCTTCCCGGTCTCCTCCCGGAGGAACCGGTCGACGGCCGTCTCGGTCGGGTCCGCCCGGCCGGTGGTCCCGCGGGCAGTCGACTCCGCCAGCAACGCCACGAGGACCGGCAGGCAGCCCGAAAGCCTGAGGATCACGTTCACGGTGGCGGGGTCGACCACGCCCTGCTCCGCGAGGAGCTCACGGGCCTCGTCGGGCGTGAACACCTGCAGTTCGATGTCGGTACGAAGGTTCAGGAAGCCGACCCACTGGTTCGGGTCGAGCGGATGCTGACCCGACAGGGTCACCACGATGTCCATCGGCAGCCCGCCGTACTTGCCGGCCAGGAGGTCCAGCAGCCAGGCGTTGAGAAAACGTCCGGTCTGCTCGAACGTGTCGATGAACAGCGCGATCGGCCGGCGCTTCCCGATCCGCTGCAGGTCCGCGACGAAGGCCTCGGTGAGGATCTTCACCGGCGACAGCAGCAGCTCGCGATCGTCGCGTTTGGAGAACTTGCCGGTCAGGTACGCGCGGACCTGATCGACCTGCTGCGCCGCCTCGTTCTTGTCGATCACACCGACGACCGAGCCGAGGACCGGGACCTCCCCGGCGGCGCCGAGCCCGATCCGGACCGCCGCCCGGGTCAGCAGTGACGAGATGCCGGACGGAGCACTCGGGTCGGAGTCGACGGCCCGGCGCTGCCGGCGGTACTGCTTCAGCCTGCTGTCGAAACCGCGGCAGGGTGAGCCCGAGCGATCCAGCCCGGCGGCCAGTTCCTCGATCGCCGACAAGACGTCGTACGCCTCGTCGACGTACGCGGTCGCGTACTTCTTCGCCTCGGCGGCGGCCACCCATCGCTGCACCAGCGACGTCTTGCCGACGCCGGCGTCGCCGTACAGGCTGACCACGAAACGGCGGCGGGGATCCTTCGGTGGCAGCGAGAGGTTCTGCTCGAACTGGTGCAGCGGCTCGGTGCGTCCGACGAAGGTGCCGGTGGTACGGGACTTGAGGATGTCCTGCAAGAAGTTGGCCTCGTCGGTCACCCGTTCGATCGTAGTGGAGGACCGGGGCGGCAGAGGCCACGCGGCGGCGAGCCGGTCAGGTACTTGGCGGATGGTGGGTCGGGCGGACAGGATGCAGGCATGGCCGACGCGCGAGTGGTGGCGGGGAAGGCGGTGCCGCGGGGGCGGTTTCCGCATGTGAAGGTGGTGAACGGGTTCGCGTTCGTGTCGGGGACGTCGAGCCGGCTGCCGGACAACACCATCGCCGGCGCGTCGGCGGACGAGTTCGGGACAGTGGCGCTGGACATCCGGGTGCAGACGCGGGCGGTGCTCGACAACATCCGCGACATCCTGGCCGACCTCGGAGCCGGCCTCGAGGACCTGGTGAGTGTGACCACCTACCTGGTGTCGATGAACGACTTCGGGGGGTACAACGAGGTGTACGGCGAATACTTCGACGAGTCCGGGCCGAGCCGGACGACCGTCGCAGTCCATCAGCTGCCGCATCCACAGCTGCTGATCGAGATCCAAGCTGTTGCGGCGATCCCGCAACGCTCTGAGGAGGAGTGAGCGCAATGGCCAACCTGGAGTCGACCGACTTCCCGCAGTGGATCGAGGAGAACAAGCACCTGCTGAAGCCGCCGGTCGGCAACAAGCAGATGTTCCCGACCGGCGACGACTTCATCACCATGGTGGTCGGCGGGCCGAACCAGCGCACCGACTTCCACGTCGATCCGTACGAGGAGTTCTTCTACCAGATCAAGGGCACCATGCACGTCGACGTGATGACGGACGACGGGCCGGGCCGGGTCGACATCAACGAGGGCGAGATGTGGGTGCTGCCGCGCAACATGCCGCACTCGCCGCAGCGCGACGCGGACTCGATCGGCCTGGTGATCGAACGGGTCCGGGAGCAGGGCACGCTGGAGAAGTTCCGCTGGTACTGCGCCGACTGCGACGCGATCGTGCACGAGGTCGAGCTCCAGGTGAACGACATCGTGGCCGACCTCCCGCCGGTGTTCAGGGCCTTCTACGACAGCGTCGAAGCCCGCACCTGCCCCAACTGCGGCAAACTCCACCCCGGTAAAGGCTGATCCGGGGAGGATACTGCCCCCGGATCGGGCAGGGATCCTCCCAGAACCGGACGGCGATGGGGTAGGAGAGGAGCGGGATGGCGGTTGATGTTCATACCCACCTGGTGCCGAAGGGGTGGCCGGATCTGTCCGTAGCATGCGGCGGGGACGGGTGGCCGTGGCTGCGGGTCGACTCCGAGCGGGCCGCGATGATCATGGTCGGCGAGACCGAGTTCCGCCCGATCGGGCCGCAGGCCTGGGATCCGGAGGTCCGGCGTGCGGACATGGATGCCGACGGCATCGACCTGCAGGTGGTCTCGCCGACGCCGGTGTTCTTCGGCTACGACCGGCCGCCGGACCAGGCGGTCAAACTGGCCCGGATCTTCAACGACCTGACGTTGGAGACGCTGGCCGGCGACGACCGCTTCGTCCCGTTCTGTCAGGTACCACTGCAGGATCCGGACGCCGCCTGTGCCGAGCTGGACCGCTGCCGGGAGGCCGGTCACGCGGGTGTCGAGATCGGCAACCACGTCGGCGACAAGGATCTCGACGACGCCGGGATCGTTGCCTTCCTCAAACACTGTGCGCAGACCGGGATGCCGGTACTGGTGCACCCGTGGGACATGCCGGGCGGGCCACGGCTGGATCGCTGGATGGCCCGCTGGCTGACCGGGATGCCGGCCGAGACGCATCTGTCCCTGCTCGCCCTGATCCTCGGCGGCGCGTTCGACGCGTTGCCGCCGTCGCTGCGGATCTGTTTCGCCCACGGGGGCGGGAGTTTCGCGTTCTGGCTGGGACGGCTGGAGAACGCCTGGCACCGGCGCGGCGACGTCGTGCGTGGTTGCTCCGAGCATCCACCGTCGCACTACCTGGACCGGATCCTGGTCGACACGGTGGTGTTCGAATCAGCGCCTTTGCGGCTACTTGTCGATACCTTGGGGGAAGACCGCGTTCTGGTCGGCAGTGACTATCCCTATCCACTGGGTGAGCGGCCGGTCGGGGAGGTGGTACGGAAGGCCGGCTTCCTGACCGCGGAGCAGCAGCACAAGATGCTGACGTCGAACGCCCTGCGTTATCTCGGGAGGTCTGAATG
>Ga0164241_10007038_pt1 | contig 10156 bp, 12 predicted proteins | sample OricomyardsoilBY_FD_108780 | JGI IMG/M metagenome (GOLD analysis project Ga0164241, IMG submission 108780) | Backyard soil microbial communities from Emeryville, California, USA - Original compost - Back yard soil (BY) | ecosystem: Environmental > Terrestrial > Soil > Unclassified | place: USA... | reverse complement strand
TCCGCATGAACGTCTTTGTCACCGGCGGTGCCGGTTATATCGGTTCCGTTTGCACGGAAGAACTCCTCAACGCCGGCCATCAGGTCACGGTTTATGACAATCTCACGGAAGGCCATCGCTCGGCGGTGGACCCGCGCGCGAAGTTCATTCTCGCGAAGCCGGAAGAGGAGGGGAACATTCTCGCCGCCGTCAAGTCAGTGCAGCCGGATGCGATTCTGCATTTCGCCGCGTTCGCGCTGGTCGGCGAATCCATGACGAATCCGAAGAAGTATTTTCACAACAACTTCGTCAACGCGCTCAAGCTGGCCGATGCCGCCGTGGAATGCGGCGTGAAAAAATTCGTCTTCAGTTCGACCTGCGCCACTTACGGTCCGCCGGACCGCGTGCCGATGACGGAAGATTTGCCGCAGCGCCCGATCAATCCTTACGGCGAATCCAAGCTGATGTTTGAAAAGGCGCTGATCTGGTATCAGCAGATTTACGGGCTGGAGTTTGTGGCCTTCCGCTATTTCAATGCCGCCGGCGCGTCAGAAAATTTCGGCGAACATCACCGCATCGAGACGCATTTGATTCCGAACGTGCTGTTCGTCGCGCTCGGCCAGAAACCGCAGGTGGAGATTTACGGCACGGATTATCCGACGCCGGACGGGACGTGCATCCGCGATTACATCCACATCAAGGATTTGGCGCAGGCGCACATTCTCGGCCTGGCGCCGGGCAAGAGCGGTTTCTTCAATCTCGGCAACGGCGACGGTTATTCGGTGAAGGAAGTCATCCAGATGTGCGAAAAAATCACCGGCAAAAAAATTCCGGCGGTGGAAAAACCGCGCCGCCCCGGCGATCCGCCCAAGCTCGTGGCCGCCGCCAACAAAGCCATTACGGAACTGGGCTGGAAGCCGCAATATCCCAAGCTGGAAGACATCGTGAAAACCGCGTGGGCGTGGCATCTCAAGCACCCCACCGGCTACGCGGATTGAAAACCGGCGGCCAGTGTCAAGGATTTGACCCGCCTGCCATTGTCGGAGGCGGCGGTGGCGGGCGCGGCACAAATTTCGGTTTCGGCGGCGGTTCTTCGACCCGCATTTTCAACCCGCCCGTGCCATGCGATGTTTCTTGGCGCTTTTTCACCGAATCAAGGCGCTGGTGCATTTGCGGTTTGTTGGTGCAATAAAGCATCGCCGTTTCCTCGGTGATCAAATCCTCCTCGAACGCCTTGACCAACGATTGTTCAAAACTGTGCCAGCCGGAAGTTTGCCCGGCTTCGATGATGTCTAAAAAACGGCGGGTTTCGTTTTCACCTTGGGCGATGGCCTCGCGTGACCGCAGGCTGCTGCCCATCAGTTCAGTGATCAGGAGCCGGCCGCCGCTGGTTTTGGGAACCAGGCGCTGGCTCACAATATAACGCAGGCTGCCGGTCAGCCGCTCGCGCACCTGCTGTTCCTCTTCCTTGCTGAACATGCCCAAGATGCGGTTGATGGTCTGCCCGGCGCTGATGGTGTGCAGCGTGCTGTAAACGACGTGGCCGGTTTCGCTGGCAGTCAGGGCGATTTCCATCGTGTCGCGGTCGCGAATTTCGCCGACGAAAATGATCTTGGGCGCCTGCCGCAACGCCGCGCGCAGGCCGTCGGGAAAGGTGTAAAAATCCCGGCCCAATTCACGCTGGCTGAAAGTCGCCTTGAGATGCGGATGCAAAAATTCAATCGGGTCTTCCAGCGTGACGATGTGCGCTTCCGTCGTCAGATTGATTTCGTTCAACAGCGCCGCCAGCGTCGTGGTCTTGCCGCTGCCCGTGCCGCCGGTCACAAAAACCAGCCCGGTTTTTTCCTTGATGATCTCCTTGAACACCGGCGCGAGTTGCAACGATTCCATCGAAGGAATCCGCGCCTGCAACCGGCGCAGCACCATCGCATGATTGCCGTTCTGCCGGTAGATATTGACGCGAAAACGGCCGATGTTTCCAAGGGCATAGCTGCAATCGCACGAGCCGGTGTCAGCCATGTCCTTCGTCAGGCGGGGATTGCCATTGATGATGGTGCGGGCCAGATCCTCGATCCGTTCGCTGGTCAGTGCGGGTTCGGAAGGAAACGACGTGAGCCGTCCGTGAACTTCCATTTGCGGCGCTTTGCCGGCCACGAACAGGAGGTCGGAAATTCCCTCGGTGCTGTTGATCATGTCCGTCAGCAGCCGATCCAGTTGCTCGGTTGAAGTTGTTTCCATGCTCATAATTACAAGTTTGCGCCGGGGCGGTCCAATGTTTCGCCCGCGAAAATTTTAGGGTGACAACCGGCCGGCAAACAAGCTTCAAAAAATGCGCTCCAATTTTTGCGGCGGGACTTGCCGGCGAAAAATTGAAAAAGCCGGCGAAATTTTCTTGCCAACCACCGGGGCCAGCCGGCATTTTCTGACATGGCAGCGACGCGCATTTCCAACCTCGACGAAACATTCTATCAGCCGGCGGACAAATTCTTCCCGGCCAACCACAAAACCGGCCTGACTTTTGATGACATCACGCTGGCCACGCTGTATTCCGATATTCTGCCGCGCGACACGCAGCTCGACACCGCGCTCACGGAACAGTTGCGCCTGAACATTCCCGTCATCTCGTCCGACATGGACACCGTGACGGAATCGCGCATGGCCATCGCGATGGCCATCAACGGCGGCCTCGGCCTTATCCACTACAACATGCCGGAGAAACAGCAGCTCTCCGAAGTCAGCCGCGTCAAATTTCACGTTCAAGGATTGATCCAGGAACCCATCCAAGTTTCGCCCGACCAGTTCATCGGCGATGTGCTGAAACTCATCGAGGAGAAAAAATTTGGCTTCAGCACCTTTCCCGTGGTGGATGCCAAAGGCAAGCTCGTCGGCCTGCTTTCCGGCCACGTTGTCAAACCCCGCTACGCGGCGAAGAAGGTTTCCGCCGCGCTCACGCCGCGTAAACAGGTTCACTGCATCACCAAAAAAGAACTCGGCAAAGACCCGATCGCCCGCGCCGACAAATTTTTCACCGAACACATCGGCATCCACAAGCTGCTCGTGGTGGACGACGACGACAATTTGCACGGGCTGATCACGTTGAGCGACGTGGAACGCATCCAGCAGGAGCGCAAGGCGCAGTTCAAGCCGGCGCGCGACGAACAGTTTCGTCTCGTCTGCGGCGCGGCCGTTTCCGCCACGCGCAACGCGTTCGGCGAACTGGATCGCGAACGGATTTTGACGCACGTTGGCGGACTCGTCGAACGCGGCGTGGATGTCGTGGCCGTTTCCACCGCGCACGGCCACAGCAAAGGCGTGGGCGACACGGTGAAAGTGCTGCGCGACGCGTTTCCGAAACTGCCGATCATCGCCGGCAACGTCACCAGCGCGGCGGGCGTGGAATATCTCGCCGACTGCGGCGCGAACGCCATCAAGGTGGGGCAGGGGCCGGGTTCCATCTGCACCACGCGCATGGTGGCGGGCGTGGGCATTCCGCAGATGACCGCGCTTTACGTTTGTTCGCTCGCGGCCAGGAAGAAAAAAGTCGCCATGCTGGCCGATGGCGGCATCACGAAATCCGGTGACATCGTGAAGGCGATGACGCTTTCGCAAGCGGTGATCTGCGGCGGCATTTTTGCCGGTTGCACCGAAGCGCCCGGCGATGTCGTCGAGATCAGCGGCAAAATGTATAAGCATTATCGTGGCATGGGCAGCCTCGCGGCGATGAAGTCCGGCAGCGCCGCGCGTTACGGCCACGAAAAATCCGACGCCACGCGCAAGCTGGCCGCCGAAGGCATCGAGGCGCTCAAGGAAGTGTGCGGCTCGGTGGACCGCGTGCTGGCCCAGCTCATCGGCGGCATCCAGAGCGGCATGGGTTATCTCGGCGCAAAAAATCTGGAAGAGCTTCGGCAAAACGCGCGCTACATCCGCGTCAGCCCCGCCGGCCAGCGCGAAGCCGCGCCGCACGACGTGGTGGAATTGAAGACGGGAAATTGAAATGAATTCTCCGCGCTGCATCATCATCGCCGGGCCGAACGGCGCGGGAAAAACAACTTTCGCCCGCGAGTTCTTGCCCAAGGACGCGGGGGTGGTTCATTTTGTGAACGCCGACTTGCTCGCCGCCGGATTGTCGCCCTTGAAACCACAGCTTGCCGCGTTGAATGCCGGTAAATTATTTCTTGGCGAACTGGATCGTTTGGCCAAGGCGCGTTCGGATTTTGCCCTTGAAAGCACGTTGAGCGGCTTGATTTATTTGAGCCGGATCAAACGCTGGAAAGCGGCCGGTTATCGGATTGAAATTGTTTTTCTGCGGCTGGCTTCCGTGCAACTCGCGTTGCGCCGCATTGCCGCCCGGGTCAAACAAGGTGGGCATGACGTGCCGCGCGCGGACGTCATGCGCCGGTTCACCCGTGGTTGGAAAAATTTCGAGACCGCTTACAAACCGCTGGCGGATGCGTGGACGGTGTATGATAATTCCGGCAGGAGTTTGAGGCTCCTGAAAACAAAGCCATGAAAGCAAACAAAGCCAGATACGGAGAGAAAAACTTTGCCGCCGTTGTGGGGCGCGCACTCAAACGCGCGGGTTTGGCCGCGCGCAAGACCGCCCGTATGCACGGCACGCCGGTTTATTTCTGGCGCGATGGCAAAGTGGTCGCTGAGAAACCTTGATCCCGCCGGCCAGCGCGAAGCCGCGCCACATGACGTGGTGGAATTGAAATCAGCCGAATTAAATTGAAGTAAGTTTGCAGCCCGTCTTGTTATATTTATTTTGTCACATTGTTTGTGGCCATCTCGCTAGCAGTTTCCAAAAGACGCGACACTGGCCACCATTGAGTTCTTCCATCTACGAAAAGCACATTAGCTCCGATATATCCGTGATTACCAAGCGATTCAAGGGCAAGAATTCTGTCGGGAGAATTGTTCGTGGTTCGTCCCGGAAGCAGGCGATAATCCGACCATAAATCCACCTGCGTCCAAATTCCAATTTCGTGATGAGTCGAAGGGCAGCGGAATAGCCTTGCCAAGTTGGCGTCATCTTTAACCAAGTTAAGCTCGACCCAAGTGGACGGAAAACGACCGCCGTGTTCGGCGGCGTATTCGCGACATAGCAAGCCGATTTGCTTGAGATTACTTTGGCAATCTAACCTGAGCATCTTTTCCCATGCCGCTTTGTATGCGAATACTACTACGATCACGCAGACAGCAAAGATGACAGCAACAATAGCCAAAATCCTTAGAGGTGATGGCCAGTGGAAACCACTCTTTGATGTGGAGTTTATTTCCGTCATAATTATTTCGTTAGCTAACGGATAATGTGCGATTCAAAATTAAAACACAATCGGCTCGTTGAGCTTGCCGCATTGGGTGCAGCGGGAGCGGTCCACGTCGGCGTCGTCGGTATAGACGAGGCCGCATTTGGTGCAGCGGAAAACGCGGTCTTCGGGATGCGTCGGGCCGAAGCGGCGACGGCGCAGTTCGGAATAAATTCCCACGGCGCACAGCGCGCCAAGTCCGAGCGCCACGTAAATGACCAGCAGATGGGCGATGCTCATGGCGCGTTGGTGGTCGCGGTGGTGTGCCAGTTGAAAATCAGTTCGCCAAACATCAGGCCCGGCTCCGGTGCGAACCGCGCCTTGCGGGCAAGCTCCAGCGCTTTTTGATCGGCCACATCATATTCGCTGGAACCAAGCAACACGTCCGAAACCACGTTGCCATTCTCATCCACCAGCACCTGCACCCGGCTGGGTTTGAGGACATCGTTGTAAGGCAGCGCTGGCACGTCAATTTGATTGAGCATCCGGCGTTGCGCAATTTTTCCGGCAAGATGAAAGGTGGATGCCTGCGGCAGCGCGGATTCGTATTTCAAGAACAGCAGAGCGGTCTGCGGTGCCGGCTTCAAATCCAGCCCGGCGGTTGGAAACCGGTTGGTCTGCATGTAGCCGGCAAAATTCGCGCCCAAGGCGGCCGGCGAAATCGGCAGAAACGGCGGCGGCTCCGTCCAACGGAACGATGGCTGCCCGAACATGTTCAGATTCTGCCCGATCAGTGCGCCCAAGTCCTCGGCATGAGGCAGCGCAAACAGCGTCGGGTCGGTGAGGGCGACGAGTTCGTTGTTGGCATCAGCCAGATGAATTTGCGGAACAACGGCGGCGGGGCGGGGGATGATTTGCTTCTTTGAGCCGAAAGTAAAAATCAACGCGACATGGGCCGCCAATGCGAGGGCGATGATCAAAATCCAACGCGACAAACTCCAGCCCGCGTCCGGGACATTTCCATCCGCCAACGGTTGCGGTTCAGCGTTCATGGCTGGGCCGGCAGCTTGATCGGATCGGGCAGCGTCGCCAGTAGAAGGTTTGTGATGCCGATGCCCGGCGCACGCGCCAGTTGGGCCAGATGCGCCAGTTCTTCATAGCTGACGGACTTGTCCGCGTGGATGATCAACGTGAGCGGTTCATGGGTGTTTCTGGCGGCGGCGGCGAGATCGGATTTTAGATCCGGTTCGGAGACGATTTGATTTTCAAAATACCAGCGGCCCTGGCTGTCCACGGCCATGGCCACGGCCGGCTGATCCACGCCGGGCAGATCGGCGGCGGTGGGCGGCTGCAAACTGACCCGCAGGCCGGGCACGGGCATCAATCCGCCCAGCAGCAACAGAATCAGCAGCGCGAAAAAAACGGCGGCAAACGGCGCGACGTCAAACTGACTGCGCAGGATTTTGGCAGAGCGGGGGAATCTCATTTGCCGTTGCCGTTTTCGGTGACGATGTTGACGATCTCCGCCGCCGCGCGTTCCATGTCGAGGACGATTTTGTTGACGCGGCTGACGAGATAATTGTAACCGGCGTGCGCGGGGATGGCCACGGCGATGCCGGCCGCCGCGCAGATGAGCGCCTCCCACACGCCGCCGGAAAGCGTCTGGATGTTGGCATATAATCCTTCCTTCCCGATCACCTTGAAAGTTTCAATGAAGCCAATGATGGTGCCAAACAATCCCAGCAGCGGCGCGATCTGGGCAATCGTGGCGAGCAGATTCAATTTTTCCTCCAGGCGCGGCACCTCCACGAGGCCGGCCTCTTCCACCGCCTCCCGCACGCGTTCGCGGCCATGTTCGCGGTTCAAGATGGCGGCCTTCACCAGCCGGGCGACCGGGCCGGGCGTGGCGTCGCAGATGGAAATGGCCTCGACGACATTGCCGCGTTTGATGACCGTGCGGACGCCGTTCAGAAATTCCGCAGAATTGATCTGGGAACGGTGGCAGAACAGCGTGCGTTCCACAAAAACAATCAAGGCGGTGGCGGCGGCGATGAGGATCAGCCAGATCACCGGCCCGCCCTGCTCAATAAACGTAGGCATGGCCGTTTTATAGGCGTTTGCGCGGCAAATTCAAAGCGCGAAATCACTGGCATTTTTTAACCACGGCGAACCGGATGAACGCAGATTTCAGTAAACGGGTAATTGAACTGTTGCGCTGGCAAAGCGCGTGCGAATTTTTTACCAGCATCCAATAATCCATTTTATCCGCGCCCATCCGTGGTTGATTTGCCATCGCCACCGAAATTTTTTCTTGGCGTTCTTCAGGTCTTGGCGGCTAAACTCGCGCATGGAAAAACCTGACCAACTGCGCGAACTCTTTCGGATGCAAAAAGCCCTCAACGAACGCATCGGCGTGAAAACCGACGGCCTGAGCGACGAGGAAAAAACGAAATGGATTCTCAACTACACCCGCGCCATGACGCAGGAAATCGCCGAACTCACCGACAGCGTGCCGTGGAAATGGTGGGCGAAGTATCAGAAATTCGACGAGCAAAACGCGCGCGTCGAGGTTGTTGACCTGTTTCATTTTCTCATTTCGCTCGCGCAAACGCTCGGCATGAGCGCGGACGACGTTTTCGCTGCCTACGTCAAAAAGAACGAAGTGAATTTTAAGCGTCAGGAAAGCGGTTACACGGCCAAAGACCACGACGATTCCAAACATATTTAGCGATTCCAAAGTTCGGCGAAAATTGTAATTGTCGTCCCGGCGCGGCGTGAGAAAATTAGTTCGCTCAAATGACCAATTCGCGAATTAAAATCTCCGACCTCGCCAACGGCGGAAAAGAGTTTGTCGCGCCAGCGATGCGAAACTTTCAGGAGAAAAAAGGATTTATCATCGTGTTACTGATTTTGACGGTTGGAATGGCAATCTTTCTTTTCGTTGTCGGCAGTTTCCTCCGCGATTTGCCGTTCGCCTGGGCGCGGTTTCTTGCGGCCAATTTCTTTTTTACTTTTTTCATGATTTTGGCGTTGCCGCTTGTTCTGCTCGGTTTTCTTTGCGTGGACATGTGGTTGCGTTCCACGCGAGTTCTGGCCGTTCCCGGCGAATTGCGCATCGTGACCCACTGGCTGTTTGTCCGGCAAACTAATGTCATTCCTGCTTCAAAAATTCTCGAAATCACCGCGACCAACAATACGACGGTGGATGGCGTGTGTTATTACGACATCGTGGTGAGCGCCACAAACGTTGGGAAAAATCGGCTGGTCAAATTATTTGGCGCTTTTCTGCAAGCGCAAAACCCAAACAATTCGGTTTACAAAGAGAAAATGCAGGAAATAGATTTTATCAATTCCGGCGGGAAGAAAATCCACGCCATCACAAATATCGTCGGACAAACCGAGGCCGACGCAATTTTACAGGAGATAAACAACGCGCTCGGACGCAGATAAAATTACTCGGCAAATGGTAAAAGGCAATTATGCTTTCGTCACCGTGCCTTGTGAGCGTAAAATCCAAAATTAAAAATTCAAAGTTGAAAATCGTCCCGCCACGCTGGCGTTCGGAAATAGAGAAAATTCTTATCACGGAAGAACAGATTGCCCGGCGCGTGAAAACTTTGGCGCGCGCGATGGAAAAAGATTTTCGCGGGCGCGATTTGGTCGTCGTTTCGCTGCTCAACGGCACGGTGATGTTTCTCGCGGATTTGATCCGCCATTTGAATCTGCCGTTGCGTCTCGATTTTATCGGCGTTTCCAGCTACGGCAGCGGCACGGAACCGGGCGAGCTTGTGTTCACGAAGGAACTGCGTCTCGATGTGCGCGGACGTGATGTTTTGCTCATTGACGACATTCTGGATACCGGCAAAACGATGAGCCGTGTGCTGCCGAAAATCCGCGCGCTCCAACCGCGCCGCGTCAAAATCTGCGTGCTGCTCGACAAACCTTCGCGGCGCGTGGAAAAAATCCGCGCCGATTACGTCGGCTTCACGATTCCCGATTTGTTCGTCGTCGGTTACGGACTGGATTTTGCCGAGCGTTACCGCAACCTGCCGTTCGTCGGCGTGCTGCGTCCGCATGTTTACCAAAATTTTTAACCACGGACAAACACGGATAAGGCGGGCAAGATTTTCTCCGGTTGAGCCTCGTTAACTCGTTTCAATTTTACATCTGGGTTCATCCGTGTTTATCTGTGGTTTTAATATGGCTTTTCTCAACGACAATTATCTCAAACTCAAGGCCGGCTATCTCTTTCCCGAAATCGGCCGGCGCGTGAAGGCGTTTTGCGACGCGAATCCCGAAGCCGCAAAAAAATTGATTCGCTGCGGCATCGGCGACGTGACGGAGCCGTTGCCCGCCGCCGTGGCCGCCGCGATGCACCAGGCCGTGGATGAAATGGCCGTGCGCGAAACTTTCAAGGGCTACGGCCCGGAGCAGGGCTACGAATGGCTGCGCCGCGCCATCGCGCAAAATGATTTTCGCGACAAAGGAATTGAAGTTAACGACGACGAAATTTTTGTCAGCGACGGTTCCAAATGCGATTGCGGCGCGATTCTCGACATCCTCGGCGGCAAAAACAAAATCGCCATCAGCGATCCCGTTTATCCCGTTTACGTGGACACGAACGTGATGGCCGGCCACACGGGCGAGGCGAACGAAGCGGGCGCTTACGCCAAGCTGGTTTATCTGCCGTGCAAACCGTCAAATAATTTTGTTCCCAAACCGCCGAAGAAGCATGTGGACGTGATTTATCTTTGCTCGCCGAACAATCCGACCGGCGCGGCGGCCACGCGCGAACAGCTTGAGGCGTGGGTGAAATACGCGCTGGAACACAAGGCGATCATTCTGTTTGACGCGGCTTACGAGGCTTACATCACCGAGCCGGGGACGCCGCGTTCCATCTACGAAATTCCCGGCGCCCGCGAATGCGC
>Ga0164241_10007037_pt1 | contig 10156 bp, 6 predicted proteins | sample OricomyardsoilBY_FD_108780 | JGI IMG/M metagenome (GOLD analysis project Ga0164241, IMG submission 108780) | Backyard soil microbial communities from Emeryville, California, USA - Original compost - Back yard soil (BY) | ecosystem: Environmental > Terrestrial > Soil > Unclassified | place: USA... | reverse complement strand
GTTATTTATTGCACAGGTTTCAAAGCATCTCTGAAACATCTTGCTTCTTTGAAAGTAATTAATGAAGATGGCAAAGCCGAAACAGAGGGAACAAAATCCATGAAAGTAGAGGGTCTTTGGTTTGTGGGTTACGGAAACTGGACAGGCTTCGCTTCCGCTACTTTGATTGGTGTTGGAAGATCAGCAAAAGCGACAGTAGAACAAATAAGTGAATATCTTTCAACAACGGAGAAAATAAAATCCTATGAAAACACCTGAGGCCATTATTTGGACAAAGACTCAACATGAGTTAAAGAGTTTTGTTTTCCGGAAAGTAAGAGATAAAGCTTTAGCGGATGACATTGTACAGGATGTGTTTTTAAAAGTCCATGCTAAACTTAGGCAACTGAAGGATACAGAAAAAGTTTCAGGGTGGATATATCAAATCACCAGGAATACAATCATCGATTATTACCGAAGCAAGCCAAAAAGCATTTCATTCCAAGACCTTGATTGGGAGAGTGATCATCAAACGCTGAATGCTTGTGTTTCAAGTTGCCTTCAGGAAATGCTTTTGACACTTCCCGAAAAGTATAGAGAGGCAATAGCTTTAACCGAACTCGAAAACCTTTCTCAAACTCATTTGGCAGAGAGGCTCAATATTTCTTATTCGGGAGCAAAATCAAGGGTACAACGGGCAAGGCAAATGCTGAAAGATAAAATGGAACAACAATACAATATCAAAATGGACGCCTACGGTAATGTCATTGTCTGTGAAAACCGTACACCCTGTAATTGCAATAAAGATTCTTTTATCGAATAAAAACAGGAAGGCAGGACTACCTACCTTCCTATAACAAATTAGCAGCATCCTGTTACGCCACCGCAGCAACCATTATCGCCATCGCAACAGCTTTCCGGATTAAATTGATTTTCCATAGTTTTATTTTTTAAGTTTAAAATAAGTACACCGCGATCATTAAATCGCTCAACCTATTGACGACACACTGCTGAAAAAGACGCATGATTTGTTTTTGCGTCTTTCTATTCATCCTTCCGTCTTAATAGTGAAAAAAACACAACTATGATGAAAAAATTCGTCTTATTCTTCGTTTCTGTATTCATTTTAAACTCAGCCATGTCGGTCGCTCAAAAAAGTAAACTAAAAGAACTTACGCCAGCACGCGGCCACTACAAGCAGCTCGCTGTATTTAGTGCAAAACCAAAATCACCAAATGAGGAAATGGATAAGCAGAAATTTCCAACGGACAAAGAAACGATTGATCGAAGACTCAGCCTGACACCAATCTACCTTCAAAATATCAGGGTTGAAGATTTTAAAATACCAGATGTTCCAGCTAATAGTTCGGATCAAACACGGGCAGAGATAAATTATCTTCTTGCCCTTCAGAAGTACAGGACCAAAGAAGATGTTCGATCCAGTCTTTACATGGCGGATGTGTATTACAACCTCAGAGTAAAGCCAGGTGATTCCACTTATGCACGTTACCGAACTAATCTTTTTTTTATTGGTCGGTCAATTGGTTCATGGTTCAATCCTGAAACACTCCCCGTCACTGCTGATTTAATGACCAATGTGTGGAGTGATGCAAGCTTCTTCATATGGTCATTGAAGTTTAAGTTTGCCCGTATCCGGCCCTATACAATAGACTCATCCTTAAAGAATTTGCAGGAAACCGATTGGGCCGCTTATCCAAGTGGCCATGCAGCTAATTCTTACATCAATGCATTTATTTATCAGGAGTTGGCCCCGGAATTCGCGGACTTTTTCATTAAGGATGCTTACGACATGGCTCACTCGCGCGAAATCATCGGGGTGCACTATCCAAGTGATTCAGAAGCTTCAAGAATATTTGCAAGGCAGTTTGTCAACATGCTTTTCGAAAACGAAAGGTTTTTAAAGGATTATCAAAAGGTAAAAGAAGAATGGGCTTTGAAAGCAAAAGAGAGTTTCGTTAAGCCATAGACGTGCTTCACATACCTAATACTTTAGTCATTTTGCAAGGCACAAAAACTATTATTCATTGTTTTTATCGGAGCATTAGTTTTATCCATATTTCTCTTTGATTTCATTTTCAACACCTACCTCGTTCAAAAAAAACAAATGCTGGAAACAAAAAACCTTGATGAAGGAAATGAAATTAAACGAGAATGCAATTAGGAATTAGACGATTATTGGATTGCATCCGTAATAATTTTGGCTTCTACAGTAGTGTGAGAGGCGCATCTCATCACTTACTTACTAGAGGTGGTGGTGGCCGCAAACTCGATTAGCGCTCGTTTCGTTATTTGTCGAACATGCCAAATTTTGGCCAGCTAAAATTCTTAGGCAAATAATGTATTTCGGTGATCTTATTTCCTTTAAATCTGAAAAGTACGTATTGGTCAACCGGCTGAAGGTCTGCTCTTTGTAAACTCTGCTCTATTATCAAAATGTCGTCCAACTCGAGTTTACCAATAATTTGTATTTGCCCCCCTAGTTCCTGGGCATTAAAGGCACTTATATAACTAGCGCGGAAATCACTCTTTGACTTCTCAACTACCTTATCAGGGAATTGTATTTGTTTTACTGAGTCGTCAAGTGGCTCAATAAACTTCTCGATATCACGCTTGTTAAATGCGTCAATATAGTTGTCAATTATTTGACTTTTGGTCTGCCCCATAGTTAGAGACGAGCAAGTCAAAAACATGATGGCCGTGAGTAGTCTGCTTGTCATAATGTTACTTTTTGTTTTCTTTTTGAAATTAGCGCTAGTCATTTTACTATAAGGCGTTTGCCTTACTAAAATAAAAATAAACAAAAAAAGGCAGAAGACATGTAGCTTGTTGCAAGCTGGCAGGCCTGACCACAAATGAATTATACAAGTCCGTCTTTCCCTGCGTGATAAAATCTCAGGCCTAGGTGACTAACCAAATTATCTAATGGACTTACCTTCCATTTAACCTTGGCGGGTAATGCCATAGACGTGCTTCACATACCTAATACTTTAGTCATTTTGCAAGGCACAAAAATTCATTGTTTTTATCGGAGCATTAGTTTTGTCCATATTTCTCTTTGATTTCCTTTTCAACACCTACCCTCGTTCAAAAAACAAATGCAGAAAGCAAAAGACCTTGATGAGATGAACGGAATTAAAGCTAGCATCGGAATTATGATCTCTCGATTGATCGGATTAGCATTCCTAATAAATTCTTTGCTTCTATTTTTTGATCATTAAAGCCTTCTTTGCAGCTAAAAAACGCGAAGCTCATAGCAAGCAATAAAACAAAAACTTTGTTTCCTGAAATTTTTTCTAAAGTAAGAAATCATAAAACTGTGGATAGGTTAAGGCTTATTGTTAATAATTACACTCTTGATATAATCATAAATTTTGTCAGGATCATCTGTCCCTATCCTGTATTTTCTACTCCTTCCTTTTAAGGCTATTTCAATAGCGTTCGATCCCTCTATATTATAGAGTGTATAGGATGGATGAATCCTTATTCCATATCCAACCCAAAATGGACTTGTTACCTTTGTTGCATTGACTATTTCAGATACAACGAAAGATTTTTTTATCACGCCTATACCAAATTTTAGTCTGATAGACTCAGAAGATAGCTCCAATTCGAGCTTATAAAATAAGCTCAAAATAAGTAAAGGAATTAGACACATTAAGATTGATAATCCTACTCCGAACTCTTCTTGGTTAAAAAGAGCGCCTATTAACGTTATAACTTCCAATAGCAAACAAACTTTAATCATCAAGCTTCCGTATTGCCTAGTTTTCATTGATTGGTTTTTTACTCATTTATATCCTAAGAAGCAGAGGTGTTCCTATTTAGGGACTTAAAGAAATTCCTTCTCTTTGAAAATGTCTCGTTTAAGTTTTTGATTCGTGACCCAGTAAATATAATATCATTTTCATTAACTCGTAATGATACATAATATTGCCAAATGTCTTTCGTGCCCAATATGTCGATATGTGTTCTTTGACAATATTTTCAGGTTCGAAACTCCTGTTAAATCCTATTATGTGTGTAATGATTTTTAGATATGCATTATACACAATCACCAGAAAATCGCTTTATCATCGCTTCCAATGCCTTATTAATGAGGATGCCGCCAACGCTAAGTTGCTGACAATACCAATGGCCCAATGGAACTATTTGTTTGAAATTCATTTATACAAGCAAGTACAACTTGCAAGAATATCTCATTACACAATCTAATAAATAAATACTATTTAAAAATCATAAAGTATTAGAGCTGAATAATACTGCACTCAGACCCGAGCATTCAGGATAACATTCTGAGCTTAATCAGAATCTGAATTCATGAAACCCAGATATTGTTTTGTCTATGGAAAGAGGAAAGACACGATTCAAGCATTTAGAATGAATGTGCGAGATATAAATCCCTATCAAACATTGCATAAAGTTAGGGCATTTATGGTCAAATATCTACACAAAGTTAGGGCTAAAATACGCTCATTTTTAAACAGAATTAAGGAAGTTCCATTTAACTTTTGAATCTCAGCATCATGAGGTCCTGCTGAATTAATCGCGAAAGGATCATGAAGTCAGCCCTATCCAATTTCTCATTGGTCATTTGAATAAGAGCTCGTTCAAAAAGCATGTCCAATTTCCTGACGCGTTCATCACCGATAATCGTTTTGTCAGCGCGTATTTCAAGAAACTCCAGGAAGTATTCATCGATTCTCTCTTTTTGATTTCTACGTATTCTACTTTGCACGGCCTGAAACCCACTGTATATAATTGCCAACAAGGAGATACCAAGTGCTAAGCTTTCAGCATATCGTTCAAAAAAAGTCGGCTGATCCCGCAGCAAATAAGAGAATGTTCCCTGATGTAGAGGAAAGAGTAAAGTCTCCTTATCGAAATCTTCTTTGATCTGACTATACATGACATCCAGGTGTATCAGGTCGACTTTGCTTTGAAAGATTTCAGACGCCAGCAGGTAACATGCATTCTCACCAAGATTTTTATTCCCCACCAGTATAACATCTGTAGCCAGGGTATTAACTATCATTGAATTTAGATTACCCGGCAAAGCAGGAAGTTTGAATGGGCGCAACGCATGGTCATGCAGATGGATAAAATTAATAAAATTGCTTCTGAATCGGTATTGGTACCAACCCTTCTCCCCCCACGCAGTCACTCTTTCTCCGTAGAACCGGTCCCAAAATACGACTACGTCAGGGTTGTCTTCGAAGGTTACAAAACTATCTGGTTTGATCCCGGAAGCGGATAGAAATCGCGCGACCGTTAAGTTGGTTTCTCCACCGATCGATTCAATTCCTACCCTCTTACCCCCAAAAAATTCTATTGCAGTGGTTGAATCTCGCAACGGAATCTTGGAAAATGCAAATAAGACACGCGTTGTTAGTGGCATTATGGTTCTCAATCTACTTGCCTCGTCACCTAGCTTTATTGCAATGGTCGTACTGTGATTGTTAATCAACGTCAGGTCAGCTTGTCCACCTGCAACCAATTGGGCAGCTTCAAGCGTGCTGGCGGCCGGAACAATTGTGATGCGATAACCTTTACTCTCCAGGAAGGGCTTTAAATGCCCTACTATATAATTATAAAAGTATTCTGTTGTTGGAACAGCCAGCCGGAATCCTTTCTGTGGTCTGGTGAAATCACAAGCAACAGGTATAATGATCAGTAATGCCAGGAGCATTATCGACACTAGTCCAAATATGAGTTTCGATTTCAAGGATTCGGTTAAAAGTAGATTTAATGTTAGTATAGAGCTAAGCTATATTAATAACAAACCGGGAATATGCCTAACCTTTTCAAAAGTTGTTGATCCGTTTTCGGTTGCAGAGAAAAAAAGTAAAGGCATCTTTTTTGAATAGTGGAAAAATTCAAAAGAGGTTAATCATATTCTTTCAAAAAAAAGAGAGCGATAAAAATCGCCCTCTTCAAACTACAACTCAACCAGAGAATAACTAATACCCATCGTTCTGTGGATATTTCTCTCCTACTGTAACCAGATTTATTTGATCTAATGGGATGGGTCTGAGTACGTTTGTGGGTTTAATGTTGGTGCCTGCCTCCACGGGGTTCCATGCAGCCACGCGCGTTAATAGAGATTGCGTGCGTACCAAATCTAACCAACGCATGGATTCTCCATAGAATTCGCGTGTCCGTTCGTCCAGTATAAAATCGAGTGTAACGTCATCAGCGGTGATCGTCAATGCTGCCTGAGCATCTTCTAATGTTATCCCTGCAGGATAAGGATCACCCACCATGGTTGCTGGCGTTGTCGTGCCAAACGCTCCACCAGGAGCATAAGCAATTCCTGTTCGGTAGGCTGCTCTTTTCCTTACCACATTAAGCATGTCTGCCGAGTTTTGTAACTGGCCGAGTTTGAAAGCAGCTTCTGCTGCAATTAGGTACACATCTGAAAAGCGGGCAATTACTACAGGTCTCGTGGAGGGATCGTTCTGAGATGCCCTGCTGGGGTCAGCCAGTTTTTTCATATATGGAAAAACGTTATTGTTTTGCAGACTCGGTGTAACAATGATTCCCTTAAATGGCCATGAACCTTTTGCCTGCGGTGCACCGGTCACTTCATAATCAGAGAACCAGACCGCGGTATCCTTACCACAGATTAAAGCTCCTCTTGTCCCCTCAACACCAGTACCGGAATAGGTGCCAGTCACGGCCTGACCTCCTCCTCCACTTGCACCTGAATTCAAAAGCCAAACAGTTTGAAATGTTTTCTGATATCGCGAATCATTCAACCGATCAGCAAATGCCTGATCCAACAAATAACTCTTGCCCGTATTTGGTCCTGATTTCAATACCGGCATATTAGGACGAATTCGTGTAAACGGTCTTCCAAACTGTACATCTCTTGTGAGTAAGGCAAGGCTTGTAGGACTCGGGCCAGATAGCACCCCATTGCTATTTAAGGTAGAGTTTACGCCTAATGTACCAGGGCCATTAAACAATCCCATCCATGGTGTAACATTTATACCACCGCCACCAGCCGATCCCTGAGTATATGCACCATACTTTGTATCACTGCTGTGATCACTTACAAAAATGGTTTCTTTACCGTAATCATTTGCTGGCTTAAATGCATCCGCGTAATCCTGCCAGAGGTCATAACCATAGGTTGCCTTGTTGGTAATCAGATCAGTTGCCGTATTGTAGGCAAGAGTAAAGTCAGCCTGTGAATTCGTCAACCATCCTCTGGTAAGATAAACTTTAGCCAGCAACCATCTGGCCGCTCCCCCTGTTGCTGCCTTACCTAAAAATGGAGCAGTCGGAGTATTGGGCAGGTTGGTAATCGCATCTGTTAAATCCTGTACAATCAGATTATATACATCAGTTGCCGGTGCAGGTGCATCCGCTTGTGATGGAGTAGTGATGAAAGTAGTATGCAACGGAATGTTGCCATACGTTTGCAAAAGATAAAAGTAGATGAAGGCTCTTAGAAACTGTGCTTGTCCAATATAAGCTTTCAATGTTGCCGGATCAATGCCCGGAGCAGCCGGCCCAAGTTCAAGTATTCCATTTAGCGCATTGATGTCTGAGTATAGACCAAACCCTCCGCTAAAATCTCCACCGGTCATACCGTTATAAGTAAAGGAGTGCATACTTCCTACCGAAGCACTTCCGCCAGCGAGGTATTCATCTGTGCCGGCCATTTGATTGATTGTAAAACCTTCTGTTCCCCAGTTGTTACGAATGCTGTTATACACTCCGGCAATACCTCCCAGAATTCCAGTGGGTGTACCGAATGCAGAAGGAACAACATTTGATTGCGGTTGCTCGGTTAACAAATCAGAACAACTATTTAAAAAGAGCATGGCGATCATTAATAACACACAGCTCAGTATCTTATGTCTTTTCATATTCTTGTACGTTTAGAATTTAAGATTCAGGCCAAACATAAATTGCCGGGTAGCAGGATTATTGGCATTCACCGTAATCTGTCGACCTGCTGAACCGGCATTGGAAGTTCCGGAAGCATTTACACCTCCGCCATATCCGTTTCCTTCCGGATCAGGTCCATAACCGTCTTTCACAAAGGGAGACCAGATTACAAAAGGATTTACCGCAGATACATAGACACGCAAAGAAGCAATGCCTGCTTTATTCAGGAATGCAGCGGGAATATCATATCCAAGGTTGATGGACCTGCACTTTACAAATGAACCATCTACGTAAGATAACGTTGAGCTGTATAACGGAGCACCTAGACTGGCATCAGGTTGTGGAAATGCGTTGGTAGGATTATTGGGTGTCCAGTAATCTACCTTTAATTGATTTTGCCGGCTTTGATTAAAGAAACTATAGCCTGTAAAATTCGATCCACCCGGTTCACTCGATACATAAGGAACGACTACTTTCATTCCCATGCGTGCGTAAATGCTGATTGATAAATCAAATCGTTTAAAAGAAAAACGATTGGTCATCCCTGCATCAAATTTGGGCTGAAAAGTTCCAATGATCTTGCGATCATCCGGGGTGATTTTACCATCTGGTTTGCCATCATTAGCCGGGCTGTTCCAATCCAGTACTTTTATTTGACCCGGCCGTTGAACGGGTGAGGTTTGTGTGGTCAACTCCGGATCACCGGTCTGCCAGATCCCTACTTTTTTATAATCATAAATAACAGTAATAGGTTGACCTACAAACCAACCATTGCCAATATCATTGGTTTGACCGGGCGCAGCCAATTGTACAATCTCTTCTCTATTGAAGAAGTAATTCAAATCAGTAGACCAAACGAATCCATCTGCAGATTTGATATTAATTGTATTAAGCGTTAATTCTAAACCATGTCCTTTTGTTTCGCCCACATTCAGAAAAGTTGAGCTTGCTCCATTGGAAGGAGGTAAACTTACAGGGAGAAGAATGTTGGATGTTCGTTGATTATAAACCTCAATGGCACCACTGATTCGGTTATTAAAAATCCCAAAATCCAAACCAATATTGGATTGAGATGTGCTTTGCCATTTCAACGAAGGATTAGGTAAACTGGATACAGTGTATCCTACTTGCTGACCGGCCGTTCCTTGTCCGAAGTTATATGCAGATGTACCCAAACCACCTAATGTTGAATACGGGTTTATACCCTGACTCGCAGTCACTCCCCATCCGGCTCTCAACTTCAGATTAGAAATCTGAGGAACCGCTTCCATAAATTTTTCATTACTAAGATTCCATGCTCCTGCAAAAGCAGGATAAGTATAATATTGATTGCCCGGAGATAAAACTGACGCTCCATCTGTACGCACAGTTGCTGTTACACTAAACCGTCCATCGAAACTATAAGTAGCACGGCCCATGTAAGAGACCAATCCTCTTTCCCAAAAGAAGTTGGGATTGTCGGACGTGTTTTGCGGGTTAGCTGCAGATACGCTGGCAGCCAGATACATGTTTGCATTTTGAACGTAATCAAAAGGAACACCTATGCCAAACAAACCGCTACCTTGAGCATGTGATTTTTGAAAACTGTAAAGCGCAGTTAATCCAAGCTTATGTTTTTCGTTGAACGTTTTCTCATAGAGCAAAAGATTTTCAACAGTGTACTGATAATTCTCTGTATTGCGGGCATTTGCCGTGGATTGGGATTGAAGCAACGAAGTATTCACGAAGGTTGCCGGCCCGGAATAGTTATCACTCTTATCCTGATAAAAATCCAAACCAATGTTTGCCCTGTATTTTAATCCGCTGATAATATCCACTTCACCGTAGAAGCTGTTAAATGTTCTCAGCCTTCTGTTACGTGCAAGGATAGCATCGCTGCTTTCTACCAGCGTAAGGGGATTAATGGATTGACCATCGGTTTGTCCTACCTGAGGAAGTAAATTAATAGATCCATCCGCATTGTAAGGAGAGGCGAGTGGTGTCATGCGCATTAGTCCCTGAGTTACTCCGCTTCCTCCGGGTGTATTTTGATAGGAAACAGTATTAATAGTGCTTAGTCCTACTTTAATGCGTTTGTTTAATTGATGATCCATTGTACTTCGAATGGTGTATCGGCTAAAATCCTGATTTGGAATAATACCACCCTGATGGAAATAGCCTGCGCTTAATGCATACTTGCTGTTTTCTGTTCCACCCGCCACACTCAGATTGTGATTGGTTATAGGCGCATCCTGATAAATCAATTTTTGCCAGTTGGTTG
>Ga0164241_10007036_pt1 | contig 10156 bp, 7 predicted proteins | sample OricomyardsoilBY_FD_108780 | JGI IMG/M metagenome (GOLD analysis project Ga0164241, IMG submission 108780) | Backyard soil microbial communities from Emeryville, California, USA - Original compost - Back yard soil (BY) | ecosystem: Environmental > Terrestrial > Soil > Unclassified | place: USA... | reverse complement strand
CCGCCGCTTCCGCCCGCGCCGCCGCTTCCGCCCGCGCCGCCGCTTCCGCCCGCGCCGCCGCTTCCGCCCGCGCCGCCGCTTCCACCACCGACTCCGCCGCCGCCGCTGCCAGTGCTCGCGGTTCCTGCGCCGCTTCCATTGGCCGAGTCACCGTTGCCGCCCGTCCCGGCGGTCGTGCCGCCGCCCGTATTTTCTCCGGGAGGCTCGGGCTGCGGATCGAAGATGCAGCCACCGAATCCGCCCAGGAGCAGAGCACCAGCGATCACGGTCGCGAAGAGCTCAGAGCGCATCTCGCCCGCCCACGCCGCCGGTTCCGCCTGCACCACGACCACCGGCGCCACCTTCGTGGGAACCGCCGGCGCCGCCCGCGCCGCCTTCGTGCGCCCCACCCGCGCCGCCAGCGCCGCCGTCTCCGGGAGCGACGCCACCGCCGCCGCCACCCCCGCCCGCGTGGTCACTGCCGGTTGCTGTGCTGTGGCCACCGCCGCTCGCAGAGCCGGTCGAGCCATCCCCGCCGCTCGCGCCGTAGTCGAGGGGGGGCTCTGGCTGTGGATCGAAGACGCAGCCACCTAGAAAGGCTGCCGCAACGACGAACCGACGAAGAGCAAGGAAAGAGGCCACGGCTCACCGAAGGGTTGCACGAGGTGTGCCCTGACGGCGAGCACCAAAAGCTCGCGTAGACGCACAGTTCGTCCTCCGGTGCGGCACACCAAGGCACAAGGCACGAATCCGCCGTCCCCCTGGACGACTGGGCCCCCTCGGCCTCGCGCCGCCGTTTTTCTCGGAGTAGATAGCTGCCGATGGGTCGCATCCGCGAGCAGCTCGAGGGGGTTCGCGCGAGCGTCGCCGCCGCGCTCATCCGTGCTGGTCGTGGGCCGCGAGAGGCGACTCTGATCGCCGTCTCGAAGAACCAACCCCCGCGCGCGATCCGAGAGGCCTACGACGCGGGCCAACGCGACTTTGGTGAGAACTATGCGCAAGAGCTCGCAGCCAAGGCGCGCGAGCTCGCCGACCTCACCGAGCTGCGCTGGCACTTCATCGGCCACCTCCAACGCAACAAGGTGAAGGACGTCGTCGCGACGGCGAGCGTCGTACACACGGTCGATCGGATCTCGCTCGCCGAAGAGCTCTCGAAGCGCGCGGACCGCGAGATCGGCGTGCTCCTCGAGGTCAACATCGGCGGAGAATCGCAGAAGGCCGGCGTGTCGCTCGACGGCGCGGCAGCGCTCGCTCGGGCCGTCCACGCGCTGCCGAGGCTCTGCCTCCGCGGCCTCATGACGATCCCGCCGGCGAGCGACGACGCCGAGTCGTCACGTGCGTACTTCTCTCAGCTCGCGCGTCTGCGAACCGAGCTCTCTCGCGAGCTGGCCGAGTCGATGGTCGATCTCTCGATGGGGATGAGCCACGACTTCGCCGTGGCGATCGAAGAGGGCGCCACACTCGTGAGGGTCGGAACGGCGATCTTCGGCGCGCGAGCACCGAAGCAGGCATCCTGATGGCGAGCCGCTCGAAGTCGGCGAGCCGCGGTCCGGCTGGGCCTTCGCTCTTCGAAGCGCAGCGTCCAACCGATCCGCTCTCGCGTGCGACGGTCCCTCTCGCAGAGCGCATGCGACCGACGAAGCTCGGCGAGCTCGCGGGGCAGGCCACCCTCATCGGAGATGGCGCGCCGCTCGAGCGGGCGATCGCGAACGATCGCGTCCGTTCGATGATCCTCTGGGGCCCACCCGGGAGCGGCAAGACGACGCTCGCGCGCGTGATCGCCGACAGCACCGCGGCGGCGTTCGTCGCCTTGAACGCCGTCCTCGCCGGCGTCGCCGATCTGAGAGAAGCGACGAGCGCCGCGCGCGAAGCCCGCCGCTATCAAGGCCGACGCACGATCCTCTTCATCGACGAGATCCACCGCTTCAACAAGGCTCAGCAAGACGCACTGCTACCCCAGGTCGAAGACGGCACGATCACGCTCATCGGCGCGACGACCGAGAACCCGTCGTTCTCCGTGAATGCGCCGCTGCTCTCTCGCTGCAAGGTCTACCGATTGCGCGCGCTCGATGACGCTGCGTTGGCGAGCCTCCTCGAGCGCGCGCTCACAGACGAGCGCGGCTTCGCGGGCTCCATCCAGGCCGAGCCCCAGGCGCTCCGCGCGGTCGCGAGGCTCGCCCAGGGCGACGCACGACGCGCGCTCACTTCGCTCGAGCTCGCCGCCGACGAGATCGCGGGGCGCGGCGAGTCGCTGATCACGCTCGCGGACATCGGCGCGCAGGCCGAGCACAAGACGCTGCTCTACGACAAGGCCGGCGAAGAGCACTACAACGTCGTCTCGGCGTTCATCAAGTCGATGCGCGGCTCCGATCCGGACGCGGCGCTCTATTGGGTGATGCGGATGCTCGAAGCAGGCGACGATCCGCTCTTCGTCACGCGGCGGATGATCATCTTCGCGGGCGAAGACATCGGAAACGCCGACCCTCGCGCGCTCGAGATCGCGCTCGCCGCGGACGCTGCGTTTCGTCGGCTCGGCATGCCTGAAGGCATGTATCCGCTCGCGCAGGCGGTGCTCTATCTCGCGACCGCACCCAAATCGAACGCGTCGACGCTCGCGTGGAAAGCCGCGCAGGCCGCCGTCCGAGAGGGCGGCGCGCTCGAGGTTCCCATGAAGCTCCGAAACGCCGTCACCTCGTTGATGAAGAACGAGGGCTACGGTCGCGAATATCGCTACGCCCACGACGCTCCGAGCGCGTTCGTGCGCGGCGAGGTGTATCTACCCGACGCCCTCGCGGGGACGCGCTTCTACGATCCTGCGGGGCGCGGCTACGAGCGCATCATCCGCGATCGACTGCGCACGTGGCGCGGCGAAGAGGTCACTCCGGACGAAGACGAAGCGACGTCGAAGCCCAAGAGCGACGGCGGCGGCTCGGACGGCTCCTGATCGTCGGAGTGACGAGCGCGGCCCCGCGACCGCGCCTCTTCAGGTCCACTCTTCCGGCGGGCTCTCGGCGCGGTGAAACACCTCGACCACCTGCGGCGGCAAACGTCGCGGCGTCATGCCGTGGTCGACACAGGCGAGCATCGTGTCGCCTTCGCAAAGCACGACGTCGCCCCTGAGCACGCGATACGCGAACCGCACGGTCACACGCGTGAGATCGGCGCGTGTCGTCTCGACGACCAGACGCTCGTCGAAGCGCGCCGCCTTGCGATAGCGCAGCCGCGTCTCGACGACGGGAAGGTGGATGCCTTCGCGCGCCCACGCTTCGTAGCTAATGCCGCGTTTGTGCAGCCAATCGACGCGACCCGCCTCGAAGTACGTGAGGTAGGTCGCGTGGTGGACGATCCCCATGAGATCCGTCTCGACGAATCGCACGCGAAGATCCAAGCGCGACACGAGCGCGGCCGGCGCGCTCATCGATGAGTCTGAGTTCACGCGGCCCTTCTACACCGCTTCGCTCCTACGACCGAGTCAGTCTCCCGGCTTGCTCGCCGGAAAGGGACGCCGCCGCGCCCGCTCCGGGCTCAATAGCTCCCCGATCACGGTGAGCATCGCGTCGACGTCGAACGGCTTCTTGAAGACGGCGTCCGCGCCGAGCGCCATCGCCTCTTCGTCGAACTGCGCACCCCCATAGGCCGTCATCAACACGAACGGTGTGTCCCAATTCGACGATCGCAAGCCGGCCAAGATGCCCGTCCCCGCGAAGCCGGGCATCCGCACGTCAGACACGATGATGTCGGGTCTCGTCGGGTCGTCGAAGAGCAGCGCGCCTCCGATGTGGTCGAGGATCTCGGCCCCATCCGCTGCTTCGATGACTTTGTACCCTTCGCGGCGCAGTGCGTGCGCGAGCAACGCGCGAATGTCCGCGTCGTCGTCCGCGAGAAGCACCGTCGCTGTTGGAGATGGAGGCGTCGAATCGCTCGTCGCTGCTCGATTCTCTTCGATGGTCATGATCGTACCGTCCCGAGCACCGTTCGGTCTGCATCGTGCGTGCCGGTGCGGGGTAGCCCGCCGGCCGGGGCCTTCCACGCCATCCGACCAGTGTGCGCATATGTCACAGTTGTGGCGTATCTCCGACGCGTCCATGCGAAGACGTCGCGACCTCTGCCTCCTCAACGGCGATCTGACTGACCGTGATTGCCGCGGTGGTTCGCCGCGCGGGGCTACCGGGCGCGTGGTTTGCACGTGAGCATCAGATGCTCTCGACGCCCACCGAACCTGCAAAGGTTTCCGATATGCGTGCCGTCACCGAGCATTCGATCGCGCGAGTCCTTCTCGTCGACGACGATCCGCGCCTCTTGATGGCGCTGGCCGAGACGCTCTCGACCCGCCTGCCCTCCCTCGCCGTCGACACCTGTACCTCTGCCGCCAAGGCGCTCGCGAAGATCGAAACCACCGACTACGACACCATCGTCTCGGACGTTCGCATGCCGTTGGTCTCCGGGATCGAGCTCCTCGAGAAGGCGCACGCACTGCGGCCCGACGCGCCCGTCATCCTCATCACCGGCGCAGAGCCCGGAGAGGTCACCGTCCGCGCGTTACGCCTCGGCGCGTACGACTTCATCGCGAAGCCGGTCGACCCCGTCTACCTCTGCATGGCCGTCGAGCGCGCCGTTGAAACGCGCTCGCTCCGCCGCGAGGTCGAGATCCGGCGGCTCGCGCTCGAGGGCCACGCGGAAGACCTCGAGCAGACGGTCGCCCGCCGCACGAAGGATCTCATCGAGGCGAATCGCTTGAAGGACGAGTTCCTCGCTACGGTGTCGCACGAGCTTCGGACGCCGCTCACACCCATCCTCGGCTGGGCTCGGCTTCTCCGCGCGGGACGACTCGACGAGAAGAGTCGCGAGCAGGCGGTAGAGTCGATCGAGCGCAACGCGCGCGCCCAGGCACAGCTCATCGAAGACCTGCTCGACGTCTCGCGCATCGCGATCACGAACCTGGGGATCAGGCGCGAGGTCTTCGAGATCACCTCGTGTCTCACCGCCGCGATCGACGTCATCTTGCCGACCGCGAACGCGAAGGGCGTCGATCTCAGACACGAGATCGAACCAGGTGGGCTCGGCCTCGTGTTCGGAGACGCAAAGCGCCTGCAACAGGTCTTCTGGAACCTCCTCGGCAACGCCGTGAAGTTCACGAAAGCCGGTGGCACCGTGACGCTCGCCGCGCGACGCGTGAAAGAAGAAATTCACGTCACGATCACGGACGACGGATGCGGGATCCATCCCGAGTTTCTCCCGTTCGTATTCGACCGGTTTCGTCAGGGAAAAATCGTCGAATCCCGCGGCGGCCTCGGGCTCGGTCTGACGATCGTGCGCCACCTCGTCGAGCTCCACGAGGGCTCGGTCCAGGCCGACAGCCTCGGGATCAACCAAGGCTCGAAGTTCACCGTTCGTCTGCCGGTCGGGGACCTCTCCGGCCCCCAGCGACGTCGAACCTCGAGCCGCGTCGACGACGCGCCCTTCAGCCAACGCCTCGTCGGTCTCCACGTGCTCGTCGTCGAGGACGCCGGCGACACGCAGCGGATGCTGACGACGATCCTCGCGAACGCGGGAGCGCGCGTGTCCGTCGCCCCCGATCGCGATACCGCCGTCGGGACGTTCGCTCACGATCCGGCGGACCTCGTCCTGTGCGACATCGGCCTCGGCGATTGTTCCGACGCGGGCTACGAAGTCATCCGCGCGATCCGCCAGCTCCCCGACGGCCTCGGCAAGAGCGTCCCCGCAGTCGCGCTGACCGCGCTCGCGACGGCTGCCGACCGCGCAGCGGCGCTCGACGCGGGCTTTCAACTTCACCTCGTCAAGCCTGGGCCCCCCGATCTGCCGCTCATCCTCGGCGACTTGGTGAGTCGCGCCATGACCGATCGAAGGTCGGCCAGCGACGACGCCGACCGCGGTGCGGCTGGCTCGGATGCTCCGTCTCGGTCCTGATGCCCTCGAAAGGAACCCGCATGGATGTGACTGGCGTCTCGAAGAACCGTTCCAACGGTGCGCGCGCTCGCGCGAAGCCCGAGAAGAAGGCCGCGCCGCGCACGAACCGCAAGCCCGCCGACCGCGACGCGGACCTTCGGGCCATCCTCGACGTGCTCTACCGCGTGAAGCGCGGCGACTTCAGCGCGCGGGTCGAGGGCCGCGGCTCGGACGAGACGGTGCGCGAGATCGCTCTTCAGGTGAACGCGGTCGTCGATCAACTCGAGAGCGTCGGGTCTGAAATCATCCGCGTCTCTCGCGAGGTCGGGACGGAAGGCAAGCTCGGCGCACACGCAGAGGTCGGCAACAAGACCGGGACGTGGCGCGATCTGACCGACAACATCAACAACCTGGCTGGCAACCTCACGAACCAAGTCCGCAACATCGCCCTCGTGACGACGGCGGTCGCGAACGGAGACCTGTCGAAGCAAATCACCGTCGAAGCGAAAGGCGAGGTCCTCGAGCTCAAGAACACCATCAACAAGATGGTCGAGCAGCTGCGTTCGTTCGCCTCGGAGGTCACGCGCGTCGCACGCGAGGTCGGCACCGACGGAAAGCTCGGCGGGCAGGCCACGGTCCCCGGCGTCGCCGGAACTTGGAAGGACCTCACCGACAACGTCAATCAGCTCGCCGAGAACCTCACGATCCAAGTCCGCAACATCGCCCTCGTGACGAAGGCCGTCGCGAGCGGCGATCTGTCTCAGAAGATCACGGTCGAGGCGCGCGGCGAAATCCTCGATCTCAAGAACACCATCAACACGATGGTCGAGCAGCTGCGCTCGTTCGCCTCGGAGGTCACGCGCGTCGCACGCGAGGTCGGCACCGACGGAAAGCTCGGCGGCCAAGCCACGGTCCCTGGCGTCGCCGGCACTTGGAAGGATCTCACCGACAACGTCAATCAGCTCGCCGAGAACCTCACGAACCAAGTCCGCAACATCGCCCTCGTGACGAAGGCCGTCGCGAGCGGCGATCTGTCGCAGCAGATCACCGTCGAGGTCCGCGGCGAGACGCTCGATCTCAAGAACACCATCAACACGATGGTCGAGCAACTGCGTGCGTTCGCCGCAGAGGTCACGCGCGTCGCGAGAGAGGTCGGCACCGACGGAAAGCTCGGCGGCCAAGCCAGGGTGCCGGGCGTCTCTGGGACGTGGAAGGACCTCACCGAGAACGTCAACGTCATGGCCTCGAACCTGACCAGTCAGGTCCGCGGCATCGCGAAGGTCGTGACGGCGGTCGCGCTCGGCGATCTGCAGCAGAAGCTGGCCCTGGTCGCGAAGGGGGAGATCGCCTCGCTCGCGGACACGATCAACAACCTCACCGACACGCTGCGCGTGTTTGCCGAGCAGGTCACGAACGTCGCACGCGAGGTCGGCACCGATGGAAAGCTCGGCGGCCAAGCGAAGGTCCCCGGCGCCTCTGGGACGTGGCGCGCCCTCACGGACGCCGTCAATCAGCTCGCCGGCAATCTCACGACGCAGGTCCGCGCGATCGCAGAGGTCGCCACGGCCGTCACCGCCGGCGATCTGACGCGCGCCATCTCCGTCCAAGCGAAGGGCGAGGTCCTTCAGCTGAAGGACAACATCAACCAGATGATCGCGAATCTTCGCGACACGACGCGCGCGAACAAGGAACAGGACTGGCTGAAGTCGAACCTCGCGAAGTTCTCGAGCATGATGCAAGGCCAGCGCAAAATCGAAGCGCTCGGTCGCCTGATCATGAGCGAGCTGACGCCCGTCGTATCGGCGCAGTTCGGCGCCTTCTATGTCCTCGAGGGCGAGATCGACGACCCCGCGTTGAAGCTCATCTCGAGCTACGCCTACGAGAGTCGAAAGCGTCTCGCGAACCGCTTCTCGCTCGGCGAAGGGCTCGTCGGACAGTGTGCGCTCGAGCGCAAATGCATCGTCGTCCACGACATCCCCGACGGGTACGTCAACGTCAGCTCCGGCCTCGGCGCGTCTTCGCCACGAAATCTCGTCGTCGTCCCGGTCGTGTTCGAGGGCCGCTTGATGGCCGTGATCGAGCTGGCGTCCTTCCAGCCATTCACGCCGATCCATCTCAACTTCCTCGATCAGCTCGCGCAATCAATCGGCGTCGTCTTCAACATGATCGCCGCGAGCATGCGGACGGAAGAGCTGCTTCAAGAGCTCCAGCGCTCGAACACCGAGCTCGCGTCGCGCTCGAAAGAGCTCGAGGAGCAAGCGTCCGAGCTCGAGATCAAGAACCGCGCGATCGCCCAAGCCAGCGCCTCTCTCGAGGAAAAGGCGCGCGAGCTCTCGCGGACCAGCCGCTACAAGTCCGAGTTCCTCGCGAACATGTCTCACGAGCTGCGCACCCCGTTGAACAGCCTGCTGATCCTGGCGCGCCTCCTCGCGGACAACGGAGACGGCTCGCTCAATCAGAAGCAGGTCCAGTACGCGACGACGATCTGCACCTCGGGCCAAGACCTCTTGTCGCTCATCAACGAGATCCTCGATCTGTCGAAGATCGAGGCCGGCAAGATCGAGCTCAAGCCAGAGGTCGTCGCGGTCTCCGAGGTCGTCGAGTACATGCGCGACAGCTTCGATCACCTTGCGAGGGAGCGAGATCTCGAGTTCGTAATCCACGTCGCCGAACGCGTCCCTGCGTTGATCACGACCGATCCGCAGCGACTGAAGCAAGTGCTGAAGAACCTCCTGTCGAACGCGTTCAAGTTCACCCACAAGGGCCGCATCACCGTGAGCGTGGACGCCGCCGAGGCGCCCGCGATCGCAGAGGGTCGGGCGGCACCGCCGCTCGCGGTCGTCTCCTTCGCGGTGACGGATACAGGCATCGGCATTCCGCTCGACAAGCAGCGCCAAGTCTTCGAGGCGTTCCAACAGGCAGACGCTTCGACGAGCCGGACTTATGGCGGCACCGGCCTTGGCCTGACGATCAGCCGCGAGCTCGCGCGCCTCTTGGGCGGCGAGCTCACTCTCGAGAGCGAGCCCGGCATCGGCAGCACGTTCACGCTCCTCATGCCGCTCCGGCGCGAGGCGAGCCCCGCGATGCTGGCGGCGCGAGCTCCGCTCATCGAAAGTCACACCGATCGCATGAGCCTCGGAGAGGCGACGATCCTCGTCGTCGACGACGATCCGCGCAACACGTTCGCGGTGACCAGTCTGCTCGAGAGCTGGGGAGCCATCGTCATGACTGCCGACAGCGCGCAGCGCGGCTTCAACCTACTCGAGGATCACCCCGAGATCGGCGTCGTGCTCATGGACATCATGATGCCGGAGATCGACGGGTTCACCGCGACGCGGCGCATCCGCACGGTCTCGCGGTTCCGCGAGCTGCCGATCATCGCCCTGACCTCGAAGGTCATGAAGGGCGACCGAGAGCGCTGCATCGCCGCCGGCTGCTCCGACTTCGTCGCCAAGCCCATCGATCCACACCAGCTGCTGTCGGTCCTGCACCGCTGGCTCAATCCCAGAGACTCGACGATGCCCCTCCTCGGTGGCACCGGCTCATCCGCCTCCGGCGTGTCCTGATCCGTCTCGGGCGTGCCGCGTCCTGGGCGGGCGGGAGCGGCGCGCGTCAATCCGTGAAGGTGAGGACCTCGATCTCGTCGAGCGGGAGCGGCAGCAGCTCGTGCACGGTTCTCTGCAGCTCTTCGAGAGTAAACGGCTTGCCGAGGAGCGCAGCGACGCCGAGGTTCTGTGCCTCTCTCCGCATCGAGCCCGTCGTGTAGGCCGAAAACAGGACGATCGGTACGTCAGCGTCGTGCTCTCGCACATGCGCGACGACCTCGAGCCCATTGCGACCGGGCATGCGAATGTCGCTCAGGATCAGCGCAGGGCGCTCACGGTCCTGCGCGTACATCGCGGAAAGGAAGAACTCGAGCTCGCTGCCATCTTCCACTTCGACGACATCGTAGCCATCCCTGCGCAGGAAAGCTGCGATGAGCTGGCGCGTGTCGTCGTCATCTTCTGCGAGCACGACGATGCTCGTGTGGGGCTTCGGTTGCGTCTCGGGCTCCATGGATCCTCCTTTCCCGCTTTCAAGGCGTGCATAGGGCGTGACCATCCACGCTCCGCGGTACCGCCGCAAACGGGTGCATGGCAGAGGCGCCGGCGCGCGGCATCGGGGCAGGTTTGCCCAAACACCGCGCGTATCGAGTCGAGACCGCCCACCTCAGGCGATCGTTCGCGGAGCTCCCCCGCGTTCAGGAGCGCATCGGCGGCTCGGGAGAGGG
>Ga0164241_10007035_pt1 | contig 10157 bp, 16 predicted proteins | sample OricomyardsoilBY_FD_108780 | JGI IMG/M metagenome (GOLD analysis project Ga0164241, IMG submission 108780) | Backyard soil microbial communities from Emeryville, California, USA - Original compost - Back yard soil (BY) | ecosystem: Environmental > Terrestrial > Soil > Unclassified | place: USA... | reverse complement strand
TTGTAGATGCGGGTGTAACCACCGGCGCGGTTGGCGAATTGCCCGGCCTTTTCGTTGAAGAGAAGCGTGATGGCCGCCTCGTCCCGGACGTCCTTCAACGCCATGCGGCGGAGGTGAAGCGCATCCTTCTTCTCGGGAGCGGCCGCGGCGTTCTTGGCCTTGGTAATGACTTTCTCGATGAACGGACGCAGGGCCTTCGCCTTGGTCAGCGTGGTCTCGATGCGACCGTGTTTGATGAGGGACGCCCCCATGTTGGAAAGCATCGCCTTGCGGTGCTCGCGGGTTACGCCGAGGGAGGCGTGGTGTTTATTATGACGCATTGGGTTGTTTTAGTTGCGGTCCCCGATCGGCAATCCGGTCGCAGCGTTGGGCGGCAGCGGACGGCGCGAGAACCGATTTTAAAGCAGTGGGCAGCGGGCAGAACTTGCGACAGGTAGCAGGTGAAAATGCCCGCTGCCCGCCACTCGATGCCGTTACTTTGAATCAGGCTTCCTTTTTCGTTTCGAGGAGCCGCTCGTCGAACTTCATTCCGAGCGAAAGGCCGAGGGCCTCGAGCTTGTCCTTGATTTCGTTGAGGGACTTCTTGCCGAAATTACGGTACTTGAGCATTTCCTGCTCCGTCTTCATCGCCAGTTCGCCCACGGTCGTGATATTGGCGTTGTTCAGGCAGTTGGCGGCGCGAACCGACAATTCGATTTCGTTGACCGACATGTTGAGAAGCTTCCGGAGCTTGTTCTGTTCTTCGGAAACCTCGGCGGCCTGGCTCTCGAATTCGTAGTTCTCCTGCGAGACGCGATCGAAGACATCCAGGTGGTGCTTGAGGATCGAAGCCGACTGCTTCAGCGCGTCGTCAGGAGTGATGCGTCCATCCGTCCAGACTTCGAGCACAAGCTTGTCGTAATCGGTGATCTGGCCGACCCGGGTGTTCTCGACGGCATAGCGAACGAGACGAACGGGAGAAAAAAGGGAATCGATCGGGATGACGCCGATCGCCTGTTCTTCCTTCTTGTTGTTTTCGCCCGGGCAATAACCGCGACCGGTTTTGATTTCGATCTCCGCCTCGAAGGCTCGCTTCGTATCGAGGGTGCAGATGACCTGGTCGGGATTGACGATCCTGATGTTGGCATCGGCCTGAATATCGGCGGCGGTGACCGGACCTTCGCGGTTGACCTTGAGAAGCAGTTTAACCGGCTCGCGCTTCTCCGAAACAATCAATACCTTCTTCAGATTCAGAACGATATCGGTGACGTCTTCGACAACGCCGTCAATGCTCTGGAACTCGTGGTTGACGCCCTCGATCTTGATCGAGCTGATGGCGCTACCCTCGATCGAGCTGAGGAGGACGCGACGCAGGGAATTGCCGACCGTATGGCCGTAGCCGGCCTCAAAGGGCTCGGCGATGAACTTGGCGTAGGTGGCGGTGGAACCTTCCTCGACCTTGGTGAGCTTGGATGGAATTTCGAACTTTCCGAGGCGCTTGGGCATGGCTGGAATATATTGAGTTTTTTAGTGGCAGAGTTGGATAAAGCGACCGGCAGGAGCTTAGAATCGCGAATAATACTCAACGATGAGCTGCTCGTTGATCGACGGCTCCATTTCATCGCGGGTGGGCAGGCGGGTAACCGTGCCCTTGAGGGCCTCATCGTTCCGTGTAAGCCAGGCCGGAACCACCCGGGCGCGGCTTTCCTCGATCGAGCGCGTCGCAAGCTGGCGGGATGAATTGACCGCCTTCATCTCCACTTCGTCACCTTGCAGCACCGTGTAGCTGGCGATATCGACCTTGCGGCCATTCACGCGAACATGTCCGTGATTGACGAGCTGGCGGGCCGCGGCGCGGCTCTTGGCGAAACCAAGGAGATAAACGACGCTGTCAAGGCGGGTCTCGAGGAGCTGCAGAAACCGTTCGCCCGTGACACCGCGCTCCTTCTTCGCGATGGCGAAGGTGCGGCGGAACTGGCGCTCAAGCAACCCGTAGATGTAACGGAGCTTTTGCTTTTCGGCGAGGCCAACGGCGTATTCGGAAAGTTTGCGACGCGATTTCGGTCCGTGCTGACCGGGCGGGAAATTACGGCGCTCGAGCACCTTGGCCGAACCGATAATATACTGGCCGAAACGGCGGCTGATGCGGGTGGATGGTCCTGTGTAGCGAGCCATGGGAGTTTGGATTTTAAATTTGTGATTTCAGGTCTGAGATTGCGCAACGCGACTCAGACGCGACGACGCTTGCGGGCGCGGCAACCGTTATGAGGCACCGGCGTGACGTCGATGATCGAGGAAATCTCAAGGCCGATGGCTTGAAGACCGCGAATGGCGGAATCGCGGCCGAGGCCGGGGCCGCTGACGCGAATCTGGACCTCCTTGAGGCCATGAGCCATCGCGTTGCGAGCGGCGTCCTGAGCGACCACCTGCGCGGCATAGGCCGTGGACTTGCGCGAACCGCGAAAGTTGCATTTGCCCGCGCTGGACCAGGAGATGACGTTACCTTTGGCGTCGGTGATCGAAACGATCGTATTGTTGAAGGTAGCGGCAACATTCGCGACACCCGAGGTGATGTTTTTGGAACCCTTGGCCTTGCGGACCTTGACGGCGGAGAGTTCTTCCTTGAGGAGGTCCTCCGCGGTCGCGGCCTTGGCAACGCCGCCGACCAATTCGACGGGAGCGGGCGCGGCGGTCTCAGCGGCGGCAGGGGCCTTGGCGGCTTTTTCCCTGGCCGGCTTGGCTTCCGTCGCAAGAGCGGCATCGGCGGTGGCGGCGACCTTCTTGGGCGCCTTTTCTTTTTTGGGTGCTGGTTTCTCTTCGGACATGGAGATAATGATTTAAAATTAGGCCACCTTGGCCTTGGTGACGCCGACGGTCTTGCGCGGACCCTTGCGGGTGCGGGCGTTGGTACTGGTGCGTTGACCGCGCACGGGCAGACTGCGGCGATGACGGATGCCGCGATAGCAGTTGATGGCCTGCAAGCGCTTCAAATTACCCGCGATGTCGCGACGAAGGTCACCTTCGACCACCCACTTGTTGTCGGTGATGATGTGCAGAATCTTGTTGAGCTGCTCTTCGGAAAGATCCGAGGCACGCATATTGGCATCAAGGCCGGCATTGGCAATGATGAGGTCGGCCCGGGCGGGGCCAATGCCGTAGATGTACCGGAGAGAGTATCCGATCTTCTTTTTGGCGGGAAGTTCAACGCCGAGGAGACGAGGCATGGGAGGATGGGTTGAGGTGGAAGGTTTGGATTATTGGAAAATGAAGGAAATTAATTCGAGGAAGGCGGGGAAATCGTGAGGATTTCGGGCGCGGATTCGGTCGTGAGCACGGTGTGTTCGAAGTGAGCGGAGGGTGAACCGTCAGTGGTGACGACGGTCCAGCCATCGGACAGCGTGCGCACACCGTAACGACCCAGGTTAACCATCGGTTCGATGGCCAGTGTCATGCCCGGTTTGATTTTGTCACCGGTATTGCGCCGTCCGAAGTTCGGGATTTGCGGCTCTTCATGCATCGCGCGCCCTACTCCGTGACCGACCATTTCCCGCACCACGCTGAAGCCATTCGATTCGACAAAGCTTTGCACCGCGTGCGAGATATCGCCAATCCGGTTGCCCGGTACCGCCTGACTGATCCCGATTGCCAGTGCGTTTTCGGTGATTTTCAACAGCTCGGCGGTGCGCGGCGCGATCACACCGACAGGGACGGTCATCGCGTTGTCTCCGATGTAACCGTTGTACTCAACAACAACATCAAGCGAAATGATATCCCCGTTGCGCAATATGCGCTTGAGGGATCCGATGCCATGGACCACCTCTTCGTTCACGGAAAGGCAGGTATAGGCGGGATAGCGGCTCGAATGCAACTGATAGCCGTGACAGGCGCTGCGGGCGCCAAGGGAGGCGATGAGATCGCGACCGATCTGATCCAAGTCGTAAGTCGTAATACCGGGACGAACCTGCTCCTTCAACCGCGCGAGTACAGTCGCGGCGATGGCGCAGGATTCACGCATCCGCTTGATTGCTTCCGCATTTTTAATGGGAATCATCAGGCAGCGGCGGAGATGGCTTCGAAGAGAAGCCCTTGTGTGCGGTAGTAGGTGGCGACAAAGTCCGTAACATGCGGTTCGGCGGCGAAACAAGCGGTGAGATTTTCACCGCGCGCCTCGAGCCATTCATCGAACACCAACGCTTGGAGCAACGTAGCCGGGAATCCTTCGAGAAGAAATCCCGCATCGGGTTTGCGCGCCCAGAACCATTTGCGTAGAAACGCCAGTTGGATCCGGTCAGGCATGGCGGAGCCATGCGTAAGCGCCTTTTCGGCCAATCGGCCGTTGGGCGTGCGTCGCGAAATCTCCTGTTGCACAAAATATGCAGGAGAGACGTGCTCAATATTCAAAGAACGTCCTTGCTGAATCAAATCCGTAAAATGCGGACCCGATTGACCAAGGAGAAGGATTTTCGCTTTCGCGGAGGCGAGAGCGGAAAAGGCGCTGGAGTGTTCAGCCCCTTTCACCGAAGTAAAGCAATTAAAGAACAAAATGCTTGATGGCCCACGCAGACAAACCAACCACCAAAATAACGACCATAACGGCGGTCAATTGCATGACTGACTTCTCGCTGGCGGCGTCGCCCAACGCAACATTGGCGGAGGTGCTTCGGCCACGAACGCGGCCCTTCTTGAGAAATCCGTCGTAATGGCGCTGAAGCAGGAAGGTTTCCACCTGGCGCATCGTATCAAGGATGACACCCACGGTGATCAGCATGCCAGTACCGCCGAAAAAATAGGCTATCCGAGGCGGGACCTTCAGTTCAAAAAGTAAAACGTCGGGGATAATCGCGATTATCGTCAGGAAGATCGCTCCGGCCAACGTCAACCGCGTCATGATGAAATCGAGAAATTTCGCCGTTGGCGCTCCCGGACGAACACCCGGAATGTAGCCGCCATACTTCTTCAGATCATCGGCAATCTGGATCGGCTTGAACATGACCGAAACCCAGAAATAGCTGAAAAATAGAATCAACGAACTCATCACGATATAATAGACCGGACTTCCGCGCAAGAGGTCGCTGGCGAATTCGTTGAGAAACCGGATGTTAAACGCCGCTCCGGCCGTGGACAGGATTTGCTGGGGGAAAAGAAGGATGGCGCTGGCAAAAATAACCGGCATCACGCCGGAATAGTTCACTTTCAGCGGCAAAAACGAACTCTGCCCGCCGTACACCTTCTGCCCCACCACCCGCTTGGCGTATTGAACCGGAATTTTTCTTTGCCCCTGCGTGACCGCGACAATTCCCATCGTCACAATAACGAACAACGCGAGCATCATGATCCCTTGAGGCAGACCGAGTTTGGCGACACCGACGGGAGAAAAAAAGAGCTGATAGGTCGAAACTGCGGCCCCGGGGATATCCGAAAGAATACCGACAGTGATAAGAAGCGACACACCGTTGCCAATGCCACGCTGGGTGATCTGCTCGCCCAGCCACATCAAAAGCATCGTCCCGGCGGTCATGAAGATCGTGGACTGAATCAAAAACCAGAATTTGCTCACGATGACGATCTGTCCGTAATGATTCACATCGAAACCGCTGAACAGACGGGCCGGATTTTCGAGGGAAAGAATCAGGAGCACGCCTTGGACCACGCAAATCAGCACCGTGGCATAGCGGGTATATTGGGTCAGCTTCTGTCGGCCGACATCACCCTCCTGCTGCAAGCGGCTCAACGCAGGAACCACCGCATTCATCAATTGAAAGATAATCGAGGCACTGATGTAGGGCATGATTCCCAGTGCAGCCACAGATCCCTTCAAAAGCGCACCGCCGGTGAACATGTTGTACAGTCCCATCAGTCCCCCCGTGCCTCCAGCCGTCTGGTCCGCGAAGAAAGCCTGCAGCGGTTTCGGATCGATGCCCGGCAACGGAATATTTGCCCCCACGCGGGCGACGAAAAGCAAACCGAGGGTATAGAGGATTCTCGAGCGAAGCTCGGGAATCTTCATGGAGTTCGTGAAGGCTGAAAACATTTTTGAGTATCGAGGTTACGAATGAAGGCGGAGGCTTGTTTTTTCCGCCACGGCCTGCCGCTCAAGCCGTGATGGCCTGACCACCCGCTTTCTCAAGCTTGGCCTTGGCCGAACCGGTGAATTTCTGGGCCGTCACCTTTAGAGCGCGACTGATCTCCCCATCGCCCAGGATCTTCAGTGTCTTGACACCCGAACGGACCAAGCCCGCCTTGGCCAGCACCTCGGCATTCACTTCGGAGATCGCGGCGTCGAGCTTCGCCAGATCGCCGATATTCACGACCGCATATTCGGTACGGAATTCGTAATTATTAAAACCGCGATGCGGCAACTTGCGATAAAGGGGCATCTGGCCGCCTTCAAAGCCCGGGCGAATCGAACTGCCGGAACGGGCGCTCTGGCCCTTCCCGCCCCGGGTCGAGGTCTTGCCGTGGCCGCCGCCTTCGCCGCAGCCGACGCGCTTCTTGCGATGCACGGCACCGGGAGTGTTTGTAAGAGTATGGAGACGCATTTTGTTGATTCCTGATTTTATCGCCGCTTTGCCCGAGGGGAAAGCGACTCGGATTTATTTCTTAAACTAGGCCCGGAGAGCGGTGAAATCCTCCTGGAGTCGAAGCTTGCGCAACCCGTCAAGGGTGGCGTGGACAACCGCGATGTGATTCTTGGAACCCATCGATTTGGTCAGCACGTTATGAACGCCAGCCGCCTCAAGGACCGCGCGGACACCACCGCCGGCGATGAGTCCCGTGCCGGTCGAAGCCGGGCGGAGAAAAACCTTTCCACCGTCGTATTCGCCGAGCACCTCGTGGGGAATCGTGCTGCCCTTGAGCTTCACGGAAACCATCCGCTTCTTGGCCGATTCGGTTGATTTCTTGATGGCGTCGGGCACCTCATTGGCCTTGCCATAACCGATACCGACATTGCCCTTGCCGTCGCCGACAACGGATAGGGCGGAAAAACTGAAGCGACGGCCGCCCTTGACGACCTGGGCGCAGCGATTGATGAAGACTACCTTCTCAAACATGCCGGGTTCCGCTGAATCAGCATTGGAACGGGGACCGGAAGACGAACGGGTGGAATTGTAATTCATGAGCGGAGATTAGAACTGAAGACCACCTTCGCGGGCAGCGTCGGCAAAGGTTTTCACCCGACCGTGATAGAGACGGCCATTGCGGTCGAACACCACGGAAGTGATGCCGGCTGCCTTTGCCTTGGCGGCAAACGAAGCCCCGAGGGACTTTGCGCCGGAGATATTGCCCTTGACGCTCGACTTGCGGGATTCGGCATCGAGCGTTGAGAGGAACACCAGGGTGGAGCCCAAGTCGTCGTTGACGGCCTGAGCGTAGATATGCTTGCCGGAAAACTTGATGCTGAGGCGCGGCCGAGCGGCCGTACCGGTCACCTTCTTGCGGATGCGCCACTTGCGCTTCTGGAGGAGCTGGGTTTTGTAAGCTGTTTTCATGTTTGATGGCGCGGTTACGCGACGGTTTTGCCTTCCTTGCGGCGAACGCGTTCAGCGTGTTCGCCAACGATGCGCACACCCTTGCCCTTGTAGGGCTCAGGCGGATAGTAGGCGCGAATTTCCGCAGTGACCTGACCGACGAGCTGCTTGTCGGCACCCTCGATCTTCAGCTTGGTCTGATCAGTGACGGTTACCTTGATGCCCTCCGGAATATCGTGGAGAATGGGATGCGAGTAACCGAGCGAGAGATCGAGCTGCTTGCCCTTTAGATTGGCCTTGAAGCCGACGCCCTGGATTTCGAGTTCCTTGACGTATCCCACGCTGACACCCTTCACCATGCCGGAAATCACGGAACGAACCGTGCCGAACATGGCTTTGGAAAAGCGGGAGTCGTCGGAAGGAGAGACAACCAGGTTGTTGTCCTTTTTCTCGATCTTAACGACAGGCGCGAAGGTCTTTTGAACCTTACCCTTGGGTCCCTCGACCATCACGGTTGTGCCCTTGACGTCGATTTTGACCTTCGCGGGAATTGGGACTGGTTGTTTGCCGATTCTGCTCATGGTGTTGATGCTCCTTACCAAACGGTGCAGACGAGTTCGCCGCCCAGTTTATTACGACGGGCGTCCTGGTCCTTCATGAGCCCTTTGGACGTCGAAATGATGGAAATACCGAGGCCGTTGAGAACCCGGGGAATCTCGGAATAGCCGGTGTAGATCCGGCGCCCGGGCGTGGACGAGCGTTTGAGGCCGCTGATGACCGGGGAACTATCGACGTACTTCATCGTCACGACGACGGTCTTGTGGCCGGCGCTATCGGCGCCGGTGGAAACGTCGCGGACAAAGCCTTCCGCCTTCAGTATGCCGGCGAGGCTCTCCTTGAGATTGGAATGCGGGATTACGCATTCGGCGAGACCGGCCTTCGACGCATTGCGGAGGCGGGTCAGAAAATCACTGATTGGATCGGTCATGAATGGATGTTGTTGGATTGCCCGTCGGATCATATCCGACTTCCGGCGGGAAAGTGGTTACCAGGAGGATTTCGTGACGCCGGGGATTTTGCCGGCAAGCGCAAGCTCGCGAAGGGTGATACGCGACACCCCGAAGCGGCGGTGGAATCCGCGGGGACGGCCGCTCAAGGAGCAGCGGTTGCGGATGCGGACCCGCGAGGAATTTCGCGGAAGCTTGGCCAGCTTCTTCTGGGCGGCAAAGAACTCGTCGTCGGTGGTTGCCGGGTTGGCGAGGACAGCCTTCAATTCGGCGCGCTTGGCAGCGTGCTTGGCATTGAGGCGAATGCGCTTCTTGTTGCGTTCGATGGCGGAGGTTTTCGGCATGGCGCGATAGGTTTTAAGCGGCGGTGGTCTTGGCGGGCACTGGTTCGATACGACGGAATGGCATGCCCATCAGCTTCAGCAATTCACGGCCCTCGTCGTCATTAGCGGCCGAGGTGACAAACGTGATATCAAGGCCCATCTGACGCTTGTTGTTTTCAACCACGATCTCGGGGAAGATCGTGAAATCGGTGATGCCAATCGTATAGTTTCCCCGGCCATCCAGCTTGTTTGGCACGCCGCGGAAATCGCGAATCGTCGGCAACGCAACCGCCAGCAGTCGCATGAAGAAATGCCACATGTTCTCTCCGCGAAGCGTGACGTGACAGCCGGTGATTTGATTAGGCTTCAACTTGAAGTTGGCGATCGCTTTCTTCGACCGGTTCAGCACCGGCTTCTGGCCGGCGATAAGGCCGATGTCGCGCGCCGTTTCGGCAATGATGTTTTTGTCGGCTTCCGCGCCAATGCCGGAGTTAAGCACTATCTTCTCGAGCTTCGGAATCTGATGCCTGTTCTTGTAACCGCGAGCGGCGATCAAGGCGGGCACGACCGTGTCGGTATAGTGTTTTTGAAGAGGTGTGGGCTGTTTGCTCATGAGTGCGACCGGGTTTCCGAGCCGGATGCGAGGTTGAGTTGTTTTATATTAAAAGTAGCGGGGAGCATCGTTGAAAAGTACTCCCGGGGTTCCCGGATTAGGCGGTGGTGGCGGCCGGGGACTTCCTGGCCCGCTTCGACTGTTCGTAGCGGGTCAGCAGCATCAAATTTGACACATGAATGGTCCCTTCCCGCTCGGCGATCTTACCTTGGGGATTTTCCTGCGACTTCTTCAGGTGCCGCTTGATCATCGCAACGCCTTCGACGACCGCGCGGTTCTTGGAAGAGCGGATCTCGAGGACCTTCCCCTGCTTGCCCTTGTGGGCACCGGCGATGACAACGACCGCGTCGTTGCGCTTGATGTGAAATTTCTGGGCCATGTTAGAGAACCTCCGGTGCGAGCGAAATGATCTTCATGTAGTTCTTGGCACGGAGCTCGCGGGCAACCGGTCCAAAAATACGCGTCCCCTTCGGATTGCCGTCCTCCCCGATGATGACGACCGCGTTGGAATCAAAACGGAGATAGCTCCCGTCGGAGCGGCGCAGCGGCGCCTTCGTGCGAACGATGACGGCCTTGTGGACCTCGCCCTTCTTCACGGTGGCATCGGTGCTGCTCTCCTTGATATTGATGGTGATGATGTCACCGACATGCGCATAGCGCGAGAGATGGCCGATCTTGCCAATCATGGACGCGCGGCGCGCGCCGGTGTTGTCGGCAATATCGAGAATGGAACGCATCTGGATCATGGTGGTAGCTCCTTGTGCGA
>Ga0164241_10007034_pt1 | contig 10159 bp, 7 predicted proteins | sample OricomyardsoilBY_FD_108780 | JGI IMG/M metagenome (GOLD analysis project Ga0164241, IMG submission 108780) | Backyard soil microbial communities from Emeryville, California, USA - Original compost - Back yard soil (BY) | ecosystem: Environmental > Terrestrial > Soil > Unclassified | place: USA... | reverse complement strand
TGCACGAGTTAGATGCCGACTTGCCTAACTTTTTCGAGGCCGACTTATTTAAAAACCGTTGGTGGGGTAAGGCGCTTTGGCTGTTTACCTTCCCTATTTGGCAAATTGCCCGCACCTTCCGTACTACCGAAATTAAACCTTTCGATAGCTGGATGGCGCTTAACTATGTTTTTGTTTTCGGGTTTGATGTTGCATTGGTGTACTTTACCGGTAGCTGGATTCCTTTGTTATACATAGCCTTCAGCCTTTTCTTTTCGGTGGGCTTGCACCCGCTGGGTGCGCGCTGGATACAGGAACACTACCTGAAAGACGGCAGCGACCAGGAAACTTACAGCTACTACGGCCCGCTTAACTATGTACAATTTAACATTGGCTACCATAACGAGCACCACGATTTCCCCAGTATACCGTGGAACCGCCTAAAGGAATTAAAGGCTACCGCACCCGAGTATTACGATACCCTGCAAAGCCACAATAGCTGGACTTTGCTCCTCTTAAAATTCATATTCGACCCCAAGATGAGTATGTACAGCCGGGTAGTGCGCAAGGAACGCGGCAAAGTAAAATTTGAGGACGAAAGCACTCCCGACCAGGACTTAATAAGTGCTGATAAGGGGAAAGCGGTTGAAGTTTAATGTTGCGGGTTAAAGGTTGAAAGTTGGGTTCATTTAAAACCTATGTAGGCTAAACAGATAAAGCATTGCGATGGTAGTTATTGGAATTTACAGGTAGAAGAATTGACTTCCATTTTGTAGCCCCTTCTCTTCATCATTACTTCTAAGTACATCCATTGTTCGGGATGTGGCACCTTAGGGCCTAAATATATTTGCTTAATGTAAGGCTGTATAGGCTTTACCGATTCTATATACATTTTTTGCGGTAGCGTAACAGCGTCGAATTTGATAGCTGGATTATTGAAAGTGGCGAACTGAATAACACGCAATTCATTTTCAAAAGCATAATCTGCCGATTTGAAAAAGTAACGCACTTCAGATAATATGTGATAAACTATTTTATTAATTACGCTGTTCCATTTTGATTCGCCTTTTTTTTTCATATTCAAAATTTCCTTTAACGCTCTCCTTAATTCATCCATATCTGTCTGGAGTTCTTGGGCATTTTTACCATCTTCTGTAATGTATTTCCCCTTGCGCTTATCAAAATACAATACCCTATATAACGACTCTGCAACAACATCATTTTTAGCATTGCCATCCACTTTACTTTCCCCTCTGCTCAATTCAGGATTAAGCGAACTTCTGTTCCCGTCAAAAAACTTGGTATTAATTACTAAGCTACAGCCTACAGCTTCATTCCGGTTTTCGTCCTTGCCATAAGTTCGCCACATTACTAAATCATCTTTATGGTCATCGGGCAGAAAACTACCGAGGTATATATTGTTCTCTTCATTTCTTTTTCCATTTTCAAATGCTTCTCTTATTTTATCATCATCAAAGCAATCTAAAATTATCTTACCTTCTTCCGGGTCATTCATGTAAACCGCATTGTAGTAACGCAATCGGCTTACCTTTTCCTCCTCTTTTGTTTCATTGCCCACTATTAAATCAATCACCTTTAATTTAGTATAGTGTGCGGCTAATGCCCCCACATTTTCCGAAGCGTGTTTACGTATTTTATTTACTACTTGTACTACAATATTGTTCGCTTTTTTGAGTAATTCAGTCCTTTCGCTTTCAGGCACCTCGTCATCGGCTATACCATCCAATAATTTACTAAACAGGTATAAGGGTTTATCCGGCTTGCCAGAAGTAGCCAATATTTTTTCACCTAATTTTAGTTTGGCTTGGTCGCGCCAATACTTCGTGTTCTCCCTACTTGGGTCTATACCAAGTGCCTTATCATAATCTTCAATGGCATTTACATAATCTCCTTTTTGGAACCATGCATATCCTCTATTGTTGTACGCGTCAGCATCAGGATCTAACTCTAGGGCTTTTGTATAGTCCGCTATGGCTTGGTCATATTCCCCTTTATCATCTAAACTAATCCCCCTATTATTGTACGCAAACGCATGATCGGGTTTTAGCTCTATGGCTTTTGTATAATCTGCTATGGCTTGGTCATATTCTTCTTTATTATTCCAGCTAAGTCCTCTATTATTATAAGTATCCGCATGATCAGGGTTTAGTTGTATCGCCTTTGTATAATCCGCTATGGCTTGATCATATTCCCCTTTATTATAAAAACTATTTCCCCTGTTATAGTACGCTTCGGGATAATTAGGGTTTAATTCTATGGCCTTTGTATAGTCCGCTATGGCTTGGTCATATTCCCCTTTTTTTCTCCAACTAATACCTCTATTATTGTAAGCATCCTCATAATTAGGCTTTAGTTCTATGGCCTTTGTATAGTCTGCTATAGCTTGGTCATATTCCCCTTTACCATTTAAACTAATGCCTCTATTATTGTACGCTTCCGCATAAATAGGCTTTAATGCTATGGCCTCTGTATAGTCGGCAATGGCTTTATCATACTCTCCTTTATTCTTCCAACTAATTCCCCTATTATTGTAAGCACCCGCATAATCCGGGTTTAGTTCTATAGCTTTTGTATAATCTGCTATGGCTTGGTCATATTCCCCTTTTTCATCCCTACTATTTCCTCTATTGCAATATGCCAACGCATAATCGGGTTTTAGCTCAATAGCTTTTGTAAAATCCGAAATGGCTTGGTCATATTCCCCCTTATTATAAAATTCATTACCCGCTTTTAAATAATCTTCTGCACTCATATCTTGCGTTTATTATCTGTAATATAACAAACAACACCACTCCACACCAAAAAATCAATCACCGAAAAGGTGATTTTTTGTTAAGACCCTTTCCAGCTCGCCTAGAGTTGGACACCTTTCCCAACTCGGCGTAGGCTATATGCCTACGTTGTACTAATAAGTAGTTTGTAGCTACCGTAACGTTCAAAGTTCAATCCACCTACTTCCCCAATATTCACAAACCCAAATACGGCCTTGCGGATTTTGGCGTTAAGAAATCTTTGTAATGAGCCGATAAAACTCCGTGCTTGTTTGAATCCCGACCAACTTGAAGGTCGGGATAGGATCACGGAGTTAGGCGAATGGAATAGATTTTAGCCTTAAATCCGCACAGCCTTGATTTTTTGGTTCTTTTGTATCAAGACAAAAGAACAAACATGAAGTTTACCTATAAGCAGTACCCTAACTCGGCGTAGGCTGTGCCTACGTCGTAATAAGTAAGTAGCTTGCAGCTACATTTCCATCTGCTCATACACTTTATCCAATTCCTGTTTAACTCCACCCGCATTATTTCATCTCAATTCTATTCAGCAGCTTTTCTAATGTCTAAAATCTATCGCCTACCATCTACCTTCCGAACATTAGTAAATCCAATTTGCAATCGGTATCCCCGCGTTGTATCTTAGTGTGTTTTAAGCCTGGTAGAGGCGCAATACTTTGCGCCTCCAAACCTACACCGTTCTTTATTTAATAATTTATATTCCTCTGCATTATTCTCCACGCGTTAAAAATGTGATTTGCTACCTATCGTATGGCTGTTATCGCCAAAATACCCAACGCACCCAAACGGATAAAAAAAGGAACAAAAAGTGGACACAAACCGGATATTCGGGGTGCAAAATAAAGGCATTTTAAATGGTAATTATGCTATAACAATTAAGTAATCAATGCTTTAGTGTTTTGCAACCCAAAAATCTACATCAAAAACGGACATGCAACATATTTGCAGAATCGAAAGCGGACATTCTACACATCAAAAAGGAACATTCTACCGCGCAAAAGGAACATTTTGGAACATAAAAAGGAACATTTTATACGTCAAAACGGACATGAAAAACAGCTTTCTACAACCGTAATCAATTGATTTACAATTCAATTAACTAACAAAAAGTAAAAAACAAAAAAATGCAATCTTTTTTACCACAAGCGCAAATAATACTTCGCCTCCGCATAGCCCTTGTACGCGGAATAATGTTCGGGAATAACGCAACATTGCGATTTTAGTAAGGGCATAAAAACACAAAGTATTGCACCCGTACTTACATTTACCCTATGAACCGTATAGACAGGCTGCTGGGCATACTTACTTATTTGCAATCGAAACGATATGTAACTGCCGGTGCTATTGCCGATAAGTTTGGCATAAGTGTGCGCACCGTTTACCGCGATGTAAAAGCACTGTGCGAGCAAGGCATACCCGTAAGTTTCGAGCCTAACAAGGGTTACTTTATAATGCAGGAATATTTTCTGCCGCCCGTATCGTTTACTACCGACGAGGCCAACGCTATGCTGCTGATGGAAACCCTTGTGCGCGGCTTTGCCGATAAAAGTATTAGGGATAATTACAGCAGCGCGCTGAACAAAATAAAAGCCGGGCTACGCCTATCGCAAAAGGAAAGCATTGAACTATTAAGCAACAATATAAAGTTGCAAATACCCGAGTGTTTTAATGCCGATTACGAATACTTATCGGCCATACAAAACGCTGTGGCGCGCAAAAACGTTTTGCAAATAAGCTACAACAACACTAAAGGCGAAACTACCCAGCGCACTGTTGAACCCATAGGCTTGGTGTTTTATGCGCTTAACTGGCACTTAATAGCGTGGTGCGCTTTGCGTAAAGATTACCGCGATTTCCGCGTATCGCGCATTACGGGTTTGCATAACAACCAACAGCCTTTTACCCAAGCCAGGCATATAGAGCTGAACGAGTACATGAAACAATTACCCGTAAATTATTAAAAACAGGCTGCCATAGGGTTGTCAGTGGGGGGTATTTTATTTGCAGTGTAAACAAAAAATATACACTATGACACTGGTAAAACTATTACTAAAAGAAATGGAAGAAGAGGGTAAAACTACCCGCAAAATGCTTGAACGCGTACCCACCGATAAGTTTGACTGGAAACCGCACCCTAAAAGTATGAGTATTAAACAGCTAACTGCGCACATTGCCGAATTGCCGGGTTGGGTACCTATGGTATTAGCCACCCATGAATTGGATTTTGCAACAGCGGCTTATACCCCCACCGACCTGAAAAACACGGAAGAGCTTTTGGCATTTTTTGATAAAACATTGGCCGACGCTAAAGAAAAATTAGCCAAAGCCACGGATGAGCAATTGCTAAACGAACGTTGGGTATTGCGCACCGGCGGGCACATACACAGCGATGGCACTAAGTATGATATGGTGCGCATAGCCTATAGCCAAACCATACACCACCGTGCGCAGTTAGGCGTGTTTTTAAGGTTGCTTGATATACCTATACCGGGCAGCTATGGCCCAAGCGCCGATGACACGAACTTTTAGTTACGGTTAGTTATAAAAGCAAAAGGCCCTCCGAAATTATCGAGGGGCCTTTTTAATATGTATTAATAAGTACTACAAAGTAGTATAGTGATAAAAGTTGCGGTTGGTATTGCCATTGGTAGTTGTAACAACTTCGGTAGGCATATTACTGCCATTGTAAGTATAAGTAGCGGTAACAGGGAACGAACCGGTAACATCGCCGTTAATAACGCTGTAGTCGGTTTGCCTCATACTTGTACAATTGTTGTTTGAACCCCAGAATAAGGTTATCAGGTTATATTGATCGGAAAAGTATTTATTAATTAAAGGCGAGATAGGGTTGGTTTTAGCATCGAAAGCCAAAAACTCGAACTGCCTTTTAATACTGAAGGTGCCCAACGTTTTTTCATACTCCTTTACGGTATTAAAGTTGCTGCCTGCATAGGTAAATTCAAACATAGCATCGGGCGTACCAACTGTACTTGAGTTTACATTTACAGCATCGATAGAGTTATTCAAGTTATAGCTAAATACGGTTGATTTAGCTTTAACGCCGTTATCGTTGTAATTATCAATACGCGAATAACGGTCAACCCCGTCGTAAAAAAACGAATCGGTTGCTACTAATGAGCCTGATTCAGACTGCACCCTTTTTATTAATTTATTGTTGTTGTAATAAAAATCGTAGGTAACGGTACCGGCGGTAGCCTTTATTACTTTACCATCATTATCATAAGTAATGCCCAATACATCGGCACCTGTAGAATCGGTTATTGATGAAAATGCTTCGTTAGTTGTTTTATCTTTTTTACAACTTGTAAAAAACAAACCGCTAACAACCATTACGGCCATCAGGCTTAAATAAATCCCTTTCATAAACTATATTGTTTTGGTTAAAAGCATAAAAAATGGTGCGCAACGGGAACTAACCCATTGCACACCCAACAGGTATGCTCACCTGTTGCCACTGTAATATATGCAACAAAAAAAGCGTGCCATGGGCACGCTTTCAGTATATTAAAGGGTAGTTGGGTATGTATTACAGCAATCCTGCAATCAGGCTATCAACCGTTAAGCCCTCAGCTTCAGCCTTATAGTTTTTAAATACCCGGTGGCGCATAATGGGTAAGGCTACAGCTTTAACATCTTCAATATCGGGGCTGTATTTGCCGTTAATGGCAGCATGGCACTTAGCACCAAGCACTAAATACTGACTTGCACGCGGGCCGGCGCCCCAGCTTATGTAATTATTAACCGAGGCTAATGAGCCTGTGCGCGCAGGGCGGGTACTGGCTACTAACTTAACTGCATACTCCAACACGTTATCGGCAATAGGTATGCGGCGTATTAATTGTTGAAAATAGAGAATTTCGGTAGCAGCCATTTTTTTGCCCAACTCAACATTGCGGGGTGCGGTGGTGTTTTTCACCACGTTTATTTCCTCTTCGTAGCTTGGGTAATCTAAGTTTATAGAGAACATAAACCTGTCTAATTGCGCTTCGGGCAATGGGTAGGTACCTTCCTGCTCAATAGGGTTTTGGGTAGCCAGTACAAAAAACGGCAAGTCCAATTTGTGCTTTTTACCAGCTATGGTTACGCTGCGTTCCTGCATTGCCTCCAGCAAGGCGCTTTGTGTTTTGGGCGGGGTACGGTTTATTTCATCGGCCAACACTATGTTGCTGAATACAGGGCCGCGGTTAAAATGGAACTTACGGTTTTCATCCAGTATTTCGGATCCGATAATATCGCTTGGCATTAAATCGGGCGTAAACTGTATGCGGCTGAAAGAAAGGTCCAACACATCGGCAATAGTGTGTACCATTAATGTTTTTGCTAAACCGGGTACACCTATCAGTAAGCTGTGCCCATCGCAAAACACCGAAATAAGGATGTTTTTTACTACCTCATCCTGGCCCACAATTATTTTGGCCACTTCTTTTTTCAACTCTTTATATTTTGCCGCAAAGGCATCTAAGGCTTCTACATCGCTGTTATACATGCTTATTGTTTATATTTTACCAGTTGTTAATTATTATCTTGTTTCAACCACCTTTCCATACCGGCGCAAGTTTTCATGGTTTCGTCGATACGTACGTAGTTTTTGCTTATGTGCAGGTCCAGCCAGCGTTGTAATATCTGCTGTTGTTTTTCGGCTTTAGCTGCAGCTTGTATTTTGCTATAGTCTTCATCTAAATTAGCCTGGTGGGGCTTAGTTTCGGTTTTAAGCCAAATAATACGGTAGCCCTGTTTGTTTTCGCCGGTACGATCGCCAGTGGTGTATGGCAATGGTTCGCTAAAGTCGCCTACTTTCATACGGTCTAAAGTAAATATAAGGGTGCCATCAATATCGGCTTTTTCAAAATAAGTATCGCCCGATTTGGTGTTAGTCATTAAGCCTCCAATGCTTTTACTTTGTTCGTTTTCCGAAAAGGTTTTTACTGCATCGGTCCAGCTAAGCGAATCAACTTTCAACTCATGAGCTATGCTATCCATGGTGTTTTTTACTATGGCAAGATCGGTATTAGTAATTTTGGGCTTAATAAGTATGTGCCTTACTTTTAATTTGTTACCCAATTTAGAATCGACAATAATTAAGTGGTAGCCGAAAGGAGTTTCAACTACATCGCTTAACTCGCCTTCCTTTAAGCGGTAAGCTACGGCTTCAAACTCGGGTACTAACTCGCCACGCTCGATGGTTCCTAAACTTCCACCATCTAAATACGAGCCGGGGTCTTCGGAATATTGAATGGCTTTAATTGAAAAGTCGGCCCCATCTAATATTTCTTTCCTGATGTCTTCTATTTTTTTGCGGGCGCGCTCTTTTTCGGCTTGGCTTACTTTAGGGAACATGGTTATTTCGCCAATTTCCAACTCGGAGTTAAAGTAGGGTATGCTATCTTTTGGTATGCGGTTAAAGAAATCTTTAACATCGGCGGGCGATACTTTAATGGTACCGAAAACCTTTGCCTTTACCTTATCAGACACTAACTGCTTTTCAATATCATCTCTAAAGTCGTCTTTCAACTCCAATACCGATTTGCCATAGTATTCTTCTAATTTCTCCTTAGAACCGAAAATAGACATGAAGTATTTAATACGGCGGTCCAGCTCGGCATCTACTTCCTCTTCGGTTGCTTCAATACTATCAATACGGGCCTGCGCTAAAAACAATTTATCAACCAATAAGCCTTCAAATATCTGGCAGCGTGCGTCAGCCGGCATTGATGAATCTAAATTCTGCTGTTTCATTTGCTGGTATTGTGCCTCAACATCGCTTTGCAACACAATGTTATCGCCCACTACGGCAAGCACTTTATCAACCAATGTGTTTTGCGCCATTGCAGCTGTACTTACCAGTACTAAAACAGCCATTAAGGCTATGTTTATTTTTTTCATCTTCTATTGTTAAGGCTAAATAACGCTTACTCTTTCTTTTTCTTATCTAAAAACGTAAAAAATCCTACTGAAAACCCAAACCTGGTTGTAGGGTACTCGCTGGTATAGCCTGCAACCGTTATATACCCGCCGGCCTCAATTGATACGTGCGGGTTAAAAAAATACGCCATACCTAAAAAGCCCCCTGCACTAAAGCCATTGTACCCCGATACACTTTTATCGTGCAATACGGTGGCCGTAAGGTAGTTTACATTGGCGCTAACTAAGCCCTTTAAGGGTTTTTTGCCTATATAATACCTTAATGCCGGCCCTATGGACGATGTAAATGTGGTAGTGGCAATATATTTAGCCTTGCTTTTATTATAGCTTTTGGTGCCGGTAACCCCGAATGCATAACGCCCACCTATTGCAAAATTTTTAACCACAAACACACCGAACGCCGGGGCTATTGACATGTTAAAATTGGCAGTACTGCCTGCCTGCTTGGTGCTGCTTACATCTACCACGCCACCTACCAAATAACCGCCTTTTTCGGTTTGCGAAAAACAGGTTAATGCAAATAACAACATTAATATGGTAAGATTAGCCTGCTTTATCACTTTACGAATATTTCAAATTCTTTTTCAGCCCGGCCATCCTGATAAATTTTGTTGTAAACCTTATCTATCAACTCCATTTTACGTTTTTCAATAATGGCCCTTTCAATTTTATCTTTAATAAAATCGAGCGGCGAAGGTTCATTTTTTTTCAATACTTCTACAATTTTAATGTACCAGTTGCCCTCGTCGGTTTTATATTCTTTAAACTGCTTAGCGTTTGCCAGCGCTTGCAAATCATTTTCGCTAACCGGAAAATTTTTAAGTGCCTTGTCTTTTTCGTAGTACAGCCCTTCTTCAAGCGCATAGCTGGTGGCAAACTCTTTACAATACCCTTCCAGCTTTTGCAGGTCTTCTTCGTTTTTGGGGTTTAGTATCCATTTGCGGGCCTGTGCAATGTCGGTAGCATCTTTCTTCAGCTTAATGTAATAAACCAAGTAAACATCATTTTGCAGCGGAAAATCGACTTTCAATTTATCATACCATTGGTTTAATTCATCCTGACGGAAGGCGGTATCAAGTTTTTGGTTAATCAGGGCTTTTTCGTACTCGTAAAGCAAAAGGGTTTCGCGGTAGTCTTCCACCTTTTTGGCAATACCTGCGTCATCATCACTAATGTTTTCGTTAGCTTTTTGCAGCAACAGGCGTTTGCGCACCCAGTTATCGGCATAGTTTTTAAGTGTCATCAGGCTATCGTCGGTACTTAGGCCGCGTGTTAGATTGCTAAGGTCGGAGGCGTATAAGTATTCTTCATTAACCCGGGCAATAGCATCGGCATCAACCGTGTTTTTCTTTTTAAAAAACTTACACGATGATAATGCCAGCGATAGCAGTAATATAACCGATAGTGTGCGCACGTTTGTAATT
>Ga0164241_10007033_pt1 | contig 10159 bp, 9 predicted proteins | sample OricomyardsoilBY_FD_108780 | JGI IMG/M metagenome (GOLD analysis project Ga0164241, IMG submission 108780) | Backyard soil microbial communities from Emeryville, California, USA - Original compost - Back yard soil (BY) | ecosystem: Environmental > Terrestrial > Soil > Unclassified | place: USA... | reverse complement strand
GTTGATCACTCGGGAACGACGGCGGCGCACCGCGTCCCTCCTCCGCAGCGATGGAACTGCCGAGAAAGGCTATCGACCCCTGCGAGCGGCGCAATGGACTGCTGTGGTCTCGGTCACTCTCGGCGTGATGGGGGCCTGCGCCGGGTGATCCAAAAGAATCGTCTTGACCTTCCAATGATGGGAAGCTCCATCTCCGCCGAGGAGGACATCAGGACAGGAGCCCGCCATGAACGCACCCGTACGCAGCCAGGACGTGTCCTCCATCGCGTTACCTATCGAGGGGATGACCTGCGCGTCGTGCGTCGGCCGTGTCGAGCGCGCCCTGCGGGCGGTGCCGGGCGTCGATTCAGTTTCAGTGAATCTCGCGACCGAGCGCGCCAGGATCACCACCACGGGGACGGTCCATCCAGCCGCGCTCGTTAGAGCGGTCGAGCATGTCGGCTACACCGTTCGATCTGATTCAATGGAACTCGCCATCCGGGGAATGACTTGTGCGTCGTGCGTCGGGCGCGTCGAGCGTGCCCTGACGGCGGTGCCGGGGGTATCGGCGGCCACGGTCAACCTCGCGACCGAGCGCGCTACCGTCCGAGGGATTGCGAGCACCGAAGCCCTGATCGCGGCGGTCGCCAAGGCCGGCTACATGGCGGTCCCGATCGGGGCCCCCGAGGGCAAGGAGACCGAGGACAAGAAAGAGGCCGAACTCCAGGGCCTCAAGCGCGACTTTACCATCGCACTGGTGCTGACGCTTCCGGTCTTCCTGCTGGAGATGGGTTCCCACGTCATTCCCGGTCTCCATGCGCTCATCCAGTCCACCATCGGGATGCAGTCGAGCTGGTACATCCAGTGGGTCTTGACGACGCTCGTCCTCTTCGTCCCCGGCATCCGCTTTTACGAGAAAGGTTTTCCCGCCCTGTGGCGACGCGCGCCGGACATGAACTCCCTGGTGGCGGTCGGCTCGCTCGCGGCCTACGGCTACTCGCTTGTCGCGACCTTCGCGCCCGGCTTCCTGCCGCCCGGGACGATCAACGTCTACTACGAAGCTGCCGCGGTCATCGTGACGCTGATCCTGTTCGGCCGCGTTCTCGAGGCCCGCGCCAAGGGGCGGACCTCGGAAGCGATCAAGCGGCTTGTCGGACTGCAGGCCAAGACCGCCCGGGTGCGCCGCGACGGTGAGGTCATGGACCTGCCCATGTCCGCGGTCGTCGCGGGCGACATCGTCGAGGTGCGCCCTGGCGAACGCCTGCCCGTGGACGGCCAAGTGGTCGAAGGCGAGAGCTACGTCGACGAGTCGATGATCACCGGCGAGCCGGTTCCGGTAGCCAAGAAGCCCGGAGCGGAGGTCGTCGGCGGCACGGTGAACCAGAGGGGCGCCTTCGCCTTCGCGGCGACGGCGGTCGGCGGCGACACCGTGCTCGCCCAGATCATCCGAATGGTCGAGCAGGCCCAAGGCTCCAAGTTGCCGATCCAGGCGATGGTCGACAAGGTGACGATGTACTTCGTCCCCGCCGTCTTCGCGGTGGCGGCGCTCACCTTCGGCGCCTGGCTATGGCTCGGACCGTCGCCGGCACTCACATTCGCGCTCGTCAACGCCGTCGGGGTGCTCATCATCGCCTGCCCCTGCGCCATGGGGCTCGCCACGCCGACTTCGATCATGGTCGGGACGGGCCGCGGCGCGGAGCTCGGCGTGCTCTTCCGCAAGGGCGAGGCCTTGCAGCTCCTGAAGGACGCGAAGGTCGTAGCGCTCGACAAGACCGGCACGCTGACCGAGGGCAGGCCGTCGCTGACCGACCTCGAGGTCGCCGAGGGCTTCGCCCGCGCCGACGTGCTCAGCAAGGTCGCGGCGGTGGAGGCGAAGTCCGAGCACCCGATCGCCCGAGCCATCGCCGAGGCGGCGCATGCCGAGGGACTCGTCCTGCCGGTGGTTTCGGCCTTCGACTCGATCACCGGCTTCGGCGTGAGGGCCATGGTCGACGGGCTGCCGGTGGAGATCGGCGCCGACCGCTACATGGCCGAGCTCGGGCACGAGGTGTCGCGCTTCGCCGCCACGGCGGACCGGCTCGGTTCGGAGGGCAAGTCACCGCTCTTCGCCGCCATCGGCGGCAAGCTCGCGGCGGTTATAGCGGTGGCCGACCCGATCAAGGAAACGGCGCCCCAAGCGATCAAGGCGCTCCATGACCTCGGCCTCGAGGTCGCGATGATCACTGGCGACAACGCCCGCACGGCGAAGGCCATCGCCGATCGCCTCGGCATCGACGAAGTTGTGGCCGAAGTGCTACCCGACGGCAAGGTCACGGCCATCCAGCGGCTGAAGGGCGAGCATGGCAAAGTCGTCTTCGTCGGCGACGGAATAAACGACGCGCCGGCCCTGGCCGAGGCGGACGTGGGGATCGCCATCGGCACCGGCACCGACGTCGCTATCGAGGTGGCGGACGTGGTGCTGCTGTCGGGGAATCTGCAGGGCGTGCCGACCGCCATCGCCCTCTCCAAGGCGACGATCGGCAACATCCGGCAGAACCTGTTCTGGGCCTTTGCCTACAACACGGCCCTGATCCCGGTCGCAGCAGGCGCCCTCTACCCGGCCTTCGGTGTGCTGTTGTCGCCGGTCTTCGCGGCCGGGGCGATGGCGATGTCTAGCGTCTTCGTGCTGGGCAACGCCTTGCGCCTGCGGCGCTTCGCGGTCGCCGCTCGAAACCATGCATTTGACGGGCGCGGCATCGACCGGGCCCATTCGCATCCGCAAGGAGAGGCACAGTGAACATCGGTCAGGCAGCGAAGGCGTCGGGCGTCTCGGCGAAAATGATCCGCTACTACGAGCAGACAGGGCTGATCCCGAAGGCGGGCCGGACTGCTTCGGGCTATCGCGACTATTCCGACAACGACGTCCACATGCTGCGCTTCATCCGGCGCGCCCGCGACCTCGGCTTCGCGGTCGCAGAAATCAACGAACTCCTCGGTCTCTGGCGCGACCAGTCCCGACAGAGTTCGGAGGTCAAGCGGATCGCACTCGGGCATATCGAAGCCCTTCATCGCCGGATCGCCGACCTCCAGGAGATGGCCGGAACGCTGACCGCGCTCGTTGACTGCTGTCAGGGCGACCACCGGCCCGAATGCCCGATCCTCCACCGCCTGGAGACTGACGAAGCGGGGGAGGATCTGTCGATCCGCCCCCGACGGGGCGCCGTCCCGCGGACGATTCAGTAGCTGCGCGGGCCTCGCTCGGGATGCCGCTGCAACCCTCGTCCGGCCGCCCGCAGCCGACCCGCCCTAGGCCAGCCAAGCGTTCGTTCGTGAGCCCCAGCGCGGAGCCATGGCGACGCCGCTTCAGCGTCGTGCCGACTGCTGAATGGCTGGACAACTCGCACGATAGCGGGGCGGAAGCGGGGAGCCGCCATTTTTCTCCAAGGCGGGAATTGACCTTCCAACGCTTGGAAAGCCCACATGAGCCAGAAGGGGTGCGAAACCCCCAATTCGGAACACAAGAACAGAAGGGTATCCCATGTGCGGTTGCAGCTGCTCCTCCATCAAGACCGAGACCAGGGCGGCAGACGCCGCGGTCTTCTCTGTCCCCGACATGTCTTGCGGCCACTGTGTGAACTCGATCACCAAGGCCTTCGGCGAGAAGCTTCCTGGCGTGCCGGTCGTGGTCGACCTCTCGACCAGGACCGTCTCCGTCGACGCGCCTGCGGATCTGGCCAAGGCGATCATCGTCGACGCCGGCTACGAAGCGACACTAGCCTGATCTGACCTCGAAAGCAGCCGCGCCCTGATGGCCGACGACCCCTTGTCGGGGCCGGCCCCCGGCGTTCTTCCGAAAGCCACGACGATGACCCTTTCCCGCCGCGACTTCCTCTCAGTCGGCCTCGTCTCGGGCGCGGCTCTGTGCCTGCCGCGCAGCGGCTTCGCGGTCTCCACGCCGACGGCCAGCATCACCGCTTCCACCCGCATCCTCGACGTCCGTGGCCGCGCCGCCACGGTCCTCTCCCTTGCGAACGGCACGGGTAGGCAGGGGCTCGTCCTCGACCCCGGCGCCCGCTTCTCGGTGCGCGTGACCAATGGGCTTTCCGAACCGACCCTCATTCACTGGCACGGCCAGATCCCCCCGAACGAGCAGGACGGCGTGCCGGACTTCCCGCTGCCGGCGCTGCGGCCGGGCGACGCGCGGGACTACGATTACATGCCGGAACCCGGCACCTACTGGATGCATGCACACGTCCCGCTGCAGGAGATGGCGCTTCTCGCCGCGCCGCTGATCGTCCGCTCGACCGAGGATCTCGCCGCCGATCGTCAGGAGGTGACGCTCTTTCTCCACGATTTCTCCTTCACCCCGCCTGCGGAGCTGATGGCGAGCCTCGGCGTCGGGGGCGGCATGGACCACGCTACGAGGGGCGGCATGGCCGGGATGGCGGGCATGGACCATGGCAACATGTCCGGCATGATGGCGATGGACCTCAACGACATCGAGTTCGACGCCTACCTCGCCAACGACCGCACCCTCGATGACCCCGAGGTGGTAACGGTGGACAAGGGTGGCCGCGTGCTCCTGCGCGTCATCAACGCTGCCGCCGCCACGGCTTTCTGGATCGACCTCGGCGCCGCGAAGGGCAGCCTCGTCGCCGTCGATGGTCACGCGGTCGAGCCGGTGACGGGAAGCCGCTTCCCGCTTTCGATGGGCCAACGGGCCGACATCGAGGTCGGAATGCCCGCGGATGGCGCGGCCTTGCCCGTCCTCGCGCTTCGCGAGGGCGCCTCTCAGCGGACCGGCATCGTCCTCGCCCCGGCCGGCACCAGGGTTGCGCGGATCGCCGAGGAAGGCGCGCTCTCCCCGCCTCTCGACCTCGCGCTCGAGGCGCGCCTTCGCCCCGCCGAGCCGCTGGCCGGACGCGGGGCGGACAAGGAGCGGACGCTGATGCTCGGGGGCACCATGGCGCCCTACGACTGGACGATCGACGGCCGCACCTTCGCCGACCGAAGGCCGGTGACGGCGAAGAGCGGCGAGCGGGTTGAGCTCACGCTTCACAACATGTCGATGATGGCGCATCCGATGCACCTGCATGGCCATGTCTTTCAGGTCGTGGCGATCAACGGCACTCGCTTCTCCGGCGCTCGCCGCGACACCGTGCTCGTGCCGCCAATGGCAGCGGTAACCATCGCCTTCGACGCTGGCGAGGCGGCGGAGTGGATGTTCCATTGCCACCACATGCCACACCTCCAGACCGGCATGATGACAACACTGGTCGTGTCGTAAGCTGATCGAGGGCGCGGGCTCGCGACGATGACGGTTACGCACGATAGGGACTAAGCTGCTGGTTCGACCTCAACGGTCACGTGCGAGAGGTCGTGAATGTGGGCAAGCTTGGCGCGATAGTGTGACGGGGCTTCAGGGTGCGCCGTCACGATCGAGACGATCGCGCCGTGGTGACCGGGCCCGAGTTGCCAAACGTGGAGGTCGGTGATGCGGTCCACGTCGTTTTCGATCGCTCCGCGGATTTCCTGGGGAAGATCCTCAGCTGGAGGCATGTAGTCCACGAGGACACTACCCGCATCGCGGATCAGGCCCCAGGACCAACGTGCAATCACGAGCGCACCGACGATCCCCATAGCGGGGTCGAGCCAGAGCCAGCCGTAGAGGCTTCCGCCCAGAAGAGCCCCGATAGCCAAGACCGAGGTCAGAGCATCCGCCAGCACGTGCAAATAGGCCGCGCGCAGGTTGTTGTCGCCGCCACGCCGATGATGGCCATGGCCGTGATGATGGTCCTGCCCGTGGCCGTGGTGATGATCGTCGCGCAGGAGCCAAGCGCTGAGGAGGTTGACCACCAAGCCAATCACGGCGACCCCAATGGCCATCTGGAAGTCGATCGGCACCGGGGAACGGAACCGCTGAACGCTCTCCCAGCCGATCAGCAACGCAATCAGCGCGAGCACCACGGCGCTTGCAAAGCCGCCTAGGTCACCAAGCTTGCCAGTGCCGAAGGTGAAGCGGGGGTTCGAGGCGTGGCGGCGAGCGTAGAGATAGGCAAGCGCCGCAATCAGCATGGCTGCCGCATGGGTGGACATGTGCCAGCCGTCCGCGATGAGAGCCATCGAGCCGTAGGCGTAGCCCGCCGTTATCTCCACCACCATCATGGTTGCGGTGAGCGAGATCACCAGCCATGTGCGGCGCTCGTTGCGCTCATGGGCGTCGCCCAGAAACACATGGGCATGGCCGCCAGAGGCGACGACAGGAGGCTGCGCGTCGATCATTTCAGGTAGCTCCTCACCACCTCGATCAGCTCGGCCGCACCCTTGGCGCGCGCCCCGGCGTCAAGCTCGTCCATGACGTGCTCGCGCACGTGGTCTTCGATCAGCTCAGCCGTCAAACCGCCGATCGCGCCGCGCACAGAGGCCACGAGGTTCAGCACCTCGCCGCAGGGAGCTTGGGCCTCCAACGCCCGCTCGATTGCTTCCATCTGGCCTTTCAGGCGACGGACGCGGGCCAGAAGCTTGGCCTGGTTCTTGATCGTGTGGCTCATAGGGTAGGGGCCTATACCATATGTCATGCTTTGCAAAGGGGCATGAGGGGCCCGCAGGATGCGCCGGTAACCGCTGCTGGCTAGCGCATAAGTGTAGGGCGCAGGTGAGGAACGGGTCAGCCGTCGGCCGGTTGATTGCGCGGGAGGACGAAGCTTGCGGTGGACCTATCGGAGTGGCGTGCTGGCAGCGGTTGGCGCCAACGTGCACCCCGGGCATGACCATGGCGCCGACATCTCGGTTTCGGATGTCGCCAGCTGCAACCATCCCGCCCCGAGCCTCGGTCATGCGTGTTGTGCTGCCAACTGTTACGGGGCGCTGATGCCGGCAGCGCCGCTCTTCGTGGCTTCGGTCTGCCGCTTTGTGCCGCAACCCGGCGAGCCGTCGCACGCTACAAGCCGGTCACCCGAGATCGCACCTCCACCTCCGAAGCCGATCTGACGCTGGAAGCTAAAGGCAAACGGCAATCCGCGGATCGTCAGAAACGACCAGGAGATTCAAATGCACCGATACACCACGCTAGCCGCAGCGACGGCTGCGTTCTTCACCCTATGCAGTCTGGCCCAGGCGCAGGAGACCGGCATGCAGGGCATGGCGGGAGCGGCAACGCTGCCGGAAGCCTGCCAAACCGAGGTCGCTCCGGCGGGCCACGACATGGCGCCGCCGACGGCGGAGATGGGCGAGGCTCAGGCCGCGATGATGCAAGGCATGATGACGACCAGCGAGCAGATGATGCAGGGAATCATGGCCGACGATCCCGACGTCGCCTTCGCCTGCGGCATGATCCCGCACCACCAAGGGGCGATCAACATGGCCGAGGTCGAGCTCGAGCACGGTGACGATCAGACAATGAAGGACATGGCGCAGATGATCATAGATGCGCAAACCAAGGAGATCGCTGAGCTAACCACGTGGATTGAGGAGAATGCTCAATGATTTCATCATTAATCGCCCCACGGCGCCGGCTATTCTCCGGCGCCACTTACCCGAAACAGGGCAAGTGAAGGCATGTGAACCTCTAGCACGCCTCGTCGACCGTGGCGACGTCCGACTTGTATGATGAGATCAATCGTGCAGTGGGCGTATTCGAGCACGTCGCGGCGCGACTGGCCAATACCTGTGCGCATCACCATCAAAGCCAGTCGCTCCATGGCCAGAACGGGGCTGTCGGCGTGGATCGTGCTTATGGAGCCGGGATGGCCGGTGTTGATCGCCTCAAGGAAGGACAAGGCCTCCTCGCCGCGCAGTTCTCCAAGGATCAGCCGATCCGGTCGCATCCGCAGCGCTGCCATCAGCAGCTTCGCCGGCGTCCGCTCCGAGGTCGCGACCCGCTCGGAGATCAGCGCGACGCTGTTCTCGTGCGGCAGATGCAGCTCCCGCGCATCCTCGATCGTCACCAGGCGCTCGGCACGATCGGTTAGCGACAGGAGCGCCCGCGCAACCGTTGTCTTGCCCGAGGACGTACCTCCGGAGACCAGGATATTCATCCTGTCGTCGATCGCTCGCTGGAACAGTTTGGCGAGTTCCCCGGCCTCGGCCAGCTTCGCGAGTTCGGCAAGCCGCTTTCGCCGCAGACCCTCGACACTTACCTGACACCCCTCGAGGAAGCCAATCTCGCCAACGTCGAGGATCCGCGACACATATTTCCGGATCGAAAGCGACGCCCCTTCCTCCACAGCCGGCGGCACGACGATCTGCACGCGCAGCACCTGCCCGAAGGCATGCAGGCTCCCCGAGACGATCGGATGCTTCGGCCCCAGCCGGTTCATCGTCTCGCCCGCGAGGTGCTTGCTCAGCTGCTGGACCTTGCCGGGCGGGAATTGATGCCCGGTGCGGACCATGTGTTCCGCGTCGGCACGCTCGGACCACACCGCGCCGTCCGGGTTGATCACCACCTCGTTGACGTCCTCGGCGACGAGGAGCGGCCGGAGCTCGCGCAGGTCGTGCTCGGCATGGCTGCGCATCCCGGAGAGGGCAGGGGCCTCGCCCATCAGAATACCAGGTCGCGGTTGACGAAGATGGTGAGCCGGTCGCCTTGGTCGACGTTGATCGTCGGCGCGATCCGCAGGTAGGCGTCGAGGGCCGAGCGCGAGGAGGACTCGAGGTCGCCGCCGAGGGCGTCGAGAGCATCGGCGACATCCTCATCAGTCTCGGCGTCGACCGCGAACTGCGGGGCCACCCCGAACAGCGAGATTAGCGCGGCGGAGCCGAACCGCTCCCAGAAATGCGTGTCGACGTGCCCGGTCTGACCGCTGCGCCCGAGCGCATCCGCCCCGATGCCGCCCAAGGCAACGCTGGTGCCCGCCGGCGTCACCGCCCGGTTCCAGGCGATCAGCGCCCGGCGCTGCGCGATCTTCACGTTCGAGCTGTAGGTGCCGATGAGGCGCGTACCGCGGGGCAGGAGGGTGGTCGACCCATCGTAGGAGACGACGTCCTCGGTCAGCACCGCCCGGATCGCCCCCGGCAGGTCCGTGTTGATCGCGGTCTCCAGCACGCCCTCGAGGATCGTGCCCTGCACGATGGTGCGCGAGGGATCGGCGAGCTGCTCGGCCCGTATGGTGTCGTGGGTCTGCTCGGCCGCGGCGGCGAGAAAGCCCTCGTTCTCGGAGAGGCGGCGCCCGCCCGCGCCGCCGACGCCCGCCTGGCCGTTGGTCGCGCCGTCGATCACCAGGCCGTTCGAGGCGACCTGCGCCTTCTCGATCGCCTCGCGGCGCTTCCGCTCCTCCTCCATCCGCTTGCGCGCCTCGGCCTCGGCAGTCGCGCTGGTGGGATCGACGCCGGCGGTCACCGGCTTATCGGCGAGGAGCTGCCGGGTGATCTCGGCGCGGAGCTGCGCGGCGTTGGCGTCGAGCATCGCCTGCAGCTCCTCCCGGGTCATGCCGCCCGGCTGGTCGGCGAGCGCCCGCAGCCGGGCTTCCATCTCATCGAGGCGCAGCTGGTCCTCCGGGCTCAGCCCGTCGGCCTCCGGTGGCGCCACCGGCAGCTCGGTCGACAGCGGCTCGGTGTCGACGGGCTCGCCGCGCGGGACCTCGGTTGAGATGCCCTCGGCGAAGGCCGCCGGCTGCTGCATATCCTGGGGCCGTGAGGTGCTGAAGCCGAAGAGCGAGCGGACCTGCGCCGGGGCGAAGGCCCAGAGCGCGCCGATGACCAGCAGCACGCCGATCAGGATGCCGACGGCGATCTGCGGCCCGCGGCTCGGGGCCGGTGGTCCCATCCGCCGGCTGATCCGCTCGAGGCGGTCGCGCTCCTCCTGGCTCTTCTCGGTCATTTCGGGAGGCCGGGCGTGGCGGACGCGGGCTGGCTGGTAGCTACGAGGTAGCCGGGGCGGAGCGCCTTAGCGCGGCGGCCGCCGGGGACGGTCTTGAGCACGCGCTCGTGGGCGACGCAGAGCTCGGCGTCGCCGATCCGCAGTGTCCAGCGATCGGAGGTGCCCATGACGACGGCGCCGGTCTCGGTCTCGCGAACGTTGATGATGCTCTCGCGACCCTGCTCGTCGACCCGGAAGATCGCAGGCCGCGGTGAGTCGCGCGGGAACTCGAAGGTGGTGCGCCGGCCGTCGTCGTAGACCGCCACCGGGCGGAACTTCGTCGCGGCGCCGGCGACATAGTAGTTCGGGTCGCGCGACCGCGCTTGCTCGACCTGGCGGCTCGCC
>Ga0164241_10007032_pt1 | contig 10160 bp, 9 predicted proteins | sample OricomyardsoilBY_FD_108780 | JGI IMG/M metagenome (GOLD analysis project Ga0164241, IMG submission 108780) | Backyard soil microbial communities from Emeryville, California, USA - Original compost - Back yard soil (BY) | ecosystem: Environmental > Terrestrial > Soil > Unclassified | place: USA... | reverse complement strand
CGACGCGGACAATCGAGGGATCGGGATTGAAACCCGGCAGAATGGGATTGCGGATAATACCGGGCATGGGGCTGTGGCGAGAGGGCGGGCAGGGGTAGGGGGAGTAGGTCGAAACCGAAAAACTTGGGTTGGACTAGAGGCCCGCCGCGGTGATTTGTCGAGGCCGGCACCCTGGTGTTTTGTTCAATCATTGGACTAAATCCGCGCAAGCGGGCGCGTTGTCGAAAAGTTTCCGAAACCAACAAGCCCCCAATCCGGTTTGTAATACAATACGTTACAAAGGGTCGGTCGGATCGAATTTTGCCTTTCAGTATCTTGGGAGCTGGTTCTTTTAAACGCCACGCGGGCACGCATGGAGAAGAGGCCGGCCAAAGCGAGAAGCAGAACCGGCCGCAGGGGCGGGATGGGGCCGGGGGATTGGGAGCGGCGTATTTTTCAGCCAGACCGACGGAACCTTCCGCTTCGAGCCATTGCCCCGGATTGCGCAAGCCGCGCCAATTAACGGCATGGCTGTCGGTGATTTCGACGGCGAGGGTCATCCGGATATCTATGCGGTCAAGAATTCGTACGCCCCGGCACCGGTGGTCGGACGTTTTGACGGTGGTTTGAGCCAGCTCCTCCGCAGCGACGGTCATGGCCGTTTTATGGCCGTGCCGCCTGCCGAGAGCGGATTGATCGTACCCGGTGATGCCAAGGCCGTGGGGGTGCTGGACTTCGACCACGACGGATGGCCGGACTTGGTGGTGACGCGCAATAACAGCACGACACTGGTGATCCATGCCCCAAAATAATATTTCCAAGTCGGTCCTTTCGGATGTTGCGGGAGCAAATCCTTCTGCATAACCACAGTCCGGTAACGGACGCCGGGTGGAATTCCGCAGTGGAAAAGCGACTCCGGTTTGCGATGTGAGCCAGTCGTTCATGCGGCCGGCTCGTCGAGGGTGGGCGTTTCGGGCCCGTTCCCGGCCTTGTTCCACTGCACAGATTAAGTAACGAAAACATTGCGGGAGGGAAGCCTGTGATCCACCTTTCCCCGCAGCCGATGAATCCCGCGCAAGAATCCGGCTGACACCTCCACATGAAGTCTCGTTTCCACTTTCTCGCGTTCCTGGGATTCCTCGGGATCGGCAGCATGACGCATCTCCGGGCCGCCGAAACCGCGCGCCCCAATGTGCTTTTCATCTGCGTCGATGATTGGAAGCCCGTCCTCGGCTGCTATGGCGACAAGCTGGCCCGGACGCCGAATATCGACCGGCTCGCGGCGCGCGGCGTCACCTTCGAGAAGGCGTATTGCAATCAGGCGCTCTGCTCGCCATCGCGCAATTCGCTCATGACCGGCATGCGGCCGGCTTCGATGGGCATCTACGACCTGTCGACGAATTTCCGCGTCGCAACGCCCGACGCGGTGACCGTGGCGCAGTATTTCCAAAAACACGGCTATCGCACGGAGGCGGTCGGCAAGATCATGCACCCGGCCCACGGCAATCACGAAGACGCCGCGTCGTGGACCGTGCCGCATTTTTGGCCGGACAGCGGGAGCTATTTGGCCCCGTCGAGCGGCAAAAAGAAGCGCGGCCGGGCGCTGGAAAGCGCCGATGTGCCCGACAACACCTACAGCGACGGCATAATCGCCGAAGAAGCGGTGCGGCGGCTGCGCAATGCGAAAGCCAGGCCGGATGAACCGCAGTTTCTCGCGGTCGGATTCCTGAAACCGCACCTGCCGTTTCGCGTGCCGAAAAAATACTGGGATATGCATGACCGCGCGAAGTTCGAATTGGAAAAGATCACGGCCGCGCCCGCCGGCGCGCCCGCCTACGCTCCGACCAACTCCGCGGAGCTTCACGCATTCGCCGGCATACCCGCCGGCGAGATTCCCCCGGAGCAGCAGCGCGAGCTGATTCACGGTTATTATGCCGCGGTCAGCTACATGGACGCGCAGGTCGGCCGGCTTCTCGATGAGCTGGATCGGCTCGGCCTGGGCGGGAACACGATCGTTGTCCTGTGGGGCGATCACGGCTGGCATCTCGGCGATCACGCCCAATGGGGCAAGAAGAGCAACTACGAGCAGGCTGCGCGTATTCCGCTGATCGTCTCGGCCCCAGGCGCGGGCCGCGGCGAAAAAAGCAGCGCGCTTGTCGAAACGGTGGATTTGTATCCGACCCTCGCCGACCTGGCCGGACTGCCGGCGCCAAAGGTCGTGCAGAAACTCGATGGCCGCAGCTTCGCCGCCACGGTGTACAATCCGCGCGCGCCGACGAAGGAAGCCATCTTCCACGCCTATCCCCGCAGCCGGCGACCCGAGGGCCAGATCATCGGCCGGGCCGTCCGAACCGCGCGTTACCGGCTCGTCGAGTGGAAAGTCCCCGGTGCGGCCGCCGCTACGGCCGATCTCGAGCTCTACGATTACGCCACCGATCCACTGGAGACAAAGAATCTCGCGAACGCAGAGCCGCAGGTTGTCGCGCAATTGCGCGGCCTGCTTGCGGCGCAACCCGAAGCGTTGCCGCAGGTGAAGACCGGCCCCGGGCGATAGGTCGGAGCGGAAAACAGAGTCGAACGGAAAGCAGGCCTGGGCTTTTGGCCGTGCCTTCATCCTGCGTGGCGCCGGGTACGCGATTCTCACCCATAAAGCTGCGAACCTCGGCGATGAATTTCACCGGCTCTGCCGCAAACACTCTGGTTTCGGGTGATGAACCGTGGCATGCCTTGGCTAAATCATCGGACGACGCGCAGACGGCTCCGTGAAATTATTTGAATGCCGACGGATCCCGGAACCGACCAAACCGATGAACTTTCCCGCCTCGCCGGACAAATGCCTCGGCCAACGCGTCACGCTCGCGATCGGCTTCGTCGGAAATGAGCAGATTCCAGCCGGTCGTGGTCATGGATTCTTGGGACCGTCCGATCTCCCTGTTATGTGGTGCCCGTGACCTGGTTGGTCGGAAACAATTGAGGAAAGTACGTCTCGTGTACTTTTGCTGGAAGGCTGAGTCGTACCGCGGCTTTGGGTGTGTCCGACACCAACAGGCCCGCTTCGATGGCGAGGGTCAGGATGGACCGGCCAGTGCGATCACTGGCGCCGACGATGCGCGAGGCTTCGCCGCGCGGAAATTCGCCACGGAGAAGCGCGTCGCTGAGTAATAGAAATACGCGTTTCCCTTCGGGCGCAACCTGTGTGTCTACGACGCGGACGTAGTGTTCGATGCGTCGCTCAAGGCCATCGAAGTCGAGCAACTGCTCCATGAAGGTGATCTGATCAACCATGGTGCGCAGGGTGAACTCGCAGAAATCCCAGAGTGCGCGTTCGCTCAGATGTCCGCGGCCATCGTCCGCGTTCGACGAGCTGCGCGTCTGGTCTGCATTGGCCAGACGCTGATCTTCGCGTATATTTATACGCACATAATCAGATAGTTAAATATTAATTGTACGCAATTTATGGTCTGATTTTACCGATCTTATTGCCGGTTATTTAATTCGTTGCGACAGTCGGGGAGACGACTGAAAACGCGTTGCGATCTGACGAGGGTTCATGGTCCTGAATCAGTGAAGGTGGCCGCCGGGGCGGTCCGCATTGCCCAGGGAGTTTGTCCGAAACGATATCCTTCATTCGTTGAAGAGAGGGGAACAACGAAACAATAATCATGGAAAAGCTGAAGATGAGAAATATCAGAATCTTCGAACATATCTCGCTGGACGGCGTGATCGAGCACGACGACGGCTATGCGTATGGCGCATGGACGACACCGTATCGAACCCCGGCCGGGCTGGCGGCCTTGCTCGAGATATACGGCACGAGCTTTGATCTGCTGCTTGGCCGCCACACCTACGATCTCTGGGCCGGCTTCTGGCCGAAGGCCGGGTCCGGTCCGATGGCGGACAGGCTGAACGCCGCCACGAAATACGTCGCCACCCACCGACCGGACAGCCTCGGGTGGGGACCGGTCAAGGACCTGGGTGCGGACATCATCGAGGGCGTTCGCGGCATCAAGTCAAAAGACGGCCCCGACCTGATCGTTTCGGGAAGTTCGACACTGACGTCGGTGCTGCTCGGACAGGGACTGGTCGACGAGGTGGTGCTGATCGTCTACCCGGTCTTGCTGGGCCGGGGAAAACGCTTCTTTTCGGACAAGGTTGACGCGCGCGAGCTCGCTTTCGTCAGCACGAAGACCACGCCCACGGGCGTGCTCATCAACACCTATCGACATGTTGGATCGCTGCGAACCTGAAGACTGTGCGAAAATGGACGTGCTTCCGAAGCTTCAACGGAGCGAAGGATGGTGCCCGGGGTGGGGGTCGAACCCACAAGATATCGCTATCGGTAGATTTTGAGTCTACTGCGTCTGCCAATTCCGCCACCCGGGCGGGCGACTGAGCCTGCGAAAGAAAGGCGGTCGGCGGTCAATGTAAACTCCGATTTTCACCGGGATTATCCTGCGGGACGCTTTCCCCATCCGGGGATCGTGCGACCGGGCGTATTTTTCAGCATCGGCCTCGGATGGGTCCGAACGCCGGGCGAATCGTTCGCAGGGAAGACCCATGTGCGGCGGTCCGGGGTCGGTTCGATAAATAATCGTCGGTCGGGCATTATCTTGACGTGCGTCAATGTCGTTCGCCCGCCGTTCGTCTAGAAATGAGCCATGCGCTCCCCGACTAAAACCCCGGTCGTCACCGCCCTTCTTCCGGCACAACCGACGCCGAGGGCATTGGCGGGCAGCGCGGACACCCGGGCGGCGCGGGCCTGGTTTCTGGTGGCAATCGGCAGCTTGGTTCTGGCTGGTCTGCTTTCACTCCTGTTGGTTGTCGGCCGGCTGCCCTTCCTCGGCTGGCTGTTCACCGACCCGCTGTTTTTCAAACGCGCTCTGGTCGTGCATGTGGACCTCGCGATCGTGGTTTGGTTTCAAGCCGGGGCGCTGGCCTTTCTCGGGCTCGCGCTCGGCCCGCGTTTGCACCGCGGCACCGCGAAAGCAGCTTTCGCCATCGCGGTCCTGGGGGTGGGGGCCCTGCTCGCGGGCGCCCTCATGCCGGGTGCGCAGCCGGTGCTTTCGAATTACGTGCCGGTCATCGATCATCCGGTGTTCTTTGCCGGCCTGATCTGCTGGTTTGCCGGTTCGGGTCTTTTTTTCGCCCTCGCGCTCTTCACCCCGGCGCGCACGGATGGGAAGGCGTTGACGCCCGGGGCGGTGATCGCGCTGCGCGCTGCCGCGGCGGCGAATCTGGTGGCGATGGCGACATTCGTCGGGGCGTGGTGCATGACGCCGGACGCCGCTCCGGCGGTCTTCTACGAACTGGTGTTCTGGGGAGGCGGCCACGTGCTGCAGGCGGCCAACGTCGCTGCGATGCTCGGGGTATGGCAGATCCTGCTTCATCGCTGGACGGGACGTGTGCTGCTGTCGCCGGTCACCGCCTCGACGCTGCTCGCCGCGCTTATGCTGCCGCAGCTCCTCATGCCCGCGCTGGCCTTCGGCGGGACGACGGTTTCGGGCTATTTTTCGACGGCCACGTATCTGATGCGCTGGACCATTTTCCCCGTCGTATCGGTCGTCCTGGTCACCGCGTTCGCAAGCGTCTGGCGCGGAAGGGCGGAATTGAATTGGAAGGACTATCGCCTGGCCGGACTGGCGGGCAGCGCGATCCTGACGGTGCTGGGCTTCATTCTCGGCGCCCTGATCCGCAGTTCGAGCACGCTGGTGCCCGGACACTACCACTGCGCCATCGGCGCGGTGACGATCGCGTTGATGGCTGCGGCCTATGATTTTTGCGCCGCGACCGCTCCGGAAGGTTCGGCGCCGGAGTACCCGCGCCGCGCGCGGCTGCAGTTGCTGCTTTTCGGCGGCGGGCAGGCGATCTTCGGTCTCGGTTTTGCGCTGGCGGGCGCATACGGCCTTGGACGCAAACAGTACGGGATTGAGCAGCACGTCCGCACCCTTGGGGAATACGTCGGGCTGACCGTCATGGGAATCGGCGGCCTCGTGGCCGTCGCCGGCGGCATGTTTTTTCTGGCCGTCATGATCCGCCGGATCGGCGCATGGCGCTGCAATTTCAACCCCGTACCGCAATCCACCCATGAACAACGAACCGAAAATACACCCCTGGCAGAAGCTGCTCGATAACACCTGGCTGCTGCTCGTCCTCGGCGTCCTTATTCCCGTCCTGTCCTACTCCGTGTGGGGGTGGATCGAACTCCTGTTTACCAAACCGGCCCTGCTGCCCTGAACGAAAAATCCCATGAGCTTGCGTCCCCTTACCGCCCCTTGGTTCCACGCCCCGGCCGGCCATGAGAAAATCTGGCTCGGTTGCGCCATCCTCTGGTGCTTCGTGATGTCGCTGATGATGCCGTACTGGCATTTCCGCGGAAAACAAAACAGCACCGGCGAGGCCTACAAGGTCGCGCCCGCCGACTTTCACGTCCGCGTCGAGAAATTCGTCGAGTCCAACCGCGTCGGCACTTTCAAGAACGCCAACATGGCGAATCCGCTTGCGCAGGACCTGCCGCTTGTCGAGCCGCCGGCCGGCGGCGACGCCTACCTTCTCGGGCGCATGTGGCAGTGGTATCCCGCCCTGCGCCTGCGGCTGGGCGAGACTTACCGGGTGCATCTGTCGGCGCTCGACCTGCAGCACGGCTTCTCGCTACAGCCGTTGAACATGAACTTCCAGGTCGTGCCGGGTTACGATCACGTGCTCACCCTCACCCCGACCTCAAAGGGCGAGTTCACCATCGTGTGCAATGAATTCTGCGGCATCGGCCACTCCAACATGACCGGGAAAATCATCGTCGAATAACCACCCCCAACGCCATGTCCAACCCTGTCTCACATAATCTCGCCGCACCGGGCGTTCCCGGCCGGGTGTGCGGAACCACCGGTCTCGGCGTGTGCCTTGACGCGCAACGGTTCATCAAGCTCAACGCCGTCGCCGGCATTGTCTTCCTGCTGCTCGGCGGCATCGGGGCGCTGCTGCTCGCGCTTACCCGGTGGCAGACCGTGCACCTGCTGCCGGTCGATTGGTTCTACCGCATCCTGACCTTTCACGGCATCAACATGCTGATCCTCTGGATCCTGTTCTTCGAGGTCGCGATCCTGTACTTCGCCTGCACCACGCCGCTCAACGCCCGGCTCTTTTCCAGGAAGGTGGCGTGGACGTCCTTTGTCATGATGCTCACCGGCGCCGTGATGGTGGACTACATCATTCTCGCCGGCCAGGCGGACGTGATGATGACATCGTACCTCCCGTTGCTCGCGCATCCGCTCTTCTATCTCGGGATCATCCTGGTCGCGGTGGGCACCCTGACCGGCGTGTTCAACTATTTTGCCACGCTCTACGTTGCCAGGCGCGACAAGTCGTACACCGGCTCGGTGCCCATCGTGACCTTCGGCGCGACGGCCGCCGCCATCATCGCGGTCGTCACGCTGCTGCACGGCGCCGTGGTGATGATTCCGACGTTCACCTACTCGATGGGCTGGACCGCCGAGCCGGACCCGGTGTGGTATCGCCTCATCTGGTGGGGCCTCGGCCATCAATCGCAGCAGGTCAACGTTTGCGCGATGGTCACCGTCTGGTATTTGCTTTCGAACATCGTCGTCGGTGCGCGACCGATCAACGAGACGGTCTGCCGCTCGGCGTTCGTACTCTATATTTTATTCATCAACCTCGCCTCGGCCCATCATCTGCTCGTCGATCCGGGCGTCGGCGCCACGTGGAAGATCTGGAACACGTCCTATGCGATGTACCTCGCGGTGCTCGCCTCCATGGTCCACGGCTTCACGGTGCCGGCTGGCGTCGAGGTTGCCATGCGCGAAAAGGGATACACCGGGGGGATCTTCGGCTGGGTGATCGCGTTGCCCTGGCGCAACCCCGCGTTTTCCGCGACGGCCCTGTCGGTGGTCATCTTCGGCTTCCTCGGCGGCATCACGGGTGTCACGCTCGGGACACAGCAGATCAACATCATCGCGCACAATACACTGCGCATCCCCGGTCACTTTCACGTCACCGTGGTCGGCGGCACCACGCTCGCGTTCATGGGCCTCGCCTACTATGTGATCCCGCTGATCTTCCAGCGTGATTTCATCTTCCGCGGGTTCGCCCGGTTGCAGCCGTGGTTGTTCGGCATCGGCATCACGATGCTGGCGTTCGGCATGTCGTTTGCGGGCTCGATGGGGGTTTCCCGTCGCAGCTGGGATATTGATGCGCAGGGCGTTTACGGTCCCGCCGCGCATCTCTGGCTCGGCGTCCTCGGCATGGGCGGAATACTGGCCTTCACCGGCCTGCTGGTGTTCGTGCTGCTGTGCGTCGGAACTTTGTTCTTCGGGGCGAAGATCAAGGATCGCGCCATGTTCGACTGGGGTATGCCCCCGGCGCTCGCGGGCAGCCGGCCCGGTTCGCTCGCGAACGATCACTACGCCACCAAGGGAACGATGGTTCTGACCCTGGTCTTCCTCGCGTGCTTTGTGGTGTATTACTTCGCCAACTGGAAGGCGCTCGCTGACGTCTGGCCGGTGCGCTGAGGTAACCCGCGATGCCGCCTATTCCGCAATGTAAGGCCGGCGCGGGTGCCGACCCGATTAAAAGGCAACCTTCCGAGAAAATCGAAACACGATGCCCATTCCGGATCAGGCTTCCGTAACCGCGCCGCTTCCGTCCGCCACTCCGGGCGACGGGGAAGGCTCGGGCGCGGGGCGGTTTCTGACGGGGCCGGGATTGCTGGTCTTCCTGTTCACCGCGCTCGCCGGCTATGAGGCGTTTGTGCTGCTGACAATCTTCGGTCCGACCGAAGGCGGGTGGATCGGCGATTTCATCCGCGATTTTCAACTTTGGTGCTATCGCGGGGATCCGCGCACGGGCGGCATCTCCCGGCTCGCGGTGTCGGTGATGATGGGCGAACCGGTCTTCGTGGCCGGTGTTGCGGCCCTGCTGTGGCGGCAGCCCTTCGTCCGGTTGCGCCACGCCGCCGTGTGGTGGGCGCATTGCCGGGCGATGGGCGCCGCGGTGGTCCTGATCGCCGTTTCTGCCGGCGGTTTGGTTTACTACGCGCGAACCGATGCCGTCAGCGCACAGATTTTTCCGCCGTTCCCCGGGGAACGGATCCGGGTTCGGCTCGATCTGCCGGATTCACCGTTCGTTGATCAAAAGGGAAACGCCTTCCGGATGGTGGATTTGCGCGGGCGCGTGGTGCTCATGACCGGGGTTTACGCCGCCTGTACGTCATCCTGTCCCGAGATCTTCCTCGAACTGAATAAGATTCTGGCCGGGCTGCCCGCCGCGGATCGCGCCGATCTGAGGGTGGTCGCACTGTCGCTCAATCCGGAATACGAGACCACCGCGCTGATGAACCAGGTGGCCGAGGGGAGGGGGTTCACTTATCCGGAGTTTCGCTACGTCAACGGGGAAAATCCCGCCGCGATGCACGAAGTGCTCACGCGCCTGCAATTTTCCGCCACCCGCGACCCGGAAAGCGGCGTCGTCGACCACGCCAACCTTTTCCTGCTCGTAGACCGCGACAACCATATCGCGTACCGCTTCACGATGGACCCGCGTCACCGGTCCTGGCTGCGCGACGGTCTGCGCATCCTTCTCCGTGAAAAACATGCCCCCGTCCCACGAGCATCCTGACGTCGATTGCGAATTGCCGGCCGATGCGATGGAGCCGGCGGCCGACGTCCCCGGCAGCCGGCCGCCGGCTCCCCCGGTGCGGGCCGCCCGTTTCCTCGCGGCCGGCGACGGCTTGCTGACCCGCGCGGACACCCTGCTCGAACGCTGGTTGCCGCGGGAGATGAATCCCCTCGCGCAACTGGGGCCCGCGGCGAACGCCACGCTGCTGATCGCCACCGCCTCGGGCGTGCTGATGCTCCTTTTCTATTCTGCGAGCGTGCAATCCGCGTGGCATTCGCTGGCAAATCTCGGCCCGCGTTCCTTCGGAGGCATCGTCCGCAGTGTTCACCGTTATTCCTCCGATCTGACAATGATGTTCGTGCTCGCTCATTTCGGGCGTGCGCTGTTTGCGCGGAAATTCGCCGGTCCGCGCTGGCTGGCGTGGGTGAGCGGCATCGCGCTGCTGGGCCTGGTCTGGTTCATCGGCTGGTCGGGCTATTGGCTGGTGTGGGACCAGCGCGCGCAGTTGCTCGCGCTCGACACGATCCGCGCGATCGATGTGCTGCCGCTGTTTG
>Ga0164241_10007031_pt1 | contig 10160 bp, 9 predicted proteins | sample OricomyardsoilBY_FD_108780 | JGI IMG/M metagenome (GOLD analysis project Ga0164241, IMG submission 108780) | Backyard soil microbial communities from Emeryville, California, USA - Original compost - Back yard soil (BY) | ecosystem: Environmental > Terrestrial > Soil > Unclassified | place: USA... | reverse complement strand
GCAAGCTCGGCCGAAAGTTCTGCTCGGTAGACGCGATTATGGCGGCGGCCGAATAACATCGGGTGACCATCCGGGTCACCCACCAGGGTGATCCGGGTTCCGCGATGGAACCGAACAAGGGAGACGGGTCACCCCGGCTCCCTTTTTCTTTTGCTCCCTCCCCTGCCCGGCTGTCGCGCGCCCGTCATCGTGATGGGCTAGCGCGCCGGCGAAGCGACGAGGAGAGTATCGATGTTCGCGCGGACCAAGAGACTGACGCTGCGGCCCTATTGGCCCGAAGATGCGGCTGCGCTGACCCAGGCGATCGCGCACGAGGCGGTGGCGATGAAGCTCGCCCGCCTGCCTTGGCCCTATTACCAGCAGGATGCGGTGGCCTTCCTGTCGGTCCCGCGCGAGCGCGACACGCCGGCCTTCGCGATCCTGAGCCACGAGCAGGATTATCCGCGCATCGTCGGCGGCATCGGCCTGCACCGCGACGCCGGCGCGCACGCGATCGGATACTGGCTCACGCCCGAAGCCTGGGGCCGCGGCTACGCCACCGAAGCCGGGCAGGCGTTGCTCGGCATCGCGCGCCATGCGATCGGGCTGAAGCGGGTCCACGGCTGGCACTTCGCCGACAACCCGGCCTCGGGCCGGGTGCTGACCAAGCTCGGCTTCCGGCCGACCGGACGGATCGAGCCGCGCCGCTCGCTGGCACGCGGCGGCACCGCACCCGGGATCGGCTACGCGCTCGATTTCGACGGCGAGCAATCCGACGATCCCGTGCGCATGGCCGCGTGAGATTGACGTAACGTCACGTCACGCGGCAAGCGTCACCGCGACATAAAAGCGGGGGGTCGCGATGAAACGGATCGGCTTGGGCGTGCTGGGCGTGGTGCTCGCCGCGACGACGGTGGCGGCAGTATCGGCCGAGCATCGCCAAGGCTATCTCGCGCCGGGTGAGTTCGATGTCACGTCGGTGCTCCAACCCGCACCGCGACCGGGCGACCCGCGCTACCAGGCCGATCGCAAGATCTTCCGCGCGACCCGCAAGCTCAAGGGCACGCCGCGCTGGCAGCTGGCGACCAGCGACGCCGACACCAGCGTCAAGGCACTGCTCAAGGACTATAGCTGCGCGGTCGGCGTCGAACTGACGACCGAGAACGCGCCCGCGCTGGTCAATGTCGTGTCGCGCGCCGGCGTCGATACCGGGGGAGAAACCCGGATCGCCAAGCAACATTATCAGCGCCAGCGGCCCTTCACGATCGACCGCGGCGACATCTGCCAGCCCAGGGCCGCGCTGTATGACGAGAAAGCGGGGCGGATGAGCTACGATTACCCGTCCGGTCACACCACCTGGGGCTGGACCTGGGCGCTGATCCTCACCGCGCTCGCGCCCGATCGCGCGCAGGCGATTCTCGAACGCGGCAAAGCCTATGGCGACAGCCGCTTCATCTGCGGCGCGCACAACGAAAGCGCGGTCGAGGGCGGGATGCAATCGGCCTCGGCGACGATGGCGCTGGTCGCGACCAAGCCCGCGTATCAAGTCGATCTCGCGGCGGCGCGCACCGAGCTCGATCGGCTGCGCCACGGCGGCGCGCCGGCGGCGCAAGGCTGCGCGGCGGAGACCGATCTGGTCGAGCAGCGGGTGATGCCCAAGCTGGGCGGGGGGCGTCCCTAGGGACCGTCGGTGACGGCACGTGCGCGGCAAGCCGCTTGATCTTGCCCGATAAAGCTCCGACACGCAGAGGCATGGTCGCCACCGCCCTTCCCCTCCGCCGCCGCCTGAGCCCCGAGGAATCGCGCGAGGCCGCGCTCGATGCGGCGCGCGGCCTGCTGGTCGAGCTCGGCCCGCAGGCGGTGACGCTCAAGGCGGTGGCGGCACGGATCGAGCGCACGCATGCCAATCTGCTCCACCATTTCGGCTCGGCCGCGGGGCTGCAAAAGGCGCTGATCGAGCGCATGGCGGGGTTCATCACCACCACCATCCGCGAGGCGGTGCTGCGCCAGCGCGAGGGCGAGCAGAACCCGCGCGAAGTGGTCGATCTCGCCTTCGACGCGTTCGACACCGGCGGCGCGGGCGCGCTCGCCAGCTGGATGATCCTGTCGGGCAACGAAGACGCGCTGGACCCGATCCTGAAGGCGATCCACGATCTGGTCGAGGAACTGGCCGAGGGGCATTCGCATGACGAGGAGCCGATCGAGGACGAAACGCTGACGCTGGTGCTGATGGCGCTCGGCGATGCCTTGTTCGGCGCCCCGCTCGCCCGCGCGCTGGGCCTGCCTCGCGATCGCGCGCGCGATCTGGCGCTGCAGAGCTTGATCGCCAGCGGGGCGGGGCGGCGGAACGCGTGATCCCCCGGCATGGCGAAGCCACGCCGTCGGCCCTCGCCAGGGCGAGGCCGGCCGGGCGCGCCGTCTAGTCTCGATTTCGCCGCGCTAAATCGCTACGGCGCGCCATGCATTTCCTCGACCAGGCAAAAATCTTCATCCGCTCCGGCTCCGGCGGCCCCGGTGCGGTCAGCTTCCGGCGCGAGAAGTTCATCGAATATGGCGGGCCGGACGGCGGCAACGGCGGCAAGGGCGGCGACATCATCTTCGAGACGGTGCCCGGGCTGAACACGCTGATCGACTTCCGCTACACGCAGCATTTCCGCGCCGAGCGCGGCCATGGCGGATCGGGCAGCAACCGCACCGGCGCGGGCGGCGACGATCTGGTCATCAAGGTGCCGATCGGCACGCAGATCCTGGCCGACGACGAGGATCGCACTTTGCTCCTCGACCTGACCAAGGCGGGCGAACGCGTGATGTTCCTGCGCGGCGGCGATGGCGGGCGCGGCAATGCCAGCTACAAGACCTCGACCAACCGCACGCCGCGCCAGCACGGCACCGGCTGGCCGAACGAAGAAGCCTGGGTGTGGCTGCGCCTCAAGCTACTCGCCGACGCCGGTCTGGTCGGGCTGCCCAATGCCGGCAAGTCGACCTTCATCAACGCCGTCACCAATGCGCAGGCCAAGGTCGGCGAATATGCCTTCACCACCACGCGCCCCCAATTGGGCGTGGTGCGCCACCATCAGCGCGAATTCGTAATCGCCGACATCCCCGGCCTGATCGAGGGCGCGGCGGAAGGCGCCGGCATCGGTGATCGCTTCCTCGGCCATATCGAGCGCTGCCGGGTGCTGCTGCATCTGGTCGATGCCAACGATGAGGATGTCGCCGAGAGCTATCGTATCGTGCGCGAAGAGCTTGAAGCTTATGGCGGCGGCCTGACCGACAAGCCCGTGGTCGTCGCGCTCAACAAGATCGACACGCTCGACGACGAACTGATCGCCGCGCTCTCCGCCGAGCTGGAGGAAGCGAGCGGCGCGGACGTGATCCCGATCTCGGGCGCGGCCGGCACCGGGCTGGACTGGGCGCTCGACAAATTGCTCGAAGCGATTCCGGCCGAGCACAAGGCGATCAGCGCGGACGATGAGGGCGAGGACGAAGTGGAATGGTCGCCGGTTTGAAGTGAATTTCAGGCGATCTCTGGTTCAGACCTCGTCCTCGGGGAAGGAAGCCGGAATAGAAGCCGTCGGGAATAGCGATTCGTCTGCCACTCCGCCCCAGCGCCGCTCCCACTCCATCACGTCGCTTCCCACTCTATGGTTTACCTTCTGCTCTATTCTTTGGAGCCTTCTACCAATACGGCGAATAGATTTGAGTTCAAAGGATATGGTCAATACGCCTACCAATATTGCCGCAGTCGCTAAACCCATGGTTACAAAAACCAAAAACACACTTTTTCCCATAGAAGCGACAATACAAGATCCAATCATTGCGGCAACGAATGCTGCCACTACGTAAATTTCGGTGTGAATAGCGTTGTGACGCTCTATATTTTCGCTCCTCAAGGTGGAATATTCACACAATAGCGCGGACACCTGAAGCGCATTCTCGGAATCCATAGCCCCCTCAAGATTTGTCGACCGCGTCATACGATTCGGGCTTGGATCATGCGCCAAATCAACCGATCTTGGCTAGCAATGTTGGAAGATCGCTCACACTGTTGCCGAGTGAAGCGACGCGTCAAAAAATGCGCCTAGCTTTCATCCCTTTAACCGCCAAAGTGAAACGATTGCGCGCGACAGCCGCCACTTCGTTCACTTCGCACTCCCATTGGCCTTCCGTCCGGCCCGCGCTAACGGAGCGCGAATGGTCTTGTTCCCGCCCGCCTCCTGCCCCCGCCTGATCGTCAAGATCGGCTCGGCGCTGCTCGTCGATCCCGATGGCGGTGTGCGGCGCGAATGGCTGGCGGGGATCGCCGCCGATATCGCCGCACGCGCCCGCGAAGGGCAGCAAGTCGCGGTGGTCTCGTCGGGCGCGATCGCGCTCGGCGCGCGGCGGCTCGGACTCGCCAAGGGCGGCCGCGCCAGCCTGGAGGATGCGCAGGCCGCCGCCGCGACCGGGCAGATCGCGCTCAGCCAGGTATGGGCCGAGACGCTCGGCGGCGAGAGCCTGACCGCCGCGCAGATGCTCGTGACGCTCGACGATCTCGAGCATCGCCGCCGCTATCTCAACGCCGCCGCGACGCTCGATCGCCTGTTGGGCCTGGGCGTGGTGCCGGTGATCAACGAGAACGATTCGGTCGCGACCGAGGAAATCCGCTTCGGCGACAACGATCGGCTCGCCGCGCGCGTGGCGCAGGCGGCGGGCGCACAAGGCGTGGTGCTGCTGAGCGATGTGGACGGCCTCTACGACCGCAACCCCGCCGGTCCAGGGGCGCGGCATATCGCGCGGGTCGAGCGGATCGATGCCGCGATCGAGGCGATGGCCGATGGCGGATCAGCCTCGGGCATGGGCTCGGGCGGCATGATCTCGAAGATCGCCGCCGCGCGCATCGCCAATGCCGCTGGCGCGCAACTCGCGATTACTTCAGGGCGGATCGAGCGGCCACTCTCCACCGAGGCGCGCCACACGATCTTCGTCGCTGAAAAGAGCGCGCCAGCGCGCAAGGCCTGGCTGGCTGGCGGGCTGACAGCGCGCGGCACACTCATTGTGGACGCGGGCGCCGTTCGCGCGCTGGGCCAGGGGAAAAGCCTGCTCGCAGCAGGCGTCATCGCCGTCACAGGCGATTTCGCGCGCGGCGATCTGGTCGCGATCCACGATACGGCGGGGCGCACGATCGCCCGGGGTCTCAGCGAATACGGTCATGACGAGGCCGCGCAGCTGATCGGCAAGCGCAACGAGGAGCATGCCGCGTTGCTCGGCTACGCGCCGCGTGCGGCTCTGGTGCATCGCAGCCATATGGCGGTGCTGTGATGCGCGACTCCTCCTTTCAACGCCTCCCCGGCGCAGGCCGGGGCCAAGTTGGGAAGGTGGGTGTAACTTCGCGTGGCGCCACCCAATTTCTGTGTGCCGACTGGGCCCCGGCCTGCGCCGGGGAAGCGTTATCATGACCACCTTGGCCATCACCGGCGGCACCGGCTTCGTCGGCAGCCATCTCATCGATCTCGCGCTCGCCGAGGGCCATCAGGTCCGCGCGTTGACGCGCCGCCCTCAGGCGGAGTGTGGCGGCCTTGTCTGGATCGCGGGTGCGCTCGACGCGCCCGACGCGCTGGCCGAGTTGGTGCGCGGCGCCGACGCGGTGATCCATGTCGCCGGCGTGGTGAACGCGACCGATCGCACCGGCTTCGCGGCGGGCAATATCGAAGGCACGCGGGCGATGCTCGCCGCCACCGAGCGCGAAGGCGTGCGGCGCTTCGTTCAAGTCTCCTCGCTCACCGCGCGCGAACCCGGCATTTCCGATTACGGCTGGTCGAAGGCCGAAGCCGACGCCTTGGTCATGGCCAGTCCGCTCGACTGGACGATCGTGCGCCCGCCGGCGATCTTCGGGCCGCGCGATACTGAGATGCTCGACCTGTTCCGGTTCGCCAAGCGCCACATCGTCCCGCTCCCATCCGCCGGCGGTCGCATGTCGGCGATCTATGTCGGCGATCTCACGCGGTTGCTGCTCACGCTGGCGAACGGCGATGCCCTGCGCCACGCAATCACCGAACCCGACGACGGCACGCCCGGCGGCTGGGATCATCGCGATTTCGCCCACGCGATCGGCAAGGCGATGGGCACGCGCGTATTTCCGCTGCCCCTGTCCCGACCCGTGCTCGATACCGTCTCCGCAGCGGATCGCGCGCTGCGCGGCAAAAACGCCAAGCTCACGCATGACCGCGTGCGCTATTTCTGCCATCCCGATTGGGTGTCGCACGATCGCCCGCCGGAGGAGATATGGCGGCCCGCTTTCGAGACCAAAGCGGCGCTGGCCGAGACCGTGGCGTGGTATCGCGCCAAGGGCTTGCTATAACCCTGCCGGAAAGCCGCCGCATTTGCCTGTCAGGGCCGAACAATCACAACCGGGAATGTTTATGAGCGACCGCCAGCAGATTTTCGACACCGTCGCCGCGCAGATCGAGCCGTTCAACAAGAAGGGCGTGGCGCTCAGCGATGCGACCACTTTCCAGCACGATCTCGAATGGGATTCGCTGACCGTGATGGATTTCGTCGCTGCGATCGAGGACGAGTTCGACATCATCATCACGATGAACATGCAGGCCGAGATCGAGACGGTCGGCCAGCTCGTCGACGCGGTCCAGAAGCTGAAGGGCTGAGCCGATGACCGACGCCGGATCGACCGCCGAAGCGCTTCCCGCCAACCCGGCGATCGTCGCCCCCGAGCGCGACCTGATGTCGAAGTTCGACGGCCTGATCGCCGAGCGCCAGGCGTTGATCGATACCGGCGTCACCGATCCGTTCGCGATCGTCATGGAGCAGGTCAAGTCGCCGACCGAGGCGGTGATCAAGGGCAAGGACACGATCCTACTCGGCACCTACAATTACATGGGGATGACCTTCGATCCGGACGTGATCCAGGCCGGCAAGGACGCGCTCGATCAGTTCGGTTCGGGCACCAATGGCAGCCGGATGTTGAACGGCACCTTCCGCGATCACATGGGCGTCGAGCAGGCGCTGCGCGACTTCTACGGCATGTCGGGCGCGATCGTGTTCTCGACCGGCTACATGGCTAATCTCGGGATGATCTCGACGCTCGCCGGCAAGGGCGAATATGTCATCCTCGACGCCGACAGCCATGCGTCGATCTATGACGGCTGCAAGCAGGGCGTCGCCGAGATCGTCCGCTTTCGTCACAACGACGTGACCGATCTCGACAAGCGGCTCGGCCGCCTGCCCAGGGAGGCCGGCAAGCTGGTCGTGCTGGAGGGCGTCTATTCGATGCTCGGCGACATCGCGCCGCTGAAGGACATGGTCGCGGTCGCCAAGAAGCATGACGCGATGGTGCTCAGCGACGAAGCGCATTCGATGGGCTTTTTCGGCCCCAACGGCCGCGGCGTGTACGAGGATCAAGGCCTTGAGGGGCAGGTCGATTTCGTCGTCGGCACCTTCTCCAAATCGGTCGGCACGGTCGGCGGATTCTGCGTCTCGAACCATCCCAAGTTCGAGGCGATCCGCCTCGCCTGCCGCCCGTATATCTTCACCGCCAGCCTGCCGCCTTCGGTGGTGGCGACGGCGGAAATGTCGATCCGCAAGCTCATGCACGCGCACAACAAGCGCCAGCATCTGTGGGAAAACGCGCGCAAATTGCACGGTGGCCTGAAGGCTATGGGGTTCAAGCTCGGCACCGAGACACCCGACAGCGCGATCATCGCGGTGATCCTGAACGATCAGGAGCAGGCGGTGATGATGTGGCAGGCGCTGCTCGACAATGGCCTGTATGTGAACATGGCGCGCCCGCCCGCGACGCCCGCCGGCACCTTCCTGCTGCGCTGCTCGCTCTGCGCCGAGCACACCAGCGAGCAACTCGATCGCGTGCTGGCGATGTTCCAGGCGGCGGGCCGGGAAACCGGCGCGATCGCCTGAGCCGCCGGGTTTCCACGAGTCGCCGCATCCTGTAAGTCGCGGGCGATGAGCGGGATCGAAGGCGAGGCGGGGGCTCCACGCGAGCCGGGCGCGGCCTGGCGGACCATCACCCTGATCGTGATGGCCGTGCTGGGGCTGGCCGTCGCCGTCGCCCTGACCGTCACGCTCGGCGCCGCCAACCAAGCGCGCGATCGTGCGCTGGCACGCGAGAGCCACAGCTACGAAGTGATGATCCTCGCGCGCACGCTTTCGGCGACGATCGCGCGTTCCGAGGCTTCGCTCGGCCGTTACGTGATCAGCGGCGACAAAGCTCTCGGCCAGCAATATTACGATCAATGGGAACTCGCCGGCGACCAGATCGACAAGCTCGACCAGGTGACCGACGACAATGCCGAGCAGCAGCCGAGCATCGACCGGCTCCGCGCCGCCTATCGGCAGCGCGGCGAGGAACTCTCGCTGGTCGCAGCGAGCACCTATTACAAGAAGAACGATCAGGCGCTCGCGCGCTATTATCAGTCGCGACAGGGCGCCTCGCTGACGACGATCGACGCGGAGTTGAACGCGATCATCGCCCGTGAACGTGCCGTGCTCGATCAGCGCAGCAATGCCGCACTGGCGACGGTCGCGCATTCCAATGCCGTGGCACGGATTCTCGCGATCTTCGGCGTGTTCCTCGTGATCGGCGCGGCGTTGCTCGGCTGGTTCACCGTGCGCGCGATGGGCGAAGGCGCCAGCGCGCGCGCCGAGGCCGATATCGAGCGGCAACGCGCCGAAGAGCTCGAAGCCGCGGTGGCCGAGGCGACCGCCGAGCTGCGTGAGCAGGAGGCACGTCTGCGCCAGGTCCAGAAGATGGAAGCGGTCGGCCAGCTCACCGGCGGCATCGCGCACGATTTCAACAATATGCTGGCGGTCGTTCTCGGTGGTCTCGAACTCGCCAAGCGCAATCTCTCCGATGCGGTGCGCGCGGGTCGCTATATCGACAGCGCCGCCGAAGGGGCGCATCGCGCCGCCGCGCTGACCCGCCAGCTCCTTGCCTTCTCACGCGAGGAAGCGCTGAAGCCCGAGCCGCTCGACCCGGGCAAGGTGATCGCCGGCATGTCGGACCTGCTCGATCGTACGCTTGGCGACGCTATCGGCGTCTCGGTGCTCGACGGCGCCGACGACTGGCGCATCCACGCCGATCGCCACCAGCTCGAAAACGCGCTGCTCAACCTCGCGGTCAACGCCCGTGACGCGATGGACGGGCGCGGCGCGCTGACCATCGCCGCCGGCACGGTCGCGCTCGCGCAGAATGCGATCGGCGCCTGCAATGCCGGCGAGCATGTCACGATCGCGGTAACCGACAGCGGCTGCGGCATGACGCCCGATGTGATCGAGCGCGCCTTCGAGCCGTTCTTCACCACCAAGCCGGTCGGCAAGGGCACCGGGCTCGGCCTCAGCCAGATCTTCGCCTTCGTACGGCAATCGGATGGCGAGATCGCGATCCAATCGGTCCCCGGCGCGGGCACGACGGTCACGCTTTATCTGCCGCGCTTCCGCGTCGAGGGCGATGCCGAAACCGTCGCGACGGTCGATCCGGCGAGCACGCGGCAACGGCAGCATGTCGGGCTGCGCGTGCTGGTGGTCGAGGACGATCCGCGCGTGCTGATGGCCACGCTCGGCGCGCTGGAGGAACTTGGGCATCACCCCGCCGGCTGCGACGACCCACTCGCCGCGCCGGCGATGCTCGAGGCTGATCGCGCGCTGGATCTGATCGTGTCCGACGTGCTGATGCCCGGCCGCACCGGGCCGGAAATGATCGCCGCGCTCGACCCATGCCACGCGCACATCGCTGTGCTGTTCGTGACCGGCTATGCGGGCGATGTCGCGGCGATCGATTTCGGTGGTCATCACGTGCTACGCAAGCCCTACACGCTGGCGGGGCTCGAACAGGCGATCGGCGAAGCGATGGCGCGCAAGCGCCCCGAACGGCCCGATCAGATCGCCGCCGAATAGGCCGCTTTAGGTGCTGACGCCGCCGCCAGGGACCGATATAGGCCATCGGGACGTTCCGACCGCCCGGAAGAAAGCCTTCATACCCGCCTCATGAAATCGCTCGATCGTTACATGGCCCGGCTGATCGCGGTCCCGCTGCTCGCCAATCTGATGATCGCGGCGATGCTGCTGATTCTCGACCGCATCCGTATTCTGCTCGATTTCGTCGCGACCGAAGGCGGGCCGGTGAGCGTGGTGTGGCGGATGCTCGCCAATTTGCTGCCCGAATATCTCGG
>Ga0164241_10007030_pt1 | contig 10162 bp, 10 predicted proteins | sample OricomyardsoilBY_FD_108780 | JGI IMG/M metagenome (GOLD analysis project Ga0164241, IMG submission 108780) | Backyard soil microbial communities from Emeryville, California, USA - Original compost - Back yard soil (BY) | ecosystem: Environmental > Terrestrial > Soil > Unclassified | place: USA... | reverse complement strand
GCATTTTGATGGGCGGTTAGATTGGTTCTCGAAGGGAGAAAACACGTTTGTAGTAGATAAATGGGATGGACTTGCCACTTACAATTACTCTATCGCAATCGAAAATTCTGTTCACCCTAATTATTTCACAGAGAAGATTTCGGATTGTTATCTGGCGAACACCATGCCATTGTACGCGGGTTGTCCCAATATCTATGACTTTTTTGACGACCGATCCTATCTGTTGATCGACACGAAGGACTTTAGCAAATCGGTGAAGATTATTGAATCTGCTATTCTTGACGGCCTAATTACGGCTCGAGCACCATTCATTGCTGACGCACGAAGATTAGTACTTGAGAAGTATCACTTTGTTGCAGCAGTGACAGACCTGCTGGCACCAATGAAGTCAGCGAAGTCGAAAGTGAGAAAAGTAATCAAGCCTTCAAAATACTTTGTCGAAGAGTCATTGACGAACCGATTCAAGCGGGCGGCAAGAATAATCCTATATGGAACGTAAGTTGGTTTGCTTGCTGTCATTGCATGAAGTTTGTGGACTCGGAAATTACACTAGATAGATAACTTTTTCTGATGCCTCGGATATTCGTATTCATTCCTGCATATAACGCAGCGAGTTTTATTGCTGAAACGATAGAATCTGTTCGGGCCCAAACTCATAGTGAGTGGGAAATGACCATCATAGATGACGCTTCCAGCGACGATACATTGGACGCTTGTCGCCGCGCTATCGGGACAGATCCGAGAATTACTTTGATTGCCAATGATAAGAACCTTGGTATGGTGGGCAACTGGAATAAGGGCATTTCACTTTGCAACAGTGAGTACTTCGTTAAATTGGATGCGGATGATATCTGGCGTCCAACGTTCCTGGAGGAGAGTGTTAAGATAATGGATACATTGCCAAATGTGGGCCTTGTTTTTTCGAAGTTTGTCAATATTGATGACAAGAGTAGACAGGTTCCGGACAGTGAGATTGAATTGCCACCGTTTGCCAGGGATTGCGCCTTTTCGTGCGTACCGCTGGTGAAATTGGGGTCTTCTAAGATGCTTCAGTTCCCAATTCTGCGACAAGGTCTGTCGTTGACTCGGTCAAGTATATTTAGTAAAGTGGGTCCGTATCGTTACTTGCTTAGCCGACAAACACAGGCTGCTTCCGATACTGAATTCTATTTTCGAGTGGGTTGTAATTTTGATATATTTTGCATCGACAAGACTTTGTATGAGTACAGAGTGCACGGAAGATCGATTAGCGCGGAGGACAAACAGGCCAATCTACAAGAGCAAAAGCTTTTTGAGGTGAAAACCGTAATCAACGACTACTATCGAACGGAGCGGAAAATTGGATTTCTGGAGTGGTGGCGAAACAGACGTGCAACAAATTTTCAATACAGGTTGTTCTTGAACTATCGGGCTCGAGCAGAGCGGAGAATCGGGAGGTTCTTTCAGTCCTGCGCAGTCCTAATTTTTTTGCATCCTGTCAATACGTTTGGCCATCTTTTGTCTAAGATTAGTAGTAACTATTAAGGTAGTGCCAATGAGTGGACGTAGTGACATCAAAGTTGGTTTTTGCGTAAGTTACGATTGGCACCTACTTCGCTACTCCTTACCACTTGTTTATCCCTATTCTGACAGCATATGCTTGTCTATCGATATTCATCGACGAGGCTGGAGCGGCAGTCAATATCCTTTTGATGAAGAGGCGTTTGCAAGCTTCCTCAGCTCCGCTGACCCGGATAGGAAAATTCGTTTGTATGAGGCGGATTTCTCGGACCCCAAATTGTCACCGATGGAAAATGACAATCGTCAGCGGCGGATGATGAGCGACCATATGGGTAGAGGAGGGTGGCACATACAAGTAGACTCAGATGAGTATTTTCTGGACTTCAAAGAATTCGTTGCATACCTGCGGAAATTTGAAGTTTCTATGAAAGCCAGGAGCGGTCCCTTGAACATATGTTGCCCATGGATTTCGATATTTAAGCACCTCCCCAAAGGTTACCTTGTAATCGACAATTCGGCAGGTGTTTGGGAAACTACGCCATTTGCTACCATGAATCCAGAATATCTGTATGCAAGAAAGAATTCTCATTTTAATATCATCAGCAATCATTTCGTTGTTCATGAGACCTGGGCAAGGAGTAAAGCTCAATTGAGGCAGAAATTGGATTCCTGGGGACACGTAAATGATTTTGATAGTCAAAGCTATATGAACTTCTGGGACGCATTGGACGAACACAATTATCGGTATGCAATTAATTTTCATCCGATAAAGAGCGAAGTTTGGCATCGGCTTAAGTATGTGGAGGCAGGATCAGTTTCGGAATTGATCTCCAAGCTAGCCAAAGGCGACCCCTTTAAATTGCGAATGGGAAATATGTATCTGACAAATTCTCGTAACTGGAATCGTATTGTTTCGCTAATGAAGAGGATCGGAACTTCTTCAGAAGTAAATAAGTGAAGTGCAACGCAGTACTCTATCCACTGTAATATGACTAAAGAACAGACACCGTACAGCGATAAATTCTACCAAAATCAATCGGGTGGGTCGCTTACGTCGGCTAAAGCCATCGTACCTTTTATCTTAAAATTATTTCCGGAGATTACTTCGATTGTTGATGTCGGCTGTGGAATCGGTACTTGGCTAAGTGTATTCAAGAGATATGGTATTCACAAGGTCGTTGGCGCTGACGGCAGCTATGTCAATCAGGAGATGTTAATGATTTCTCCGGCGGAATTTTATGCAGTTGATTTGAGTAAGCGCGTTGAACTGTCCGAGAGATTTGACCTTGCAATTTGCCTGGAAGTGGCTGAGCATCTTTCGCCTGACCGCGCAACCGACTTTGTTAAAGAACTGACTGCACTCAGTGACAGTGTTGTTTTTTCAGCGGCGGTTCCTGATCAAGGGGGGACTGATCATACAAATGAACAGCTCCCGTCATATTGGATTGAGAGGTTCGCAAGAGCTGGATTCAATTGCTTCGATTGTTTGAGGCCGATGCTTTGGAATAATTCTGAGAGCGCGGTGGAGTACAAACAGAACATTTTTGTCTTCGTTCGTGAAGGGAAAAAGGCCCCTGAAATAATGGAACAGGATAGGCCTTCGACATTCCCGTTCGATGTGATTCATCCGGATCTTTTGCATCATCACAGGGTGCTGAATAAGTTGGAAGTAGAGTTTATTCGCAATGGTGGTCTAGGAGTGAAGGACTCGTTTAGGATTTTCATGAACGCAATGAAGAGAAGGCTACAATGAGTAAAGCCCGCCTGGTCACCTTCTCGACAACGGTAGAGGATATTGGATATCCGGATCTCGAACTGTATCAACTGCGCTTGCGACGGTCAGCCCATAAGATCGGGATTGGTTCAGTAGATTTATGGACCAGAACCAGACTGAAGAGGACGCAATTCTTTGAGCGAAATCGTGAGTTGCTACAGGAAAAAAGGGGTGCTGGCTACTGGATATGGAAGCCATACATCATTCAAGAAGCACTGAATGAAGTCGAGGTTGGTGACTTTGTTATTTACTCTGATTGCACGACAGTGTTTCATTCAAGCCTCAATGTGCTTTTGGAATTGTGTGCCGAGAACAAGGGATACTTTTTGATAACCCAGGATAGTCAGGGGAGGAATGGGAGGTACACTAAGCGCGATGCGTTTGTGCTCATGGACTGCGATACACCCCACTATCGAAATTCAACAATGACTGAGGCCTTCTTCCAGATCTATCAGAAGAACGATCATACTATTAAGTTCGTCAACAAGTATCTGGAATTTTGCGAGAATCCTGCCATTGTTACCGATAGTGCAAACATTATGGAGAGGGAAAATTTTAATGAGTTCGTGACGCACAAGCACGATATGTCAGTTTTGTCACTCCTCCGCCTGATGAACGACATTCCTGGTTTTCGAAACCCTAGTCAGTGGGGCAATCACCAAAAGATGGAGGCTTATCGTAGAGAAGGTGAGTTTTTGGCGAAGGGCTATCAAGATGTACTCATGAACTCTCCCTATGACAGCATTATGGGATGGAGGGAGGATACCGAGAATTTGAAGCGCCCATGGCACCACTATATTCAGGCGGCAAAGGTGATGGGAGCTTTTAGGAGGATATTAGGTCAATGAGGTATGGTATGCAACGCTGTGACAAGAGGTAACGAAGTATTTTTTAAAAATGGGTGAATAAATGAACGTAGTGTTCGGGTATTCAGCCCGCAGTTTGTAGGTTAAATGCCGTTTGCATCTTCGTCGGCTATATGAAATTGTTAATATGAGTGAGGTATCCATCCAGTTGATAAATCCTGCGAATGGTCTGCTTTTGTCAGGTTCAGAACATAGACTTGTTGATCGGGCTGGGGGTGAGTTCTTAGCCCCTGACGGAATCTTTAGGTTCGTCAACGACGACAACTACACCGATAATTTTGGGTTTCAATGGAATAAATTCAGGCAAACGCAGATTGATCGTGATCTAAAAGGTTCACAACAAAGTGCGGAGCGTTTTTTCGCGGCCACCGGATGGGTAAGAGACGGACTAGAGGGTCAAAATATTCTTGAGGTCGGGTCCGGTGCAGGTCGATTTTCAAGTGTCATCTTAAAATGCACCAAAGCGAATTTGTATACGGTTGATTATTCCAACGCGGTTGAGGCAAACGTGAAAAATAATGGGCCGGATGAACGGTTGCGTATTTTTCAGGCGAGCATCTATGCGCTTCCGTTTGCGCCAGCACAGTTCGACAAGGTCATCTGTTTCGGGGTGCTCCAACACACTCCGGATTTTAGGCAATCTGTTAAATGCCTTACCGAAATGGTCAAACCAGGGGGCGAAGTTATTGTTGACTTTTATCCGATACGCGGATGGTATACCAAGATACACGCTAAGTACTTGTTGAGACCTTTCGCTAAGGACATGAGCAACGAAAGATTATTGCTCCTAATCGAAAACAATGTGGATCGACTAATTGCTGCCTATAGATTTCTAGAGAAAGTAGGTCTCGGTAAATTAAATCGATTTGTTCCCATTTGTGACATCAGAAATACGATTCCATCTGGATTATCTGAGGCGGAGTTACGCGAATGGGTCATTCTGGATACATTTGATATGTTTTCGCCGCAATATGACAACCCGCAAAGGCTTAGCACGGTAGTCAAATGGTTTAAGGAATTTGGCGTACGCACTGTAAGGGGTAAGGTAATTGCCTATGGCAATGGTAATTCTATTGACGTTGTTTGTGCAATAAGGTGAACATCGATACGCCTGGGAAGATAGTTATGTCGCAGAGTTTGATGCCTCGCTTTAGGGAAATTAATGTTTGCCGGAAGATTTTCTGAGGATGTTTCTGTAGAATACAATAAAAAAGACATTGGCAACGTGGGAAGATTGGACATCTCTATTATTATTATTAACTACAATACGTTCCAACTTACGTGCAGCTGCATCGAGAGCATATACAGACTCACGACCGGTGTGACTTTCGAGGTAATCCTGGTCGACAATGCTTCAACTGAAATTGATGCAAGTAACTTTCTCAAGTTATTTCCGCAAATAAAGCTTGCTAAATCGCCACTGAACAAGGGATTCGCGGGTGGAAACAACCTGGGTATTGAATTGGCTACAGCCGACTACATCCTACTGCTTAATAGCGATACGATCCTCGTTAACAATGTGCCATTTGTTCTGAAACAGTTCATCGAGAATCACCCTCGATTGGCGGCCGTGTCTGGAAGACTTGAGTATCCGAATGGTCGCGCACAACACAACTGCCAGCGGTTTCCGTCCATCCGTTATAAGTTGTTTGAATTACTTCGTCTTCAAAAGGTATTTCCGAAGTCATTTGGCGGTAAGGTGTTAATGGGGGCCTTCTTCGATCACAATTCAATCGCATTTCCTGACTGGATCTGGGGAACTTGCTTTATGTTTCCCAGGCAATTGCTTATGCAATTACCCAACGGTAAGTTAGCCGACGATTTCTTTATGTATGGCGAGGACATCCAGTGGTGTCTTGAGTTTCGCAAGCGGGGATATAGGATAGGATTTCAGCCGGATGCAAGGATTGTGCATTTGATGGGTATGAGCGGGGCTAAAAAGGAAGAAATGGTGAATAAGAATGGAGCGACATTGATGAAAATGTATTATTCTGGGTTCCATAGGTACTGTTTGATCTGCCTTGACTGCTTATTAAGTTTCCATTTTTAATTGGACTCGCTTCTAGCCATTCGTCCGGGTGTTTACTTATTTTGAAAGGTATGGATCCTGCAATTTCAGTCGTGGTTCCCACATATAACGGCGGAGCGCATATAGTCAGCACCTTGTCTTCGCTTGCTAAGCAGACGTATTCAAGATTTGAGGTTGTTGTAGTGGTTGACGGAAGTCAGGACGGCACAGCTCAAACAATTGCGAAAGCAGACTTGCCACTGTCAATGGTTGTTCATGAACAGGAGAACAAGGGAAGAGCGGGTGCCAGGAATGCCGGATTGTCACTGTCAAAGGCAGACTATGTCGTCTTTCTGGATGACGATGTTCAGGCTTCCGATACTTTGATTGAGTGTTACGCGAAACTAATTCGTGAGGGCCATGTGGTTGTGGTGGGGAGCATATATCCGTTATACAAGATAGAGAACGAGTATTCAAGGTATTCGTCATACCTCAATCTGAAATGGAACGCTGACCTTCCGTCCGGCGGTGGATTTCTGGATCGACCATATTTATCGGCTGCAAATTTCATGATAAAGAAGTCACTTATGGTCGAAATGGGCGGGTTCGACAGTGCATTAAATGATGCCGAGGATTTTGATCTTGCAATAAGATTGAAAGAAGCAGGTACTAGCATTTATTTTGATCCCGCCCCAAAAGTCGGTCATTTGATCCACGCGAACTTTCATGTTCATATGAAGAGATTACTTCAATACAAGGCATTCTATAGAGTTTTATTGGCAAGAAATTCGGCAGCAGCCAAATATGTTGATTTGAATCACGTTCGAAATGGATTTTTTAGAAAGTGGGTTTATACGTTACTGTCGGGCAGGACATTGGTAAGCCTTATTGACAGCGGAGTTTTTAGGATAATTCCTGCGCCACTTAGATTTAAGTTGTACGATGTTGTACTCACCGCGTATGTGATGCACAACTCTCTATCTGCTGAGCACACTAAAGAGAAATTGAACTAACTTAATATTCAGACAACACTGCTGTTTTATTGATTTTGCCTTTCCAATGCGTAATTCTGTCAAGCTTGTTTACATCATTTCGGACATTGGGAAAGCCCTGGCCTTTGAGTGGGTGGCTCAACGCCTGAAGTCCCAGTTTGATTTGACGTTTATCCTTATTGGTAATTCCGACACCGAATTACAAAAGTTCCTGGAATCAATTGCCGTGCGTTGTTTTGTTGTGGATGATCGTCGATTGGGGTCTGCTATTCTAAAATGGATGCGTGTCATTGGCATCCTTCGCAAGATTCGTCCCGATATTGTTCACACTCACCTGTGGAGAGCGAACCTTATGGGGCTGTCAGCAGCATGGTTGATTCGCATAAAGAGAAGAGTCATGACTCGCCATCATGCGATGTTGCATTACATTGAGTATCCCTCTGGCCGGAAGTGGGATGTGCTGTGCAATCGCCTGGCAACGGACGTTATAGCCGTCTCAAAAAATGTTTCAGATATCTTACTCAACAAGGACAAGATTCCGCCTGAAAAAGTGCATTTGATTCATCACGGTTTTGACTTTTCGTATTTTGCTCATGTTGAACCGGACCGTGTAGCAGCAGTGAGAGCCAGGACAGGGATAGCAGGACAGAACCGACCGGTGATTGGAGTCGTCGCCAGATATCTTAAATTAAAGGGGATCCAGTATATCATTCCTGCTTTCCACCATCTGCTGGATGAGTATCCGGAGGCCCTGCTTGTGCTGGCAAATGCACATGGAGACTATGCACATGAAATACGGAAACAATTGTCGACTCTTCCCGCCGGGTCATATGTGGAGATTCTATACGAAAACGACCTCGCTGCCTTATTTCGCCTTTTCGACGTTTACGTACACGTACCTATCGATCGTGAAAGTGAAGCTTTCGGGCAAACTTATGTCGAAGCACTGGCAGTAGGGGTACCTTCAGTGTTCACAATTTCGGGGGTTGCACCGGAGCTTGTTGAAGAGGATTGGAATGCACTCGTTGTACCTTTCTGTAATTCGGAGTCGATTCATAACTCAATGTTAAGGATTCTCAGGGACCCTGACTTGCACGATCGTCTGATCGTCAACGGAAAATCCACATCATCTTTCTTTTCAATTGACAGAATGATAAATTTGCTTGTTGGCGTATATGAGCAGTAGCCCTTTTTTTTCCATCGTAGTTCCAACCTACAATAGGGAGCACTTCATTGTGAGGACACTTCAGTCGTTACTCTCGATAAACTACAGCCAATTCGAAATAATTGTTGTCGATGATGGAAGCACAGATAACACAGAGTTAGTGGTTAATCAAATTAAGGATTCGCGGTTAGCCTTCTACAAGAAGCCAAACGCGGAACGAGCGGCTGCCCGAAATTTCGGGGCGCGGCATGCGAAAGGTGACTATGTGAATTTCTTCGATTCCGACGACCTTGCATATCCCAATCACCTTGAGACCGCGGCTAGGGCCGTTTCTGAATTTGCAAGTCCCGAGATTTTTCACCAGGGATATGACGTGAAAGATGCCGACGGCGTCCTAATCAGAAGCGCTGCCGATTGGCCGAAAACCATTAACAAGCACCTGATTAATGGTAATCACCTCAGCTGTAACGGTGTTTTCCTGCGAAGCGATATCGCACGCCAATTTCCATTCAACGAGATTAGAGCTCTCTCCGCGTCGGAGGATTTTGAGCTTTGGTTGCGACTGGCAGCCCGATTTCCAATCTATTGCATGAATGGAGTAACATCCACTGTGGTGAATCACGATGCCAGGAGCGTCCTTACCATTAATCTACCTGGCTTGCTGAAGCGCATCGAGTTGCTCCGGTCGTCCTTACTCCAGGACGAAAAATTTTGTTCGCAGTATCTTGATCAAATCTCTGGCCTTGACGCAAGCTTCAATTATTACATTGCACTGCATTCGTTATTGGCCAATTATCCAAAGTCGAAGGCTATTCCCTACCTTATCAAAGCAGTTCAGGCAAGGCCCACTACAATATTCAGCAGACAATTTTTGGCGATTGTAAAGAAACTATTACTATGAAAAAGATTCTCATAACAGGTGGGGCCGGAAATGTTGGGGGATCATTGAGCCGAAGGTTGGTAGAGGACCCTGATAACTATGTTGTTATTGTGGATAATCTGCTAACGGGAGACGTGCTTAAGCTTCCGCTGCAGGGAGACAATTGGAAGTTTATCAGATGTGATGTCAATAGCTACGACGACATTTCTGCTGTGATGTTAGCATACAGCTTTGACTATGTGTTCCATTATGCGGCGGTGGTGGGTGTACAGAGGACGCTCGAAAATCCAATGCTTGTACTTAAAGATGTGGATGGCATTAGGAACGTCTTAAATCTCAGCAAGAATACAGGAGTAAAGCGAGTGTTCTATTCGTCCTCATCAGAGGTGTATGGTGAGCCTGTTGAAGTTCCTCAAAACGAGCACACGACGCCTTTGAATTCCCGTCTGCCCTATGCCATTGTGAAAAATCTGGGTGAGGCATATTTCCGTTCCTATCATCAAGAATATAACTTGGACTATACAATCTTTAGATTTTTCAATACGTATGGTCCAATGCAAAGTACGGACTTTGTAATCTCGAAATTCATAGATGCAGCACTCCATGATATGCCGATCACCATATACGGAGATGGCTCGCAGTCGCGAACGTTTTGTTACATCAGCGATAATCTTGATATGACGGTCAGGACCTGGCTGGGTAATCACTATATTAATGACGTTGTAAACGTTGGGAGTGACAACGAACTGAGTATTGCGGAGTTGGCAAAACTGGTGATTCGGGTATTGAATTCGAAGTCAGAAATTATACACCTACCGGCATTGAAAGAAGGAGACATGGCAAGACGCCGACCCGACATTTCTAAAATGAAAGAGATTTTGGGAAGGGACCTCGTCTCGTTGGAAGAAGGTGTTCTGAATGTCGCGAGAAGCTTGAAAGGTGTGATGTGATTCTTGCAGGTTACGATTTTTTGTTGC
>Ga0164241_10007029_pt1 | contig 10162 bp, 10 predicted proteins | sample OricomyardsoilBY_FD_108780 | JGI IMG/M metagenome (GOLD analysis project Ga0164241, IMG submission 108780) | Backyard soil microbial communities from Emeryville, California, USA - Original compost - Back yard soil (BY) | ecosystem: Environmental > Terrestrial > Soil > Unclassified | place: USA... | reverse complement strand
GTGGAGATCTTGCTCCGTCGTCAGGTCGAGAACAACGCCAACCCGCATGGCGCGGTGTTTCCGACCCGGCGTGGGACCTGGCGCCAAGTCTCGAACTGGGAGCGGATGTGGAACCAGGTGGTGGACGACACCGCGTACGACTGGGTCACCTTCCACACGTTCCGCAAGTCCGTGGCCACCCTCATCGACCGCGAGGTCGGCATCGAGGCCGCGCAGGCACAGCTCGGTCACGACGACAGCGACATCACCCGAGACTTCTACGTGCACAAGGCTTCGCTGGCCCCGGACCTGACCATGTACCTCGAGAAGTTCCGACCCACGGCATGACGCGCGCATATACCGATCGCACCTCTGAGGCGAACTCGCGGCGCTCGGTCGACCCGTGCGGCGGGCCGCACATGCCGAAGGCGTCCGGGTTTGTGGACAGTTTGTGGACACTTCTGGCCGTAGATTCGGATCTCGAACAGCCACGCAGATACGTTTGCCCAGGTCAAAGGACTGCATTGGCTCCCCCGGTTGGACTCGAACCAACAACCCTTCGGTTAACAGCCGAATGCTCTGCCAGTTGAGCTACAGGGGATCGTGGAGCCCGCACAGGTTAGCAAGGCGGATCGGGCGCCTGCGAATCCACGGGCGGGCAAGTCAGAGCGCCCCGACGTCAGCCTGAGCAGCCGACAGCGCAGTCTCGGCGGCCGCGCGGACGAAGGGATCCTCAGGGTCGACACCCTCGTCGTACTCGTAGAGCCACTGCACGTCCGAGCGTCCCGACGGGGCACGCCGGGCGATGATCCGTACGCCGCGCCGACCGGTCACGGCCACGTGCCGGCAGAGCAGCACGCTGGCCGTCACCCGCTCCCGGAGCAGCTGCAGCAGGCGGTCGGCGTCCTTGGCGGCTGTGTCCGGGATCGTCAGCGTGTGCTGCGGCCGCGGCTTGCCCCAGGTGCCCACCTCGCTCACCCGGAGCCGGCCCTCGTCACGATCCCAGTCGGCCGTCTGGACCTGCTCCCAGGGCACGCGGCGATCCAGGAGGTAGAGCGCGTCGCGGGTGCCGGCGGCCCAACCGCCACCGTCGACCGGTGCCCACGCGAGCAGTCGCTCCCCCTTGCCGACCTCGACCGGAGGGCGCCCCCGGCGGACGGACCTCACGTCTCGCCCAGGGCCAGGTCGCGCAGCTGGCGGCGGTGCTGCTCGAGGGCGGTGAGCTCACCGAACATCCGGTTGTACTCGGTCGGATGCTCGACCGGGTTGGTGCGCTGGAGCCGGGACTTCACCTCGGCGATCCGGCGTTGCGCGGTCAGCTCCTGGAGCCGGTAGACGGTGTTGGCCACGAACGCCTCGTCGGCGCCCTTCTTCGACGGCATGGGCTCCACGGCCAGCGCCGAGAGTGCGGCCGCCACGGCCTGGTCGGACGCGAGGTCGCGGAGCCGCCCGGCCCAGTCCGGTCCCGCGGCCACGATGCCGCCCGCCTGCTCGACCAGCGTCCAGACAGCGCGGTAGGTGGGGTGGGTGAAGTCGTTCTCTCCCACGTCCTTGGTGATGCTGGCGACCGCTGCCGGCTCCTGGACGACGAGCTTGAGAGTCTCACGCTCCAGCGCGAACCGCGGGTCACGAAGGTGCGGCAGCTCCTGGACCGGTGGCGCCGGGGCGTCCGGTGTAGCCCCCCGAGTAGCCGTCGCCCGCGGTGTTGCCGGCCGGCTGGCGGCGCGACGTACCTCCGCGCGGGCCTGCTCGACGTCGACGCCGACCATGCTGGCGATCTCGCGGGCGAACGCCTCGACCTTGGAGCGGTCGCGGATCGACGAGACCAGCCGAGCAGCCTCGCGCGTGGCGTCCACGCGGCCGTCGGCCCGGTCGAGGTCGTACTTCGACACGACGTTGTCGAGGACGAAGCGATAGAGCGGTCGGCGCCGCGCGATCAGCTCACGCACGGCGGCGTCCCCCTGCTGGAGCCGCAGGTCGCAGGGATCGAGCCCGGACGGCTCGACCGCGACGTAGGTCTGGCTGACGAAGTTCTGGTCACCGCCGAACGCCCGCAGCGCGGCCTTGTGGCCGGCGGCGTCGCCGTCGAAAGTGAAGATCACCTCGCCGCGGAACTCCTCGTGGTCGTTGAGGAAGCGGCGCAGCACCCGCGCATGGTCGTCACCGAACGCCGTGCCACACGTCGCCACCGCTGTCGGCACGCCCGAGAGGTGACAGGCCATCACGTCGGTGTACCCCTCGACGACCACGGCCTGCGACGAGCGCGCGATGTCACGGCGGGCCAGGTCGATGCCGTAGAGCACCTGGCTCTTCTTGTAGATCGACGTCTCTGGCGTGTTGAGATACTTCGCCTCGATCCGGTCGTCGTCGAAGATCCGGCGCGCACCGAAGCCGATGGTGTCGCCGCTGGAGTCGCGGATCGGCCAGAGCAGGCGACCGCGGAACCGGTCGTAGTGCGACCGGCCGATCGCCACGAGCCCCGCCGCCACGCTCTCCTCGTCGCTGAACCGCCGCTGCCGCAGGTGACGCAGCAGCGCCTCGCCGTCGCGCGGGGCGAACCCGATGCCGAAGCGCCCGGCGGACTCCTGGTCGAACCCGCGCTCTCCGAGGAACCGGCGGGCCGGGAGCGCGTCCGGCGAGGCCAGCGCATCGGCGTAGAACTCCTGGGCGACCTTGTGTGCCTCGACCAGGCGCCCGCGCTGGGGTCCGCGCGGCCGCTCGTCGCGGACGTCACCCTCCTCGCGCCGCAGCGTCACGCCGTACCGATCCGCGAGCCGCTCGACGGCCTCGGCGAAACCGAGCCCGTCGATCTTCATCAGGAACCAGATGACGTCGCCGCCCTCGCCACAGCCGAAGCAGTGGACGAACCCACGCTGCGGGTTGACGTTGAACGACGGGGACTTCTCGTCGTGGAACGGACACAACCCCTTGAGGGAGCCGCCGCCCGCCGGCCTCAGCGTGACGTACTCAGAGACGACCTCGTCGATGCGTGCCTTCTCGCGCAGCTCGGCGATATCTTCCTCACGAATCCGTCCGGCCACGCGGGGAGTCTACGGCGGGCGGCCGACACGCCCGGACGGTTATCCCCAGCGGGGCGGGGTACGGACGAACGCATGAGTACGGCGACCTCCCGGCCCGATGAGCACACAGTCCACGACGACCCCTCGTTGGGCGCTCTCGTGCACGACCTGACCCAGCAGGTGCCCCAGCTCATCCGCTCCGAGATCCGGCTCGCCCAGGCGGAGATGAGCCAGAAGGGGAAGCGCGCGGGGCTCGGCATCGGCATGTTCAGCGCGGCCGGAGTGCTGGCCTTCCTCGCCCTCTGCTGCGTGATCACGACCGCGATTCTGGCGCTCGCCCATGCCCTGCCGGACTGGCTGTCGGCCCTGATCGTCTCCGCCGTACTGCTCGCCGGAGCTGGCATCGCCGCGCTCCTGGGCAAGAAGGAGGTCGACCAGGCGACCCCGCCGAAACCCGAGCACGCCATCGAGGGCGTCAAGGAGGACATCGCCGTGGTGAAGGGCGAGCACCGATGAGCGACGCGCCGACAACAACCGGGACCGCAGACCTCGAAGCCGAGATCGAGGCCCAGCGTGACCATCTCGCCGACACCGTCGACCAGCTCGCTCACAAGCTCGACGTGAAGGCCCAGGCCCAGGAGCGGGTCGCCGACCTCAAGGACCGGGCGACCACGGACACCGGCAAGCCACGGCCCACGCTTCTGGCAGCCGGGGTCGGCCTCGCGGCGACCGTCGTACTCCTCATCTGGTGGCGACGACGATGAGTCAGGACCAGAAGGTCGAGTCACCCACCGATCTCACTCGACAGTCCTGGGCCTACGTGCTGCGGAAGACCTACCGCGAGTTCGACGACGACGACTGCACCGATCTGGCCGCGGGCCTGACCTACTACGCCGTCCTGTCCCTCTTCCCCGCCGCGATCGCGGTGGTCTCCCTGCTCGGCGTGATCGGCCAGGGCCGGACCAGCGTGGACAAGGTGGTCGAGATCCTGCAGCCCCTGGTGTCGACCAGCACCCTCGACACGGTGCAGCCGGCGCTCGAGCACATCGCCGACTCCCGAGGCGCTGGTCTCGGGCTGGTCCTCGGGCTCCTCGGCGCCCTCTGGTCGACCTCCGGCTACGTCGGCGCCTTCGGGCGGGCCATGAACCGGGTCTACGAGGTCGACGAAGGGCGCCCGTTCTGGAAGCTGCGGCCCTTGACCATCCTGGTGACCCTGGTCGCGATCCTGCTCGTGGCCTGCCTGTTGGTCATGCTGATCGTCTCGGGGCCCCTCGCCGGCTCGATCGGCGACGTGATCGGCCTCGGGTCACAAGCGGTGACCGTCTGGAACATCGCCAAGTGGCCGGTCATCGCGGCCTTCGTCGTACTGATCGTGGCGCTGCTCTACTACGCCACACCCAACGTGAGGCAGCCGCGCTTTCGCTGGATCTCGGTCGGCGCGTTCGTGGCCATCGTGGTCTGGATCGTCACGTCGGTCGCGTTCGCGTTCTACGTCGCGTCCTTCGGCAGCTACAACAAGACCTACGGCTCGCTCGCCGGTGCGATCGCCGGCCTGCTGTGGCTCTGGATCACCAACCTGGCCCTGCTCTTCGGCGCGGAGCTCGACTCCGAGCTCGAGCGCGGACGAGAGCTCCAGGCCGGGATCGCAGCCGAGGAGCAGCTCCAGCTGCCGGCCCGCGACCGGACCGGCATCCGCAAAGCGCGTACAAAGGAGAAGAAGGATCTCGCCCGTGGGCGAGCGATTCGTGAGCAGGCGACCAACGACGACAAGGAGGCATCCTGATGAGGAAGCTGATGCTGCTGGCGGCTGTTGCCGTCGGCTACGTGCTGGGCGCGCGAGCCGGGCGCGAGCGGTACGACCAGATCATGGGAATGATGAAGACGATCAAGAGCAATCCCCGGGTGCAGGCGACCGCCCACCAGGCAGTCGACCTGGCGAAGGAGCAGGCGCCGGTCGTGGCAGACAAGGTCACCCACGCCGCCACCGCCGCGGCTTCGAAGGTGACCAAGCACGACGATGCACCCCAGTCGGCCAACGGGGCGCACCACATGGCGGGACCGCAGGGCGACCTGCCGTAGGGCGCTTCCTCAATCGCCGAGGCGCGCGTGCCAGGCGAGCGCGCTGGCGTCGGTGAGTGAGGCGACCTGGTCGATCACGACGCGGCGACTCGCCGCGTCGTCGGTCGCCTCTGCCCAGTCGTCGGCGAAAGGAGCGTCGAGGTGGTCGGGCGCCGTCTTGGCCAGGATCTCGACCAGCTCAGCGAGCTGTTCGCGCTGCCGGGCCATGGCGCGGACCCGGTCGTCGGCCCGCATCACGTAGTGCGCGGCGATTCCCTTGAAGATCCCCATCTCCAACCGCGAGTCGTCGGGAACGACGAGGTCGGCGGCGTACCGCACCAGTGGTCCGGGGTACGCCGCGAACGTCGCCGCCCGCGCGTCGGCCGCGAACCGGCCGATCACGTCGCTGGTGAGGTTCTTCAGCTCGGCCAGCGCACGCCGGCTCCCGTCGTACGCCGTGGTGGGCCAGGACGCGATGGTGCGGAGCCGAGCCAGGGCCTGCTCGAGCCGGTTCTCGTCGACGTCTGGGAGGTACCAGTCGCGGACCGCTGTCCGGACCGCCTGCTCATCGAGGCGGGTCAGGTCGATCCGGCCGGCGACGATGCCGTCCTCGACGTCGTGGACCGAGTACGCGATGTCGTCGGCGAGGTCCATCACCTGCGCCTCGAAGCACTGCCGCCGGCCCGGCGCGCCGGCGCGGACCCAGTCGAAGACCGGCCGGTCATCGTCGTAGACGCCGAACTTGCGCACCACACGCGGTGAGCCGTCGGCGTGGACGCCGGCCGGGACCGCAGCGTCGGAGAGCGGCCACGGGTACTTGGTGCAGGCGTCGAGCGTCGCCCGGGTCAGGTTGAGACCTGCCGAGCCGTTCGGTCCGAACGTCTTCGCCTCGAGCCGCGTCAACAGCCGCAGCGTCTGGGCGTTCCCCTCGAACCCGCCGCAGTCGACCGCCGCTTCGGCGAGGACGCGCTCACCGTTGTGTCCGAACGGTGGATGGCCGAGGTCGTGGGCGAGCGCCGCGGTCTCGACCAGATCGGGCTCACAGCCCAGCGCCCGGGCAAGGTCGCGGGCGATCTGGGCGACCTCGAGGCTGTGGGTGAGCCGGTTGCGGACGAAGTCGTCGGTCTGCGGCCCGAGCACCTGGGTCTTGGCCGCGAGCCGACGACTCGCCGCGGCGTGCACGACCCGCGCCCGGTCGCGCTCGAAGGGAGTGCGCTCCGGCGCGGCCACGCGCTTCGGCGGCTCCTCGACCCAGCGCTCGCGCGCGGCCTCGTCGTACCCAGGCATCGGCCCGAGACTAGTGTCTCGTGGTCTCGACAGGCTCGACCGACGGCCCGGGGATCAGTAGACCGAGACGTGCACGTGGTCGTAGTGGTTCGCCGTCGCTGAGCCACGGTCGGCGAAGAGCCGCCAGCCCTCCGACGCGCGGACGGGGGTCCAGATGTGTTGGCGCCAGAGGATGTCGTAGACGTGCAGCTCGGAGGAGTGCTGCTGCAGGAAGGACGCGATCGCGTTCCCGAGCGCGACGTCGCTGGTCATGATGTCGAGCGCCTTGCCGCTGGAGTGCTCGCCGTGGGCGTCCCAGCCGCCGTACGACGTGATCTGCGGGAAGGCGTGGCACACCGAGCGGTAGACGTAGATCGCACCCGAGGTGAGCCCGGACTCGACCGAGCCGTCGGGGCACGGGGCCATGGACAGGCCGGCGGCGGCAGCGGCCCCGCTCTCGAGCGGGTCGGGCTTGTCGTCGGAGAGGTAGCCGGCGGTCACCCAGCGGGACCGGCCGTTCACGACGACCTCCACGCGGCCGTCGGCCGCGCGTCCGGTGACGAGCACGTGCTTGCCCGCGTCGAGCAGCCCGACCTGCTCGGCAGCCCGCGACGAGCTCGACCAGAGGTTGAGGTCGACCGTCGTCCACTTCTTCACGTGGGCCCGCTTCACCGCGCGGGCGGTCGCCACCTGGACGTCGACGGCCTGCTGGAAGCTGCGGGCTGCCGTGCGGTCGAAGGTCCGGGACACCGGGGCCGCCGCGTCGTACCGGTCGGGATCGAGCTGGATCGGCTTCGGGGCGTGGGCCTGGAGGCCGCCGATCGAGGCGGCGGGGTTGGCCTGCACGACGCCGAGAGCGACCGCGGGGAGGGTCACGGCGGCGGCAGCGCCGACGGTGATCTTGGCGGCGCGCTTCCGGGTATCGGTCGCGAACCGGCGGGCATTGGTTTCCCGCTTGTGGCGCCCATGAGCCACAGCGCTGATTCCTTTGCAGTTGCGGTCGGGGGACACGGATCCGGTCTGACCACGCCCGAGAAGGTCACGAATCGGATACGACGAAGCAGTCAAGCACAGCCGGGAGGTGCCCCGAAATCCAGGGTGCACAACCGGGCGTGTCGTCGATCACCCTCCCGTGGTCTCGTCGGCGTCCTCGGTGAGCCGCAGCGACGTGCCGTCGGTGTCGTCCAGCCAGCCCTCGGGAAGCACGACCCGATCCCGCGGTGAGCCCTGCCGCCCGCGGGGCGACCCGAGCTCGGAGGCCGGGAACGGCTCGTCCCCGTCCAGCCCGTCGAGGAGTACGTCGAGAGACGCCAGCGAGTCGACCAGGGCCAGGGAGTGCCGCAGCGACCCGCCCGCGCGGAAGCCCTTGAGGTACCACGACACGTGCTTGCGGAACTCCTTGCACCCGCGCTCCTCCCCCATGTGCTCGGACAGCAGCTCCGCGTGGCGGCGCATCATCGTGCGCACCTCGCGGAGGGTGGGGAGGGTCGTGGTCTCGACAGGCTCGACCGACGACCCGGGCTCGACCGACGACCCGGGCTCGACCGACGACCCGGGCTCGACCGACGACATGCTCATGAACGCCGCGGCGAGGTCGCGGAACAGCCAGGGACGGCCCAGGCAGCCGCGACCGACGACGACTCCGGCTGCTCCGGTCTGCTCGACCATCCGCAGGGCGTCACCGGCCTCCCAGACGTCGCCGTTGCCCAGCACCGGGATGGAGACGTGGTCGACCAGCCGGGCGATGGCGTCCCAGTCGGCGCGACCGCTGTAGGCCTGAGCGACGGTCCGCCCGTGCAGGGCGACGGCCACGACGCCGGAGTCCTCGGCGATCCGGCCCGCGTCGAGATAGGTCAGGTGGTCGTCGTCGAGCCCCTTGCGGGTCTTCATGGTGACCGGCACGCCGTACGGCTCGGCGGCGGCGACAGCGGAGGTGAGGATCTCCGCGAGCAGGCCGCGCTTCCACGGCAGCGCACCGCCGCCTCCTTTGCGAGTGACCTTGGGCACCGGGCAGCCGAAGTTCAGGTCGACGTGGTGGACGCCGTACTCCGCGCAGAGGATCTCGGTGGCCTTCCCGACGTACGACGGGTCGGTGCCGTAGAGCTGGACCGAGCGGGTCTTCTCGAGGTCGTCGAAGACCAGCATCTTCAGGGTCGTCGAGTCCCGCTCGACCAGGCCGCGGCTGGTGATCATCTCGCAGACGTAGAGCCCCGCCCCCTGCTCGGCGCAGAGCCGGCGGTACGCCGCGTTGGTGATGCCCGCCATCGGCGCGAGCACGACCGGCACGGGCACGGTCAGCGGGCCGAGGGTGAGGGGCATGGATCGATTGTCCGGTGGGGGTTGCTGGTGCGCCAAACTGGTGGTCTCGACAAGCTCGACCGACGAGAGAGCGCTCGACCGACGACAGAGAGCTCGACCCTCGAGAGAGCTCAGTGCTTCTTCTGGCCGGTGACGACCTGGCCGGTCCAGTTGATCGCCTCGAAGTCCTCGCTCGGCCGGAAGCTGATCGCGACCAGCTTCCCGTGCTGCGGCGCGAAGTAGACCAGGCAGACCTCCGCCTTGTCGCCGGTCTTGAACTTCGGGGGCAGCGTCCTGCTGGGGCACGGCGTGAACTTCGCCCGGAACGTCGATGCCTGGAGCAGCGTCTCGCGCTCGTCGAGCAGGTACAGCGGCACGGGCACGCCCGAGAGGTTGCTCTTGCCGAGGTTGCGGACCGTGGCGTGCACGAAGTACGGCGTGGACCGGCGGGTGTCACGGTCGAGACGCCAGGCGCTGAACGCGCCGATCGGCATCTTGAAGAGCCCCTCCACGGTGACCGCGATGACGCCGATGCGCTTCTGGTCGGGATGCCAGCTCACGCGGGCGGTCTCGCCCAGCTTCAGGTGGGTGCCCGGCGGGGTGAGCTCGACCCCGTCCACGGTGCCGGTCGGGGTGGTCGTCGGGCTCGAACTGGTGGACGTGCCGGTGGACGGGCCGGTCGATCGGCCGGTGGATGCGTCCGTCGGGGTCGACGAGTCCGATCCGCCGCAGCCGGCCAGGCCCAGGGCCAGGGCCAGGGCCAGGGCCAGGGCGAGGATCGCCACACATGCGGGGAGGAAGGTGCGACGGGTCACCTCAGCACCCGAGGAGCCGCTCCGCAAAGTAGGCGCGGGCCTGGTCGAGGGCGATCCGCTCCTGCTTCATGGAGTCGCGTTCGCGGATGGTGACGGCCTGGTCGTCGAGCGTGTCGAAGTCGACCGTGACGCAGTACGGCGTACCGATCTCGTCCTGGCGGCGGTAGCGGCGGCCGATGGCACCGGAGTCGTCGAACTCGACGTTCCAGCCGTCGCCGCGGAGCCGGGCCGCGAGGTCCCGTGCCTTCGGCGACAGGTCGGCGTTCCGGCTGAGCGGGAGCACCGCGACCTTGACCGGCGCCAGCCGCGGGTCGAGACGCAGCACGACGCGCTTGTCGACGCCACCCTTGGTGTTGGGAGCCTCGTCCTCGGTGTAGGCGTCGAGCAGGAACGCCATCATCGCCCGGTTGGGCCCGAGCGCCGGCTCGATGACATAGGGGACGTACCGCTCGCCGCTGGCCTGGTCGAAGTAGGACAGGTCCTGTCCGGACGCCTTCGAGTGCTGGGTGAGGTCGAAGTCCGTGCGGTTCGCGATGCCCTCGAGCTCCTCGAAGTCACGACCGGAGAAGCCGAAGCGGTACTCGATGTCGACCGTCCGCTTGGCATAGTGGCTGAGCTTCTCCTGCGGGTGCTCGTAGTGCCGCAGGTTGTCGGAGCTGATGCCGAGATCGGTGAACCACCGGGTGCGCTCGTCGATCCAGTACTGGTGCCAGTGCTCGTCCTCAC
>Ga0164241_10007028_pt1 | contig 10163 bp, 8 predicted proteins | sample OricomyardsoilBY_FD_108780 | JGI IMG/M metagenome (GOLD analysis project Ga0164241, IMG submission 108780) | Backyard soil microbial communities from Emeryville, California, USA - Original compost - Back yard soil (BY) | ecosystem: Environmental > Terrestrial > Soil > Unclassified | place: USA... | reverse complement strand
GTTCCCATCTACTCTAGTCACCCCGGCCTGCTCCAAACTACGCTCGCAGCGTGAACTCACCACGAGGCTTGGAAGTCGTCTCGCGCCGCTCGCTCATCGTCCATGCCGGCTCGGCCGTCGTTCTGCTCGGCACGACGGCGTGCGAAAAAGCGCCGGCATCGTGTAACGACGTGAGCGGGCTGAACGCCGAGCAGCAGGCGGCAAGGAACGCGCTCGGCTACGAAGACATGACCTCGCAACCTGGGAAGACCTTCGCCAAGTGCGCGCAATACGTGCCCGCCGCGAAAGTCAGCGAATGCGGCAAGTGCAAGGTGCTGGCCGGGCCCGTGCACCCCAACGGCTACTGCCGCGCGTACGTCCCGAAGAGCTGAGCGGCCGGGACCGAGCGCCGTTGCGGCCCCGCGCGTCGACGCGCACGGCCATGGCGCGCCCTACGACGCCTGGGCCGGCGCGTTCTTCTGCGCGCGAGTGTCGAGAATACCCCGCACTTTCGCCGCGAGCTCGGCGGGGCGATACGGCTTACCGATGAAGTAAAGGCCCGCGTCGAGCACGCCTTGCTTGGCGATGATGTCCTCTCCGTAGCCGGAGCTGAAGAGAACGGCGATGCCCGGTTGGAGGGACGCGATGCGGGATGCAAGCTCGCGGCCGTTCATGCGCGGCATCACGACATCGGTCAGCAAGAGGTCGATGCGATTCGGATAATCCGGCAAGCGCCGGAGCGCTTCGTCCGCCGTGGCGCACGGCACCACGTTGTAACCCAGCTCGTGCAGCGTGCAGGCGGCGAGCTCGAGCACGAGCGGTTCGTCTTCGACGACGAGGATCGTTTCGGTCCCGCCGCGCGAGCGCGACGAAGGCGGCGGCAACACGGGCTCCGAGCTGCGCACGCTGCTGAAGTCGACGTCGATCCTCGGCAAGAAGATGCGGAAGGTCGAGCCCGCGCCGAGCGTCGAGTCGACGGTAATGGTCCCGCCGTTCTGCTGCACGGCGCCGTACACCGTCGCGAGGCCGAGCCCCGTGCCTGCGCCCGTCTCTTTCGTCGTAAAAAACGGCTCGAACAGCTTCGAGCGCACGACGTCCGACATGCCGCGGCCCGTGTCGCGCACGCTGAGCACGACGTAGCGGCCCGGCTGCGGTGGTCCCGGCACCGGCGCGCCCGGCTGAGAGGTCTCGAGGTTCTTCGTCTCGACCTCGATCTCGCCGTGGCCCGCGATGGCGTCGCGCGCGTTGACGACGAGGTTCACGAGCACCTGCTCGAGCTGTCCCGGATCGGCCTGCACGTACCAGAGATCGGCAGCGCACGCCGTACGGAGCGCGATGCTCTCGCCGATCAGGCGCTCGAGCATCCCCTGCACGCGCTCGATGAGCACGCTCAGGTTGACGGGGCGCGGCTCGATGACCTGCTTGCGGCCGAACGCCAGCAGCTGGCGCGTGAGCGTGGCGGCGCTTTCGGCGGCGGCGCTCGCCCCCTCGAGATAACGCGCCAGGCGCGAATCGGACGCCGCGTGCTCCTCGGCGAGCGTCAGGTTACCCATGATGCACGTCAGGAGGTTGTTGAAGTCGTGGGCCACGCCGCCGGCGAGGCGCCCAATGGCCTCCATCTTCTGGGCCTGGCGGAGCTGCGCCGTGAGCTTGGCCTGCTGCTCCTTGGCGTGCTCGCGCTCCGTCACGTCGAAACCCGTGCTGACGACGCCGACGACGTTGCCGGCGCGGTCCCGCAGCGGCTGCAGTCGGTACTCGATGGAGCGGCCGACGCAGACGTCTTGGTAGGTCGCCGTGTAGCCGGCGAGCGCGCGCAAATGGGCCGCCAAGGGCTCGTAACCCGGGTCGCGCACGCCCCACATCTCGAGCAGGTTCACGCCGACGAGCTCGTTCGGCTTCAGGTTCAGAGCGGCGAGCCCCGCGCCGACGGAAGACGTGAACACGAAGTTTCGGTCGAGCGTGTACACGAACCCCGGCATGTTCTCGACCACGAGCGACAGCCGCTGCTGGTCGACGAAATCATCCAGTGCCGGTGCTACGCCGGCCGCGTCGAGGGCAGCGCTCGCGGCGAGCGGGCTCAGCGTGAGCCGCAGCTCGTCACGACCGGGAACGTGACGGAGCTCGGCCAGCACGCAGCGCGGTGCCTGCGCTTCCGCACCCGCGAGCGCGACGACCCCGCTCCAGCTCATGCCCGGCGCGAACGCGCGGAGCTCCGGCATTTCGCGCGGCTCGAGCGCCGTCACGAGCTCGGAGAGCGCGCGCTGCTTGGCGCTCGCCTCCGACCACCCGGAAAACAGCGCGAGCGCGGCGCTCCAATCGGCGATCGATCCGTCACGACGCACGAGCGCGCACGCGACCGCTGCCGCAGCATCCCCCTCCCGAGCAGGCAAGGGTCCGGACGCAATCATGGCGACCGAACCTTACCATCCATGCATAAACCATGGGTGTTTTTTCGGGCGTTCCACCGGGGCTCTTCGGATCCGCAGGTGCGACATTGTCCGACCCGCCCAGCAACCGCGCTTCGGCTAGAGTCGCCGCCCCGCATGCCGCCTGCCATTCGGTGCCGCTCGCTCGTCAAACGCTACGGGGACAAGGTCGCCGTGAACGGGGTCGATCTCGAAGTCGAACCCGGCGAATGCTTCGGTCTGCTCGGACCGAACGGCGCCGGCAAGACGACGACCGTCGAGATGATCGAGGGCCTCTACCAGCCGAACTCCGGAAGTATCGAGCTCTTCGGCCTCGCGTGGAACCAGGGCAAGGATCGCGAGATCCGCGAGCGTTTCGGCGTGCAACTGCAGGAGACGCAGCTCGCCGACAAGCTCACCGTCGCCGAGGTGCTGCGGCTCTTCCGCTCGTTTTATCGACGCGGCCGCGCCGTCGACGAGCTCATCACGCTGCTCGCGCTCGAAGAGGAGCGGAACCGCTATTTCTCGCGCCTGTCAGGCGGGCAGAAGCAGCGCGTCGCCGTCGGCTGCGCGCTCGTCGGTGACCCGGAGCTTCTGTTCCTGGACGAGCCGACGACGGGTCTCGATCCGCGCGCGCGCAAATCCCTCTGGTCCATCGTCGAAAAGTACCGCGAGCAAGGGCGCAGCGTGCTCCTCACGACTCACTACATGGAAGAAGCCGCCGCGCTCTGCGATCGCATCGCCGTGCTCGATCAGGGCAAGATCATCGCGCTCGGCACGCCGCGCTCGCTCGTCGACAGCCTGGGCATGGTGCAGTTCGTCGAGTTCGAGGTGGCCCGGCCGCTCGACGAGGGTGCCCTCTCCGCGCTGCCGAGCGTGGCCGTCTTGACGAGCCGGGGGCAACACTATCGGCTGCGCGTCGATCGCAGCCTGCAGGCCTTGACCTCGGTGCTCGCAGAGCTCGGCCGCCAAGGCGTGCAACCCATCGGGCTTAGCACCCACCAGGCGACGCTCGACGACGTGTTTTTACACCTCACCGGGCGTGCGCTCGAGCGCGCCGCACAGGAGGGCGCATGAGCGAAAACCCCCATCCCCTGGCCGAGCTCGTGAAGGCGCGCCTGCGCGAGTTCTTGCGCGAGCCCGGTTACGTCTTCTGGGTCTTCGGCTTCCCGCTCTTGCTCGCGATCGGGCTCGGCATCGCGTTTCGCGACAAGGCGCCGGAGCTGCCGCGCGTCGCCGTCGTGGCCGAAGCGGATCCGACCCGCACGAGCGCGCTCTTCAGCGTACCCACGCGCCTGCGGAGCGAGCGGCTGCCGCGCTTGGAGGCCGAGCGCGCGCTCGGCCGCACGAAGGTGGACCTCGTCGTCGACGCCCGCGAACACGACGTGCTCTTGCGCTTCGATCCCGCGCAGGAACGGTCGCGGCTCGCGCGCGAGGTCGTCGCCGACGTCCTGCAGCGCGGCGCCGGCCGGACGGACCCGCTCGGTGTGAGCGAACAGCACGTGTCGGAGGTCGGCTCGCGTTACGTCGACTTCTTGCTGCCCGGCCTGATCGGCCTGAATCTGATGGGCAGCAGCATGTGGGGCATCGGGTTCAACCTCGTGCTCGCGCGCAAGCGGCGCCTGCTCCGGCGTTACGCCGTCACGCCCATGCAGCGCGCCCATTTCCTGCTCGCGTACTTTTTCTCCCGCAGCATCTTCCTCGCGCTCGAGCTCGCGCTGCTCGTCGGCTTCGGTAAGCTGATCTTCGGCACGCACATCCGCGGCAATCCCCTCGACATCGTCGTCCTCGCCGTCGCTGGGGCCGCCTCCTTCGCGGCCATCAGCTTGGTGGTCGGCGCCCGGCTCGACAACACCGAGGTGGCCAACGGCTGGATGAACTTCGTGATGTTGCCGATGTGGATCCTCTCGGGCTCCTTCTTCTCGTACGAGCGATTTCCGGACTGGTTGCGCGTCCCCATCCGGCTGCTGCCCCTCACTGCCGTGAACGACGCCTTGCGGGCCGTTTACAACGACGGCGCGTCACTGGCCGGAGTGGGGACCGAGCTCGCGGTCCTACTCGGTTGGGGTATCGTTGGCTTCGCCGTCGCTCTCAAAGCGTTCCGCTGGCAATAGCTCCCATGCCGACTCCCGATCCGTCGAGCCTCGAGGCGCCTGCTTCCGCCGATCGCGACGCGCTCATTCGTGAGGGGCTGCGTTGCCTGCAGCTCTCGGGCTCGCTGTTCTTGCGCGCCCACCTGAGCGCGCCCTGGGCCTATCTGTCGCCGGCGGCCGCAGAGGTGCGCGACTTTCTGGAAGCGGGCGACGCGCGCATCATCATCTTCCACGTGATCACGGAGGGGAACTGTCGTCTGCAGTTCGCCGACGGCAGCGGGACCGACCTGACGGCTGGTGACATCGTCATCTTGCCGTTCTCCGATCAACACGCCATGGGTCATCCGTCGGTGGAGCGCCCCGTGCCCATCGGTCAGATCCTGCCGGAGCCGACCAGAACGCCGGAGCTCGTGTACGGCGGCGGGGGGCCCGTCATGAGCATGGTGTGCGGCTACCTGCGATCCGATGATCTGCCGCTCAACCCGGTGCTCGCGTCCTTGCCACCGTTCATTCGCGTGTCGACCGCCGGAACGCCGCTCAAGCAGTGGGTCGATGCCAGCATCGAGTACGCGCTCCACGCGCTCACGCACCGCCGCCCCATCACCGACCCGCTGCTCGCGCGCCTGCCCGAGCTCATGATCACGGAAGCCTTGTGTGCCTTCGCGCGCACGGGACATTCGAACGAGAAAGGCTGGCTCGCGGGGCTCGCCGATCCGATCGTGGGGCGAGCGCTCGCCGTCATGCACCGCGAGCCCGAAGTGGCTTGGACGCTCAAGGAGCTCGCGCGGCGCGCGGCGACGTCGCGCTCCGTCTTGCACGAGCGCTTCCGCGAGCTCGTCGGGCAAGCGCCCATGAGCTACCTCGCGGCGTTTCGCCTGCAGCTCGCCGGGCGACAACTGCGCACGACGAGCGCGAGCCTCGCACAGGTCGCGCAGGCGGTCGGCTACACGTCGGAAGCGAGCTTCAGCCGTGCCTTCAAGCGGCACGTCGGGATTTCCCCCGGCGAGTGGCGTAAAGCTGGTTGACGGCGACGCGCCGCCGCTCACTACGACGCAGGGGTCGACGGGCGGTGCGTCCAGTGGCCGCGCTCGCGCAGGTACGCGCGTGGTGTCGTGCCGCGGAGGGCGCGAAACACACGGTGGAACTGCGCATAGCTACCGAAGCCCGCCGCGAGCGCCGCGGCGAGCAGGTTCTCTCCGCCCGCGTCGAGCAGCACCTGGAAGCGCTCGAGCCGGAGACGGTTGCGGTACTCGACGAGCGACATGCCCATCTCCGCTTTGAAGACGCGCGCGAGCCGGCTCAAGCTGATGTCGAGCGAGCCGGCCAAATCCTTCCCGCCGAGCGACGGGTCCTTCGCGAGGAGCCGCACGGTCTGCCGAACGAGCGGGTGACCGGCCGCCGCGCGCGACCCGCGACCCTGCGTGGCCTGACCGTGCGTCAGGTCGAGCACCGTGCCGAGCAGCGAGCAGAGGATCGCGGCGAGCGCCTGCTGCGCGACGTCCGGAGGGTCGCCCGAGAGCCCGCTGTCGTTGAAGAGCATGCCCATGGCGGCGCGGGCCGAGCGAATGGGCGTGCACGCGACCCAGCCGCGCCCGACGACCTTCGTCTCCGCAGCGCGCTGCTCGACGATGGGGCAGTTGTCGATGATCGTGAAGGGAATACCGCGCGTGGCGCGCCGGAAGACTTCGCGATCGTTTTCACCAAGGTCGTACATGACTTGGTGCTCGTCGACGATGAGGCCGTTCAGATCCGTGCCCCAGGTGCCGAGCATGAGGTTCCGGGGAGCGTCCAAGAGAAACAGCCCGACGCGCTTCAATCCAATGCGCTCGAGCGCGAGCTCGGCAGCGCGGCGCAGGGTCGCGTCCGTGTCCTCCAGCTGAATCAGCTCGTCGAAAGCCGCGATGAGCGAGGCGAGCTCGGACGGCGCCGCGCTCTCCAGCATGGCGGGCACGGGGGCGTTCTTCCCCAAAATGAGCTCCCAATCGACACGTCTGCGGAGCGCCACCGATCGACTCATTCCGACCATAGAGCTTAGCAAGACAAGCTCCGACGTGCCCGTGCCGCGAGCCACCGTCCCACGCCCGGCGCGGTGACGCCGCTTCCGCCTGCACTCGTGCCCAGAACGGTCTTGCCACCAGCGCCGGGCGTGGCTCGCGCCGAACGGACGGCGGCGGACATGCCTTTGAAAGTCAAGCCTGAAAGGGGACCAGGGACGGGATTTCTCACTAGAGAAAATGCTCCTCGAACAACCAAGCATTCCCGCGCCGCGGCGCGCGGATCAGTCTCTACGCGTTCGACCCCAAAAATTCTGAACGCCGAGCGCGAGCAAGAGGACGCCTTCGTTACCCGCGGCGGCAAAGACTGACGGTGATTGGAGCATGTGCGCGCGCACATGAAATCTTGTTCATCCGATCGCGCGGTTCACGTGCAGATCGGAGCTGCAGTTTCGGGCATCTCTCCACGCCGGACTCGAGATGTTAGGACCCGAGCCATGAACACGCGCCGCCTTCCTTGGGTCGTGTCGAGCCTGCTCGTGCTCGCCTGCTCCGGCAGCGAAACACCCGACGCTCGAGACCAGGGCGGCGCTGGCCAAAGCGCCACGACGGCCGGCAATGGAGGCGCAGGCGGCGTGCCGGCCGCCGTCGCGGGCACGAGCGGAACAGCCGGAAATGCAGGCTTCGCGGCGTCCGCAGCCGGCAGCTCCGGTAGTGCGGGAACGAGCGCCCCAGCTGCCGGGAGCGCGGGCGCGAGCGGATCGGCAGGCAGCAGCGCGGGAGCGAGTAACGGCGGCGCGTCACTCGGCGGCGCAGGCGGGGTTGCAGCTGCAGGTGCGGGCAGCGGTGGCGCGCCGGCAGCGGGGATGGGCGGCACGGGCAGTGCGGGCACGCCTGCGGGCGGCGTGGGCGGAGTAGCGAGTGGCGGCGCACCGAACGGCGGCGCACCGAACGGCGGAATGGGCGGCGCCACCCCCGTGAAAAACTTCACCTGCAATCAGGTCATCGGCATCGATAGCACCAGCGAGTGGTTCACGAGCGGCTTCGAGAACCAGGTGCCGAACGACCGATGGCAGATCATCTACCACCACCCCGGCTACGTCGAAGATTGGGCGAACGACGACGACGAGGTGTGGGCCCTCACGCCCACCTCCGCGTGCGCGATGAACGCGAGCAATCCCGAGCGCGTGATCTTCAATATCTACAGCGAGACGCTCAAGGACAAGGCCTCGCTCGTGATCGCCATCAACCAGGCCATCAGGAACTTCAAGACGGCGTACTCGCGGCTCGAGCGCGTCGACATCCTCACGATGACGCGCTCGCCGGACAACATGCCCTGCCAACAGGGCCAAAACGGCGCGATCGTGCAGCAATACGTGGACGACGCCGTCGCGGAGGTCGTCGGCGCGAGCACCGGAATGCCGGTGCTGGTCGCTGCGCCGAAGTTCAAAGCCATGGATTGCGCCGTGTTCAAGGACGGCGGGCCGCACTTCACCGATGCCGGCAAACCCGTCGTCGCGAAGATTTACGGCGACTACTATTCGGCCGAGCCCTGACCCATACTCCGCCGCCATGAAAGAGCTCGGCGCCTCGGGACGATGGCGAATGCTTGCGCTCGCGGGCGCATGCGCCGCGGGCTGCGGTTCGCCGCCGCAAGCAGAGTGCCCTGCGGCCGTGACCGAGCCGACCGCGGCGGTGGCGACCCCTGCCGTCAGTGCCTCCGCAAGCGCCGCCCCCACGCCGTCGACCGCTCCTCGAGCGCCGGCGACGCCCGACGCCGTGCTCGCCACCGTGACGAACCCCAGCGGCGTCGCGCGTAGCCACGAAACGATCGTTCTCGTCGAAGCAGAGCTCGAGAAACTCGCGCCGGCTCTCCAGCTCGGTAAAACCGTCGTGGTCGACGCCGCAGGCGCGGTGGTGCTTTCCCAGGTGGTCGCCGGAGCGAACGGCGGCCCCGGGGAGCTCGTTTTCCAGACCGAGCTCGGGCCGAATGAGCAGAAGACATTTCGCTTGCGAGCAGGCGAGCGCAAGCCGGCACAGCCCGGTGACTACAAGGTGTACGGACGCTTCGTGCGCGAGCGGCACGATGACTTCGCGTGGGAAAACGACCTCGTTGCGCACCGGATGTACGGGCCCGAGCTCGAGACGACGAAGAAGGAGCCGCTCGTCTCGAGTGGCATCGATTTGTGGGCCAAGCGCGTCCCGCGCCTGCTCGTGAACGAGTGGTACATGACGGACGATTACCACCAGGATCACGGGGACGGCGCCGACTTCTATGCCGTGGGCAAGACGCGCGGCTGCGGCGGCCTCGGCATCTGGGCGAACGAGAAGCTCGCCGTCTCGCGCAACTTCAGCGCGTCACGCGTGCTCGCCAACGGGCCCATTCGTCTCGTCTTCGAGCTCGACTACGCGCCCTGGGACGCCGGCGGTACGAAGGTGAGCGAAACCAAGCGCGTCACGCTCGACGCCGGCGCCTTCTTCGACCGCTTCGAGAGCACCTTCACGACGAAGCGCATGCCGCTCCCCGTCGCGATCGGGATCGCCAAACACCCGGGCGGCGTCGCCACCCTGGATCCCGCGACGGCGTCGCTCCGCGTGTGGGAGCCGGTCGACGGCGGCAAGAGCGGCAACCTCGCGTGCGCCGTCGTCCTTCCGCCAGGCAGCCCCGCCACCGAGAAGGCGACGGACGACAACTTCCTCCTGCTCACCGCGAGCAAGCCCGGCGAGCCACTCCGCTACTACGTGGGCTCGGCCTGGGATCGTGCCGGGCACGTCGCCGACGCCGAGGCGTGGGCGGCCGAAGTTCAGAAACTCTCCGCGCGGCTCGGCGCGCCCGCGCGCGTCGTTTTGAGCGCGGGGCCCGGCAGGCGCGACTAGAATCGACACCGCCATGGACACCGCGCAACTCGCTCAAAAACAGCTCATCTTCTCCGGCACGGCGTCGAAAAAAGGCCGACACGTCGCGGTCACGCCGAGCAACAGCACGCTCGAGCACCTCGCTTACGGGCGCATCCGGCTGGACGCGGAGCAGCCGCGCGCCGCGTTCGAGACGGGCGGCCGCGAGACAGCGCTCATCTGCATGCACGGCGCGTGCACCCTCACGGTGAACGGCACTCCGCATGCCATCGACACGTACGACGGCGTCTACGTCCCGCGCGGCGCCAAGGTGGAAGTCACCACCACGGGCGAGGTCGACCTCGTCGAGTGCTCGGCGGACGTCACGGGCGACTACCCGTTTCAAATCGTGCGCTACGCCGACGTGAAGCAAGATCCGGCGCTCAAGTTCACGGCGGGTGGCGACGCGACGACGCGCGACCTCAACATCATCATCGGCAAGAACGTCCAGGCGGGACGCCTGCTTGCCGGCTTCACGCGCTCGCGCCCCGGCAACTGGACGAGCTGGCCGCCTCACGAGCACACCGACTTGCTCGAAGAGCTGTACGTCTACTTCGACATGCCGGCACCGGGCTTCGGCATTCAGCTCGTGTACACGGAGCCGGAGAAGCCGGAGTTCGTGAGTCTCGTGCGCGACGGCGACGCCGTGCTCATGCCTGCCGGCTACCACCCGAACGTCGCGGCCCCCGGCCACAGCATCAACTTCATCTGGATGATGGCCGCCCACCGTGAGGTGGAAGATCGCCAATTCGGCGTCGTGAACGTGCAGCCGGGCTTCGATCAGAAGGGGTCGGGCC
>Ga0164241_10007027_pt1 | contig 10163 bp, 4 predicted proteins | sample OricomyardsoilBY_FD_108780 | JGI IMG/M metagenome (GOLD analysis project Ga0164241, IMG submission 108780) | Backyard soil microbial communities from Emeryville, California, USA - Original compost - Back yard soil (BY) | ecosystem: Environmental > Terrestrial > Soil > Unclassified | place: USA... | reverse complement strand
TCATTATATTGAAGATTCATAGGCCTACCATTGCCACCAAATATTGAAATCAAATCCTTGCTTTCTAAATCATTTTCAATCGAATTAAATTCAATAGTATTATTGAGTAATTTGACTAGGGTACCATAGTCATAAGTGTTAAATATATATAAATTCCCCCCATTATTGAGATATTCCAGATATCTTTTTATCTTTGATTCTTTGAACATGCTAGAGTCTTTTCGACCATAGTCCTTAAAGTCTAAGTCCTTTACTCCATTGTACTCTAATCCTACGTAACCATTTTTACCTAATGATTTATCATTAAATAAATGATATTTTGTACCATTTATGACCAAATAATGTGAAGCATTTTGAATAATTAATTTCAATTCATAAAGAGATCCTGGATTCCACTTTAAATTGGTCTTTACTCCGGGCCAAATAAATTCACCGCTCCGTTGACCATTCTCCACCTTATAAGAATTAACATAAATATCATCCTCCAAAAAATTGATACCTGTATATCTATAATTTCTATTATCTACAAATGAATAAATTAAGGAAACATAATTCGAGATATTCTTATTTAGACTATTAACATGGAAGGAAGTAGATAACTCTGTTAAATTTTCAGTGACTGGTTTTCTTATTATTATATTTTCGACCGCATTTGTATTTGTGCCCCCATGCAAGCTCTCCCCTGAATAACTCCAATATCCTGAAATAACATTCCACTTATTCGAATAATTGTCAAGAGTAAAATTGTCAATGCTATGTGAAGAGAAATCAGGATCGTAACTTAATAGAATATTTTTTCCTTTAAACATTTGTGGATCTTGATCCAATTTTTCTGTATAGCTAAGATTACCCTTCTTGTTAAATATTTCATTTAGATACAACCACTGATCATCCGAGAAAATAGTAGGATTAACAAGAGTTAGATTTGAATTCAATACGGGAGATGAACCCTTTGTGACATTAAATATCGTAACCACCCCGTTCGAGTAAATGATGGGTAATTTTGCAAGTAGATGACTTGACAGCCAGTCATCAGGAGATTGCTTTAGCAGAAAAGCATCTCTCTGGTGAAGATATAGATAACCATGATCAAAACCATTTACAGAGAAGGAAAGCAGAGGAATGTTGGGATACAAAGCAGAGGTTATAATCTGCGGTATAGGAAAATTGTATGCAGGAGCAGTAAAAACCATCAGATCTCTTGACTGCGAAGTAGGAGCTATGACAAATGAGTATTTATCTTTACTCAATAATTCTCTAAGATAGTCAATAGCTTCTAATTCCTTTTCACTGATTTTCATACTATGAATATAGATATTCCAAAATTCAACTTGGAGCATTAATGAAGAGAATCCTAAAAGTACTAGTAACGAAATTGTAAATGCAAGAAGAGCGACGTATGGCAATCCCTTATCTCTAAATGACAAATAGTCACTAAGTTTGATCAAAGGTATAGGGGCGACTAGAGATGCGAAGAGGAAAGCAATCATGATCAATCTCTGCTCATAGTAACCCGTAATTATCAGATTACTATTCAAAACGGAAATAACTTTGCCTATCAGGAACATGGTTAATATCATTAGTAAAATGATTGTAAACCCGGATCTTTTTTCCTTAGACGAGTTCGAATAATGGTTTAAACTCAATATTGCCATTATTCCTACCACCCCAAATGCTATAGGGTAAATGAACCAGGGTATGTAACCAGTTTCATTCACTGAAGATATATCAATAGAGTCAGTTGAAAGCCAGATTACTATGCTAACAATGTATATAAGGATGAGTGACCACATCAACAAACTATAGAATCTATACTTTAGAGTGATATCCTTTATCAAAACTAACCTTTTTCTTAATTTTGGGGTAGTTCTATTTAGCTTTTGAATCAGGATGTCCGATATCTTGACTCTGTAAATGAATGCGAAGGTTAGCAGTAAGGGCATTGTGAAAAATACTAAAGATATTATACTAAATTGAGGAAATCGAAAAGCTCCTGTCATAACAACTGTTTCGGTTATCAAAAAAATGTCAGTTATAACGGTTCCTATTATACATCCTAACAATAGTCTTTCTAAATTCAATAATCTAGATGTAGTAGCAAAAGACAAGACAAAAATAAAGATCAAAAATGCTAATCCTTCCGATACATGAATTAAGTTTAAGGATAGGGTCAGTATGGAAACCATCCCAATAAATCTAAATCTTGATTGATCTCCAATTCTTAACAAGAGGAATAAGGCGATTAAAATTATGAAGGAAATTGACATGGGTGTAAAATAATGAAATGGTTGTAGAAAGATCGAACCTCCGAGCGCCTTTTCACCAACTAATTGGAATAAATCAAGATTGGTAGGATGTCCAGCTACTTTCAATGATAGAAAGTATAAGAATGTAATATTGCTAAAAAATGAATATACAATTAATGACAGGGATGGAATCCTGTTATCAATCGTTGCAAGATATCTCTTGGACAGGGTATAAACTGACAAAGGTAGGACTAAGTTTATCACAATTTGAATAGATTGAATATCGGTAATCTTTTGACCAAGCCCCGAGAGGGTATGTAATGATGCACCGAACGCGTGGAATAACAAATAATTAAATCCACTATATAAGTCGGGCGATTTTGATAAAATAATGAAGTTATGAAAATGCCTTGTAATATCCACATCTCTCATCATCGTTGCTTGTGGGTATAAAAGCCAGAATACAAAGCAAAAGAGGGTTACAGAAATGAGTATAGCATATAAATCTTTGCCCTTAGATAGTGAGGAAATACTCAGATCAATCGACGTCAGTTTTCTTTGTTTTATGACAAAAATGATTCCAAGAATAATAAAAATTGAGCAAAGAAAAATAATTCGTGCATGTTCCTCTATGGGTAATAAGCCAAGGAGAGAAAACCCAGAAACAACAAAACTTATGATAACAGAAAAAAGTATTATTTCAAGCAAGGAAAGACTCTTTGAAATCCCGCTTAATCTAACGATTGCATATCCTGGTAAAAAAGATACGCATGAAAAAGCCATGATCAATTGAATGTATTTTTGTTCGTAGTTTATGGAATTGAGAACTAAAATACAAATTGGAAATATAATGAGGAGTAGACCTAAAAATCTGTCAATATTGTTACTCTTATAGTTAGTTAGTGATTTTCTACTGACTCGGAAGAAGCGATGTAGTAAAAATATGTTTTCTGAGGTAGAATTTCTTAAGATAAAATAAACCAAGATAATAATTGACATTTCAAATACAAAAAAAGGATATTTTATCCATGATTCGATCAACCATAGAGTGAATGCAGAAAATAAAACTGCAATTAGTGTAACGATTACAAAATCTTTTTTCTGAAATTTCTCGTCTATGGCTATATTCATCTTTTATCAATCAAAATTATCTTTTTTCTGTAACTAGGTTCATCAATTCATTAGCCAACTTTTCGCTATCAAATCTTTCCTTTATAAGGGAGATGCCTCTAGTACTAGCGTTGGAAACAAAATGACGATCCCAGAATACTGTGTATATGTTCTCCGAAAGCATTTGCACATTTTCTGGAGGGGATATCAGTCCAATCTGATTTTCTTCTATAAATCTACCAAGTAACGAAGTCCTATATGTAGTGGCCAAAATTGGAATTCCGCAAGACAAATACTCAAGAGCCTTAACTGGCATAGCATTATTTAGAAAAACATGATTCTCATGATAAGGAATCACTCCTACGTCTGAAGCAGATACGATATCAGCTACATCTGATCGGTTATTTTTTTTCCCTAAATATTTTACATTTTCACTGATACCCAAATTCTCAGCAAGATTCATGATGTTATCTATATCAGAACCGCCACCAATCAATATGAGCTTCAAAGTTGGAATTTTTGGCAAAAGGATTTTCATTGCATGAACTATTACCTCAATTTTATAATACTCTCCCAATAGACCGCTATGAATTAAAACAAAATCCCTAGTATCTAATCCAACCTTCTTTCTTATGGAATTTTTATTTTGAATATTAGGCTTAAAAATTTTAGTATTGGCCCCATTTGAAATAACTCGATTATTTGTTACACCTCTCAAAGAAAGTTTATTCGATACGGACTCTGTAACTGTAATTACGAGATTACTTTTCTTATAACATTTAGTCATAATTGTTTTCAATATTTTATACATGAGTGTGAACACTTTGGATTGTGAATTTGATATGGCATAGTCCTCCCATTCATCGCGGTAGTCAAAAAAAATTCGTTTGGTCCGTACTAGCTTTGCCAAAATAAAGGCCCCCAACGAAGCTTCTCCCGGCGGTACTGAAATTATCACTATATCAGGTTTTGCTATAACATAGGGTATCCAAGAAGTAAAGAAAAGTGAAAATAAATTAAAGACAAGGGTCAACGGCGTTAGATTTAATATTAGCGGAACATAATTAATTATCTTAATACCATTCCAATATCTTGATCCTGGTTTTCCTCCTCTCGTAGGATCAAAGATGCATGAGACTGTTACACTGTTTCCCATTCGCCTCAGATAGTCGGCATTATATTCTACCCTTGTTGATGCAATTCCGGGCCCAGAATTTTGAAGCGAAAGTATAAACAATATATTCATATTAAATCTAGTATTTGCAATTTTCGAAATCCAAATGATCTGATTTTAGCATCTTGGATGATAATTCCATAAAGACAAAGAAATGTCATATACTTGATCATTAATATCACTTTTAGAAACATAACAGATGATTAGAAAATCCTAGTTATTTATTTATTTCTTCTATGAAAGGCTATGAATATCTAGTTTCTAATGTATTGGAATGATGAGAATGTTTTAGTTCAATAGAAGCGAGAGGACCACTAAAGATTTCATTTGAATTAAAAGCATTGATCTTTAATATTAGAATACAAATAAATAATTCATGAAAAACTTAATAGTTCCAGTTTTGATCTGTAATTTGAATTATGTTTTCAACTTACTGAACTTAATTTAAATCCATTAACATAAAAACAATAGGTACCGTAACAACTAATGTTAGGTTTAGATACTCTATCTATTTTCGATCGAATTTTTTTTATGATGCCATTTTATAACAGAATTGTTAAATCAAATTTAACCCAAATCAACTGACAAAATCTTGCAATAGAGTTTATGATAGGCAATCGATACTGTTTTTGACGAGTATTTCAATAGTGCATTTTTTCTATTATTCAAACCTTTTTGATAGAATGATTCCGGATTAATCTTGATCTCATGAACAATAGATTTAACTGCATTTACAACATGAGTCTCATCTAATATTACAATATAATTGTTAAAAGAGTCAACCATTTCAGTTAACGCTTGCAAATTATTACAGAGGATCACATTTCCTCTCATAAGAGCGTCAACCAATGCATAAGGTTGATTGTCAAAGGTTGAAAAATGAGCATATATATCTGAGGTTTGTAACGAATTTCCAAAATCACTTCGAAAACCCATAAATTTGATATTCGCAACCCCTCCAAACCTACTCTTAAAATCTCTGAGATACTTCCCGTCTCCAAAAATGAAAAGTTTGATCTGCGCCGTATCCTTTGAAACTTTGGTAAATGAATTACAAAGAACGTATAGGGCCGATACCTTCTCCTTTATATTAAAATTTGAAGCAGTAGTAATTATGATATCATCATCTTTAGATGTTTTTGGCTTTCTAGAAAAGCCCATTATCTGTTCTAAATCAAAAGGATTTGGGATTACGAATGATTTCTTAGGATCAAATTTTAGTTCGTTAAATAAATATTCACTAGGTGATACAAGAGCATGTGAAAATTTTCTAAAAAGTTTATCACCTACCCAAAATAAGGCATTTAAAAGCGGATGACCGGTGATGGAATTCTGTTTCAGGTAGTCACCATGATAAGTAGTTAATATCTTTTTTCCAAATAATTTTGCCAATAATATGATTGGGATTTCTGCAGGGGACATCACAACAAAGTGAACTACGTTTACTCTAGTCACTTTTGAACAAAAATCCTTCATGAGTTGTATATAACCTCGAAAAATTCCATCACGCTTATTCCAATAGATATAGTATGTTGAAGGTTCCATGGCACTAATTCCTTTTATTATCTCTTTAGAAAATCTATGAACGCCAGTTTCGTTACCCATTTCAAAACCACAAAAAATCAATATAGATAATTGTTTTTCCAATTTTATATAGTACTACAGTAAATGGCGAATATATAATTTGTCCAAATGAAAAAAAAGTCTCAATTTGGTAACAACATGAAAGGCAGTAACCAAAGTAATATGCCGATAATATCATTACTAGAATGATAGTATAGTTGAGTTTTTCAAATACGGTACCTCTGAATTAATAACTCAAAGGACTTAAATATTTGATAAAAAAATATAAAACAACTTGAGACAAAATCTTTGGGATAATAAGGGGATAGCCCTAAATAGACAAATAAGAAGATCTCAGGTCGTTAAGAAGAGTTTAGATCGAAATAGTACAATGTTATTGGATATAGGGTGTGCAGAAGGTTTCACAACTAATTTTATTAAAAATATTGCCGAGACTGTTATTGGATTGGAATTAAATTTTGAATATTTAAAAATTGCCATCAAAAAGGTCACAACGGTGCATTTCCTAAATGCATCAATTGAATTCTTACCCTTTAGAGAAAAAACCTTCGATGCTGTTACTATTCTGGAAGTATTAGAGCACTTACCCACACAGTTACAGGTTGATGGGGTTCGAGAAGCAAGTCGGGTGTTGCAATCGACGGGTACTTTGATAATTTCCGTCCCGTACAAGGAACAAAGAACTTTTACTACGTGTATACATTGCAATAAGGATACTCCGTTGTATGGACACTTGCACTCGTTGGATGAGGACATGATAGGTTCAATTTTACCTAATAGACTGTTTGAACCTGTTAAGAAATACTATTTGCCACATTTAGAAATGATATCCTGTTTGAATATTTTTCGTTTTTTACCCCTTTCGGCATGGTTGAGAATCAACAATATTCTAGGGAAATTTAATGTTATGAGAGGCTATTGGATAGTTTTGAAATATATTAAAATTTAAAAACTGAATTTATTATTAGTTATTTGTAACTAAATAGTAGATTATTCCCTCATTGAATTTAAGCCCTTATTATTGAGAGATGGATATAGAGATCAATTATGCATAAAAAGAGTTCTGCGCTTTGAAAGGATCAAAGATGGGATTGGTGCAATTTGATTATTTTATCATTGATTGTAAAAGATCAGACAGATTGACATTACCATTAAATAGGAAAAATGAAGGATCTAGTTTGGTCATATTTTCTCCTGATTTAGATTAGATAATTGATCGCTAAAAAAAATTTAAATTACATTGCTTTATTAGTGGACAGAGAACAAGATAGATAATCTATATTTCTAATAGTTGATGATAAAATGAGCGAAATAAATAAAAAGAATGTAGGAACCGGAGCAGCATACCTCTACATAGAAGCACTTAGTTTGATGTTTTCCGGATATATTTATTGGTTAATATTATCAAGAATCGCAACTCCTTCAGAAATAGGAATTTCTTCTACAACTATATCTATAGCGTTAATTTTCATGACAATAGCGTCTTTCGGGATTTCGAATGGAATCCAAAGTTATCTTGGAAGGTCTTTACTTAACAAAAATTCAGAAGAAATAAGGCAGGTTGTTAATTCGTCTATTCTCATGCTTAGTATTGGAGTTATCGCTTCGGGCATCTTTATGATTTCTTATTCTGGTTGGATATATGGATCGTTTAAGGTAGATTTTGTATTAAGCATAATATCAGTTTTAATCATGGGGTTTTCTACATATGCAGGGCTCCTACGTGCTATCATTATTCCATCACTAAAAACAAGAGTAATAACAATTTCCTCAGTCTTGGCTACGATTGCGAAAATTTTAGTGGCAGTAATATTAGTAATGTTAGACTGGGGTGTAATCGGGATCTTAATAGGTTACATGATGTATCCAATTACCTCTATCTTCATACTTGCCTTCGCAGCTAAAAGAATACTCTATAACGATCTAGATTTGAAATCTTGCAAAGAATATCTAAAAATAGGCAGTATATTTCAGATCCGTAATATTTTAAATTCAAGTCTTGCATTCTGGATCCCAAATATTGTAAATATCATTGGTTCTCAACTAGGAACAATCACAGTATTCGTATCCAACGGTGCTGCTGATGCGGGAATTTACTTCATGGCATTTTCGATCGTGACAGGTATCTCTATCATTCTATCAGTTTTCTCGACAATAGCTTATCCTACTTTGAGCACAATGAATGATGGGAGAAAACGCGCGGTTTGGAGACTCATTAAAATTTCACTTTTGATTACCATCCCTATTTCAAACATTCTGCTATACTATACTAGTGAAATCATGACTCTATTCGGAAGCTCCTATTCAGCGGGTTCATCAAACCTAGCTATTTTATTGCTGTCGATCTTGCCAACGGCTTTAATCACTGGGGTAAGTGTTTTATCATACTCATACAATAACAACCGACACGTTCTATACCTAGGACTCTTTACAAGTTTCCCAAGAACCCTTTTTTATTTGATTTTAGTTCCGATTTGGGGTGGAGATGGAGCAGCAATTACATACTTTGCTGGTTCTCTGATAGGATGCATTGCTTCCCTTTTGATTGCAAAAAAAATTGGTCTAAAGTTTAACTGGAGAATGATCGGAACAATATGTTTTGTTCCCCTATTAATAGCATTACCTTTTAAATTATTTGATATCAATTACGGTATTAGTATCGTTGTTAGTATTATAATTTCGTATTTGATCTTATTAAGATTAAAAATCATCGAACTGGAAGATATTCAAGACATCCTGAGAATACTCCCTAATTTAATTGTAGATCCATTCGTAAGACTTGTTAAAAATGTAACTAGTAAGACAAGAAGGTTTTGAAAGTTCTTTCGACTAATCCTCAGGATTTGCACAAAATATGAAATATATTAAATTTTATATCAATTAATCATCATAAACAGAAATTTCTTGATCCCTGTGTAGTTTTATAAGATCGTTATGAGGGTTCAATATCCCCACGGAATTTTGCATCACTATTCACCTAATCTTATAGATTGGATCATTGTAATTATCTGAGGCATGAAGGCATCAAATTTTTCGTACGAATTTGCAAAATAGGTATAAATAAATAAAGAATTGTCTACAAACTTCCACAACTGCAACCCTTTAAAGTATTGAGTTCCATTTTCATACGTAAATAAAATCATTGGTGTAGGATATCCCAATAAATTCGTTATTGTAGAATTAATCACGCTGAAATTATGTAATGTTTGATTTAGAGAGATCATATGATCCACGACAAAATCGTTATATGAGCTGTTAGAAAGCGGTATTCTAGAGGCAGTAATAGCAATTCCATCATCTTTGGAAGAAAATATTAAGCCGTCATTCGCTTCGATTTTTTTTAAGTTTGCAGGGTATTTTAGTGATAGGCTCAACTTCTGATTCTCATAATTTGACAATATGGTCTTGTTGGCTTGCTGAGTTTGTGATTTGTTGCCTTGTGAATCATTCAAGTGCTGTGATTGATTCAAGTTTTCTAAATCTCGTACGGATTCAAAAATATTTACAAACGAGGGCATTTGAAGTGATGAGTACATGTGTGAAGCCAACGGGAAAAAACGATCGAATAAATTTTCTTCAGAGTAATATGTAAAAACTATTGTTCTATCGTCATATATTTTGATGAATAAAAGAATCTTGTATGAATTATTTTCCTCTCCGTACCTAAATAATAATGTCTGTGTGGCTAAATTAGATGAGTCCTTAGACAGGTCGGTATTTAAGATTTGGACATTAGGAAACTTGGTCTGAATAGAAGAGATCATGTTCATTGTAATTTCATCTAGTGATTCGTTAATACTGGGCTTATTTTGAATTATTACGCCGGTATTCGTAATAGGCGATTGAAAAGAAATTTCATTTGAATTACTTTGGGCCATTATTGTCCAAAATGAAGGATATTGAATCTTAATCATCTCATATGGATCATAGTAATTAAGAAATCTAGTACTTAAGTTTACTTCGTTCTCCAAAGAAAGAGCATCTTGATAGGGAGATGGAAGATTCAGTCCGAAGTATAATATAATTATGAGTGAAAATGTTATCAAAGT
>Ga0164241_10007026_pt1 | contig 10164 bp, 5 predicted proteins | sample OricomyardsoilBY_FD_108780 | JGI IMG/M metagenome (GOLD analysis project Ga0164241, IMG submission 108780) | Backyard soil microbial communities from Emeryville, California, USA - Original compost - Back yard soil (BY) | ecosystem: Environmental > Terrestrial > Soil > Unclassified | place: USA... | reverse complement strand
GAGCAGCCGGCGCCGATGCGTTCCGGCAGCGATCCCGCCGTGCGCATCACCATGGGTCCGCCCATGCAGTATCCCGTGGTGCCGATCTTGCGGCGTTTATCGACGGCCTTCTGCGCATCCAGCCAGGCCACGAAGGCCTTCGCATCGGACACATGCGTGGTGGCGCTGAGCGTGCCCGCATATTTGAACGCGTCCTCCCGGCTGGCAGGCTGTCCTTTGATGGAGCGATAGAAAGGGTTGACCGTGAGTACGGCGTAGCCGGATTCCGCCAGCCGCTTGCCCATGGCGCGAAATGCGGGACGAAGACCCCAGATGTCCGGCCACACCAGCACGGCGGCAGTGGCCTTGGCGGGATGCACGAAGTGCGCGTCGCAGGTGCCGTCGGGAGTCTTGATCTCCACTTCGGACTCGGAGACTTCAGCGGCCGTCGCGACCGCAGGCAGCATGGCGATCAGCGTCGCGCCGAGACCCAGAGCGCCGAACTGGCGACGCGAAAGCTCGTTGCCGCGAAGGATATCGTCACTTGAATCGTGCTCGCACATGACAGACCTCCAATGACCAAAGTGGCGGAGATGAATTCCAGCGGCCGCGCCGCTACCAGATCACGACCTTCTTATCGCCGCTGTTGACCATGGCGTCACCGTCCTTGCAACCGAATGCCTTGGCGAACGCGTCGACATTGGAGGGCGTCCCATTGGCGCGCACGCCATCCGGCGAGTGCGGATCGGAGGCGATGATCAGCTTGGTCAGCTCCGGCGTGTATTTCTCGCGCCAGGCCGAAGCGAACCCCAGGAAAAACCGCTGATCGCGGGTCATGCCGTCGGTCATCGGATCGGGTTTGCCCGCAACCGCCTTCTGGAAGGCATCGTAGGCGATGTTGAGTCCGCCGAGATCAGCAATATTTTCGCCGAGCGTCAGGTTGCCATTGACCTTCTCGGTCAGCCCGGCCGCCGCGGTATAGCCGTTGTATTGCGTGACCAGTTTGCCGGTCAGCGCCTTGAACTTGGCGGCATCTTCCTTCGTCCACCACTCCTCGAAATTTCCCGAGGGTCCGAAGCGTGAGCCCTGATCGTCATAGCCGTGCGTGAGTTCGTGGCCGATGACCGCGCCGATGGCGCCGTAGTTGATCGCATCGTCTGCCTGCGGATCGAAGAACGGCGGCTGCAGGATGGCCGCCGGGAACACGATCTCATTGCGCTGCGGATCGTAGTAGGCATTGATGGTCTGCGGTGTCATGCCCCATTCGTCCTTGTCGACGGGCTTGCCGATCTTGTCCAGCTCCCAGCGGTAGTTGAAGGCCGTCGCGGCGGCGACGTTGCCGTACAGGCTGTCGCGACTGGTAGTGAGGCCGGTCCAGTCGCGCCACTTGTCGGGATAGCCGATCTTGGTGTTGAACGCGGCCCATTTCTCCAGCGCCTTCTTTTTGGTGGCGTCGCTCATCCAGGTCAGGTTCTCGATGCGAGCCTTCAATGCATCGCGCAGGTTGTTCACCAGCTGCTGCATCTGCGCCTTCGAAGACGCCGGGAACGCGACCTCCACATAGCGCTGGCCCATGGCTTCGCCGGCGGATTTCTCGATGACGCCGAGGACGCGCTTCCAGCGTGCGCGCGGTTCCTTCTGGCCCTGCAGCGTCTTGCCGTAGAACTCGAAGTTCTCACTGACGAAGTTGTCGCTGAGATAGGGCGCTGCATCATCCAGCAGCTTGAAGCGCAGCCAGCTTTGCCACTGCGCCACGGGCACATCCTCGAGCATCTTGCTCACCTGGCTATGGAAGGCCGGAATGCCCAGCGAGAACCACTCGGGGGTTGCGACCTTTTGCGACTCGAAGAACTTCGTCCACGGGAAGTTGGGCGACAGCTTGTCCGCCTCGGCCATCTTCACCGGGTGGTAGTACAGCGCCACGTCGCGCGACAGCTGTTCATTGGACTTCGACGCCTTCGCCAACCGTGTCTCGAAAGCCAGCACGGAAGCGGCCTGCTTGGCGGCCTCCGCGGGGGCCACGCCCGCAAGCTCGAACAACTTCGCGATGTGCTTCTCGTACGCTTCCCGGATCGGCTTCTTGTCCGCCAGCGAGTAATACGTGGAGTCGGGCAGGCCGAGGCCACCCTGGAAAGCCGACGCGATGTTCATCGTGGAATTCTTGAAATCCGCCTGCGGCCCGAAGGCGAACAGCGGGTTCTCGCCGATGGCGGCAATCGTCCGCAGGTGCTCGGCAACCGAAGGCCCGTCGGTGAGCGCGTCGATGGCGGCGAGGCGGTCCTTGAGCGGCGCCAGCCCTAGCTCGTTCAGCTTCTTGTCGTCCATGCCGGTGGCCCAGAAGTCACCGATGATCTTGTCGATGCCGGTGGCGTTGGGCTCGGCGGCGATGTGTTCGGCCAGCTGATGACGCACATCCCGCGAGCGGTTGTTCAGGACCAGGAATGCACCCCAGCCGGATTCGTCCGCGGGAATCGCATTCGCGGCCAGCCATTTGCCGTTCACGTAGGCCGAAAGATCCTTGCAGGCGTTTTGCGAGGGATCCAGATCCGAGGCGGCAAAGCGGATCGGCTGCTGCAGTTTGCTCTCGTCCAGCGTCCAGGCCGCCGGCGCGGCGACCTTCTTCTCTTCAGCACGCTGGCAGCCGGTCAACGCCATCAGCACGGCCGCGGCCGCCGAAATGGAAATGAAGCAACGGCTTGTGTTCGGCATTGGGAATTTCCTCGAAGGGCAGAGCGTTTCTGCGCGCAAGCATAGCGCTTTTATCGTGGACCCAAGCGGGGCTGAAAGTGTTCCCTCCGCAGCCGTGAAAACCGGCGCGCGGCTCCATTCGACTGCAATTTTTCCGAGCCCGCGGTGCCCGGCGCCGCATGGTGCGTAAGCAAACCGTAAGTCTGGCGTAAGCGCGCCTAACCACAATCGTGCCAGTCGACCGGTGCTCGCATGTATGGCCCGGCGTTGACGTGGTCAAGGAGAATTCAATGGCGCTCGAGACCAGATCCGTACTCATGCTCGTTGTCGCGCTGACGCTGAGTGGGGCGTCGATCGCACTGGCACAGGTTGTCGCGACGGAGTCACCCGCCGCACCGGTCACGTTTCCCAAGGGCGTAAGGTCGTCCACTCCAGCTGCGGGCACACCGAATTTCGCGGCGATTGCGCCCGGACTCTACTCGCGCACCATCGTCGAAACCCAATCCGCAAAAGGCGACGTCAAGATTCGCATCTGGTCCCTTTCGGTGAGCCCGAAAGCGACCACCGGCAATGTGACGTTGCCCGGCGCCGCGATGTTGAGTCTCACCGCCGGCAAGGTCGAATACGTGGCCGGCGATCAACGCGGCAAATTGCAACCCGGCGATACGGCGGGAATTCCGGAAGGCGCCTCGCTCCGGCTCATCAACGATGACACCCGCGCGGCCGTGCTGCGCGCGGTCATCGTGTCGAGTCGATAACCGGTTGGGAGTACGTATGGATTCCAAACGCTGGCTGGTCCTGCTCCTGGGCATCGCGCTCGTCGGCCTGGGAGCTTGCGACAAGCACCGCCACCCGAAGGGTCCAAAACAGAAGGACCCGCACGTCGTCCGCAACCCCGGCGACTTCAAGGAAGATCCCAAATTCATTTCGCCGCCGACGCTGGGAAAACCCATCTATGCCTGCTCGACGGCGATCACGGTGACTAACTTCTTGCCGGGCGCCAAGATCGAAGTATTCATCGACGGGGTGCCCACGCCGAATCCGTCATTCATCGGAACGTTTCCGAACCCGGGACAGACTCACGATACTGGCCAGCCTTTCACGGCTGGACAGGTTGTCCACGTGAAGCAGACGCTCGGCTCGGCCACCAGCGCGGATTCGAATCACGTGACCGTCACTTCGCACACCGAAGATTTTCCGGCGGGGCTTCCGAAGCCGCGACTGTTCGCGCATCCGCTCTTTCAATGCGGTCACGCGGTGCTGGTCGAAGACGTCGTGCCGGGTTCGACCGTCACGGTACACACGGAAGACGACGCGGGCGGCGGCACGTTCAAGCCCATCAAAGATGTGGGCGGATTCCAGGCGTCCACCGAATGGGGAATCAACTGGACCGGCGTGAATCCAGAATTCACGCTGGCCGCCCGCATTTCCGCGACCGCGAAACTCTGTACGGACAATAGTCCGCGATCGGACTACGAGATCACGATTGCAGGGCCTTCGCCGCCCCCGCCGGGTTCGCTCGAGAAGCCCATCATCGAAGGTCAGACCCAGGCTGTCGTATGGGGGAAGACCGGCCCGCCCAGCGATCCGCTGCAGCACGGCGTGATCGCAACGATTCGCGATGGGTCGGCAACCGTTCGCGGCCAATCGTCTTCACCCGGAGGCGTGCCGCACATCTTTGGAATGTCGCCGGCCGCGCACGCCGGCGAAAAGCTGGATGTCACACAAAAGCTCTGCACCGAGAGTCCACCCGGCGACGTGGTCGTGGTCGAAAACTGCAGCGCGATGCCGGCGCCGATCATCAAGGCGCCGCTGCCCGGCGATACGAGCATCGTCGTGACCCAGATGATCCCCGGCGCGGAGATCCTGGTCTTTGCCAGCGGCGACGAGATCGGTCACTCGTCAGGCTCCGTGATCAACCTGAATCGCGCGCTCAACAACGGCGAAACCGTGATCGTCGTGCAGCGCCTCGGCAAATGTACCGGCAGCTTCGTCTATCAGATCACCGTGGAATGCGCGCTCGGCACGGCGCCGGGCGCATGCTCGAGCGACTGGCCGGCGTTCCGGCAGAACGGCTTGCGCACCGCACGGCAGACCCAGCACTCGGTGCTCGGCGATCCGTACATGGTGAAGAAGCTCGAAGTGAAGGCCAGCACGGTGGCGCCGGACGGCGGCGAATTCGTTGCATCGCCCGTGATCGTCGGCGGCAGGGTCTTTATCGGGAGCAACGGAGGCCACTTGTATGCCTTCGACGCCAAGTTCGGCAACAACGCCGCGCCGCTCTGGCAATACCCGCCCGCGAGCGAGCCCCCGTTGACCTCGACATTCACCTGCAATCCTTCCTCGGAAGGCATCGCGGCCAGTGTCGCCGCGGCCACCAGCCGGGAGCGCGGCGATCTGATCATCCTGCAAGGACCGGATCGAGGACGCCCCAGCGACCCGGGCGGCAAGTTCGGCAGCGGCGAGGGCAGCGGCCGAATCTTCGCCCTGAATCCAGCAACCGGCGCGCTGGTGTGGAAGACCACGGACGAGGTGGCGCGGCTCAACGTGGCTAACAACTTGCACGAGCAAATCGGCTACTCGTCGCCGCTGGTGCTCGGCAACCGCATCTACGTCGGCATCGCGGACCACTGCGACAACCCGATCCAGAAAGGCAAGGTTCGCGCGGTGAACCTCGACAGCGGGGCAATCGACGCGGGCTTCAACTTCGAATCGGTCAACGATCCGAACCAGGCCAACAATCGCGGTGGCGGCGTTTGGACCTATGTATCAGGCGGTCTCGGCAATGGACTGGTCGCGACCACCGGCAACGTCAAGAGCGGGACGAGCTCGGAACCCGCCACCAATCACGCGCTGGCCATGGTTCGAATGGACCCGGCGACCGGCGTATTCCAGGGCCATATTCAGCCTGTGCCCTGGATCAACGACGGCGATCCGCACTGGTCGGCCGGCGCAACGCTGATGGCCGCGAGTTGCGGCGAGATCGCAGCATCGACGATGAAGGACGGCTGGACCTATGCGGGCAACTTGAGTCCTTCGCTCTCATTCCGCTGGCAGTATCCCAATACTTCGTATCCGTTCCCGGCCGTCGACCCGCTCAAACATGGCGACATCCGGTATCACCGCGCGGGCGCCGCGTGGAACGACACGTATTACACGATGAACGGCGGACCCCAGATTCTCGATCAAAGCGATCCGATCAACGTATTCCAGGGATATCGAAGGCTGCACGCTTTCAATGTGTGCGCGGGTGAAGGCGGCCGCGTGCGGTGGATCGCGTATCTCGACGCCTTCACCAATGCCGTATCCAGTACGCATAGCTGGGCTCTAGGGCCGCCCACCGTCACCGACGGCATCGTGTACGTCGGCACGAACAAGGGATTCCTGCTCGCCATTGCCGATCCGGGCCTGTGGCCCAACCAGGGCGGACGGTGCACCATGCCGACCCTATCTACCGCGGATTGCGTGGCAGCCGGCTACCAGATCGTGCCCAATCCCACGGTGCTCAAGGCACTCGACCTGGGCGGCGCCATTCTCCGAAATGAACCCGCTTTGGCCAACGGCACCGTGTACGTCGCGAGCTCCAACCGAAAATTGTTCCGCATAGCTCCGGGGAAATGAGCATGAAAGCAATTCACAAGTGGTGTTGCCTGGTGTTGCTGATCGCAATGGTCCCCGTGTCGACCGCCCAAAAGCAGGAGCGGGGCCTGTTCACTCAGCGAGAAGGCTACGAGCAGGCGGACTTCGGCTCGCAAGTTCTCACCATCAAGACTGCGAGCGGCAGCAAATCGCTTCGAGTCTCGATCTCCACGCTGCGCGTGGTCGAGAATCGCAAAGTCGCCACGATCCGCCTGCCCTCAGCAGGAACGGCCTTGCTGCAACACGCGGCGGGCAGCGCGCATGTCAGTGTCGCCGGCGAACGCTTCGATCCGTTCGAAGGAGAGTGGCTCAGGTTTGCCTTGCCGGCCAATTTGCGAATCGGGGTCGATGACGACTCGGTGCTCCTGGACCTGATCGTGGTCGAGGACGTCGCTGGGTAGCGGCGACCGTCGGCACGCGCGGCGGGTCCGGATGCGCCGCGCGCTGCACCCAATCAGCGCCGAATCGCCGGCAGCAATCGCAATAAGTGGAGCAGAAGCCGTTATCCACGGCCCAGCCGACTCCATCCGTCCGCCCGACTGCTGCATCGCAGTGAGTTCGCGGTACAGTCGCAGCTCCACGGTGGATCGCGCCAAAGAACGCCGACCACCCCCTGGAATGACATATGCCGCACATTTTCCTCACCCATTCGCCGCGTTAGATCAATGCCCGCTCCCGGTTCCCGTCTCGGCCGCTTTGAAATCCTTGAACTGCTCGGTGCCGGCGGCATGGGCGAGGTCTACCGCGCGCGCGATTCGCGCCTCGGGCGCGAAGTCGCGCTGAAGCTGCTGCCCGAACAGTTCCTGCGCGATACGCAGCGCCTGGCGCGCTTCGAGCGCGAGACGCAGGTGCTGGCTTCACTCAACCAGCCCAACATCGCCGCCCTGCACGAGATCGTGGCGCTCGAGGGTACCCACGCCCTGGTGCTGGAGCTGGTCGAAGGCGAAACGCTGTCCGAGCGCATCGCACGCGGCGCGTTGCCGGTGCCTGAAGCCATAGGAATCGCCGCCCAGATCGCCACGGCGCTGGACGCTGCCCACGAACGGGGCGTCGTGCATCGCGACCTCAAGCCGGGCAACGTCAAGTTGCGACCGGATGGCACCGTGAAGTTGCTGGACTTCGGCATCGCCAAGGTGCTGGACCCGACGACGGCGAGCAATCCGACGGCGGTCACCCTGACCGCGGCCGAAGTTCCCGGCGGTGGCGCGCGCATTCTCGGCTCGCCGGCCTACATGAGTCCGGAGCAGGCCCGCGGCATGGCCGTCGACAAACGCGGGGACATCTGGTCGTTCGGCTGCCTGCTGTACGAGATGTTGACCGGCGAGCGCGCCTTCGCTGGTGATGCGGCCTCAGACGTCATCGCGAAAGTCATCGAGCGCGAGCCGGATTTTGCGGCGTTGCCGGCGAACCTGCCGGCCACGATCCAGCGGCTGCTGCAGCGTTGCCTGGAAAAGGACCGGCGGCGACGGTTGCGCGACATCGGCGATGCGCGCCTCGAACTGCTCGACGCACTCGAAAATCCGGGCGGCGAGCCGACCGCGACCGGGCCGTTCGCCGCCCGCGCCGCGTCCCGCAGGCCATGGGTCCGGCGCCGCGGGCTCGCGGCGCTCACGATCGTCGCCGCGCTGGCTGGCATCGCGGCCTGGCTTGCGCAGCGGGGCAGTGCTCCCGCACCGCTCGTCACACGCTTCGCCATCACCGACGAAAGCTACCCCGGCGGCGGGCTGGCGATTTCCGCCGACGGAACCCGGATCGCCTACCTCTCCGATCGCGGCCTGGTGACGCGGTCACGCGATAGCCTGGAGAGCAAGGTGGTCGCGCCTCTCAATGTCGTGCAAGGCAGCCCATTCTTCTCACCGGACGCCGAGTGGGTGGGATTCCGAGGTTGGGAGGCACTCAAAACAGTTCCGGCCACCGGCGGCCAGGTGCGAACGGTGGCGGAGCGCCATCCGGCCGCGGTGGGCACCTGGGTCAATGACGACATTTTCTTCGCGGGCATGGGCGGGTTGTTCCGCACTCCCGCGCGCGGTGGTGCGCCGGTGGCGGTGGTGGCACCGGCCGAGGGTGAACAGATCGTGTCGGTGCAGGTGCTGCCCGGCAAGCGGGCGATCCTGTTCACGGTGATCCCGACGCGCGGCAATGTGTTTGGCATGGCCGCCAATCTTCCGAGTGCGCGCATCGAGTCAATGGATCTGGCGACTGGCCGTCGGCAAGTCGTGGTGCGCGGCGGCGGGCGGCCTCGGTACACGCGCACCGGCCATCTGCTCTATGTGAGTGGCGGAACGCTTTACGCGGTTCCCTTCGACATCAGTCAGCTGCGCACGCGCGGCACGGCCGTGCCGGTGCTCGTCACCGAAGGGCTGCTGGATTTCGACGTGTCGGCCGAAGGCACGCTGATTTACCAGGCCGCGAAGCCGGAGAAGCTACGGGAGCTTGCGTGGGTGGACCGGCAAGGCCACGCGACTTCGCTCGACGCACCTGCCATGGGCTACGTGTATCCACGCATTTCGCCGGACGGTAAACGCGTGGCCATCGATGTGATCGACCCGTCGGATCGCGACATCTGGATGTGGGATATCGACCGCCGCACGCTCGAGCGATTCACCAAGGATCCCAGCGGCAATCCGATCGTCACCTGGAGCCCGGATGGCCGCGACCTGGTTTTCGGCAGCGAACGCAGCGGCGTCTCGAACGCGTATCGCCAGGCGGCCGACGGCAACGGCGAACCTGAGCGCCTGCTGGCGAGCGATGCGCTGCAGATGCCGATCAGCTACACGCCCGACGGGCGGTTGCTGGTCTCGATGGATGTGAAAGGCCAGCAGCGCGACATCTACCTGATGACGCTCGACGGCCAGCGCAAGAGCGAGCCGCTGATCCATGGCCCCGCCAATGAATTGTGGGCGGAGGTCTCGCCGGACGGGCACTGGCTGGCCTACGACTCGGACGAGTCCGGCCAGTTCGAGGTGTATGTGCGGCCATTCCCGGATGCCTACCAAGGCAGTCGCTGGCAGGTGTCCGCCGCGGGCGGGCGGCAGCCGCTGTGGTCGCATGATGGCCACGAGCTTTTCTACCGGGATTTCAGCGGCGCGCTGATGGCCATTCCCGTGGCGGCCGGACCGGGCTTCTCACCCGGCCGCCCTGTGCGGCTGTTCGAAGGCACCGGCTATGCCGGTGGGGGCCCGCAAGGCGGCGGCCGTACCTACGATGTCTCGTCGGACGGCCGCCGCTTTCTCATGCTTCGCAACGGTGAATACGCCGCTACGCCCCTCATCGTCGTGCTGAACTGGTTCGAGGAGCTCGAGCGCCTCGCTCCACTTTGATCACTAGTTAGCCGGCGCCTTGTGGCTCAGGTACACCTGTCCGTCCGCGCCGTAGTACAGGCGTTGCTGATCCCAGGAGATCGAAGGCCTGGTCTCGGCCGATCCTGCCGAGGGGAACGCGAACTCCACGCTGAGGTTGTGCGGCGTGCCCCACGCATCCGCGGTCGTGGCGCGCGTGGACCTGAAGATGTCCATGTTGCCGTCGCGGTTGGAGGCGAACACGATAGACAGGCCGTCGCGACTGACATTCGGTTGCTGGTCCTCGAAGGTCGAGTTCAGCGCGGTGACCGCCACGCCCGGGCCGTAGGAGCCGTCGGGCTGTAACTGGCTCATGAAGATATCCTGGCTGCCGGTGGTGGCCACGCCATCGTGATTGTTCGAATAGAACAGGAAGGTGCCATCAGGGGTCGAGAGCAGCGAGGGGGCGAACTTCGTGCCCTTGGTGTTCGGGCCGTTGGGATAACAGGCCAGGCGTAGCGGATCGCCGTGGTCCTGCATCTGCAGGGCGGTGCCATCAGTCGTCACGGTGAAACGCGTC
>Ga0164241_10007025_pt1 | contig 10164 bp, 8 predicted proteins | sample OricomyardsoilBY_FD_108780 | JGI IMG/M metagenome (GOLD analysis project Ga0164241, IMG submission 108780) | Backyard soil microbial communities from Emeryville, California, USA - Original compost - Back yard soil (BY) | ecosystem: Environmental > Terrestrial > Soil > Unclassified | place: USA... | reverse complement strand
GCCGATGCATCCCGCCTGGCTTCGTTGCTCCTCAGTTACCTACTGCAGTATGCGCCTTCGTCGCGCCTCGCCATCCGGGCGCCTCGACCACGATCTTCGACCGACTTAGCCATTCGCGGGCCCCTAGTTACGAACGATCGGGCCAACAGTGCGCGCTGGGCACGCCGCTGGCCCGCTCTCTTTTTGTGAGGCTATTTGGCTTCGCTTTGCCGTCGCACTTGCACGAGCTTCGACTAGGTTCGCGCTTCGATACCGAGCCACGGCCGGCACTGTAGTCACCGAGCATTGGGATCGAGTGCTCGCGCTTGACCCGACGAGTCGCTGCATCTGATCGAAAGGTTTGCATCGTGAGATCAACGAAACCCAAAACCGCCCGTTGGGCTCGCGCCGCAGGCGCGCTGGCCGTGCTGGCTTGCAGTCTCGTGACGGCGCGGCAGGCGGCCGCCGAAGTAACGCTCGTGAAGTCCGATCCGTGGGAGATTTACACCTCGGGTCGCGTCAACGTGTTCTTCGGTCTGGCGGTCGGCGACGGCAAACCCAAAGGCCAGCTCAAGGGCGGCGGTGTCGAGACCGCGCTCGACGAAGACCCGAGCACCGACCCCAACGGTCAGGGCAAACTGTTGAAGACGCGGGTGCGCAGCGGCTTCGTCCCCAACGTGCTCAGCGTGGGGGCACGCCGCAAGATGGGCTCGAGCACCCTCCGCGCCCAGATGTCGATCTGGGGCACGATCGAGACGCTGTCGCAACGTAAGTTCGTCGCCGTCACGGCCGACTTTCGCGAGGGCTTCCTGGAGGCGGACGGCCCGTGGGGCACCTTCACCGGTGGCCGCTTTGGCAGCTTGTTCTCTCGCGGTGTCACCACGACCGACTTCCTGTACGGCCACGGCTACGGCGTCGGCTTCTGGGGCGGCAACGTGAATCAGCCGGGTCCCACCGCGGGCCTGATCGGCTTCGGCGTGTTGGCCAATAGCTTTTCGCCCGGCCTCATGTACACGACGCCTAACCTCGGCGGTTTCAAGGCCGCCCTCGGCGTCTTCGATCCGGTCAGCATGGCGGGCTCATGGGACGGGTCGCGCACCGCGCGTCCGGAGGCCGAGCTCACTTACGATCTCAAAGCGTCCGCCGAGTTTTTCAAGCTGCATCTGTACGCCAACGGGGCCTACCAAAAGGTCTACAACGGCGCGCTCAGCGAGACGGTACGCGGCGTTGGCGGCGGCTTCCGAACCGAAATCGGGCACTTTCATCTTGGCGCGGGCGGCCACACCGGCAAGGGCCTTGGTCTCTATTACGCCCTCGAGGGTTCCGAGGCTGACACGCTCGGCATCGGAAAGCCGTTCCGCACTTCAGACGGGTTTTCGATCTTTGCTCAGTACGTGCTCGGCCAATTCGACTTGAACGCGAGCTTCGGACAGTCGCGCATCACCTTGGTCGCCGAGGACTTGGCCCCGGACCGGGTCGACATTCACCCGATTAAGACGCAGACCGGGATTTCGGCCGGCATCGTCTATCACGTCAACGAGAGCTTGCATCTCGACCTCGACTACTTGCGCGCGCAATTCAGGTGGTACGGAGCTGCGAAGCAAGACATCAATTACATCAACACCGGCGCAACGCTCACCTGGTGAGCCGCTTGTCACTTCTTCTCCGCGAAAGGTGCGCGAGCGTGAACCGGAACCACAACCCCACACGTTGGTTGCAATCGAGCGTCGGCCTGGCCGCGTTCGGAGCTTGTTTGCTAGCGACAGCTCACGCCTCGGCCGAGGTGACGGTGGCCAAGGGCGAAACTTGGGACGCATACGTTTCCGGCCGCGTGGGCGCCTTCTTGAGCTACGCCTTCGGCGAAGGCCGTCCCCTGCCCAGGCTCGCCGGCAGCACGATTGAGCCGGGCGGCGGTGTCGACAACGATGACCCCACCAACGACACCATCTACGACTACGACGCGATGGGCATGCCGTTGCCCGAGCAGGGCAAGCTGCGCAAGCTGCGTGTCCGAAGCGGTTTCTATCCGAACATCCTGACGATCGGCGCGCACAAGACCTTCGGGCCGAACCTCAAGCTCACCTCCCAGGCGTCGATTTGGGGCACCATCGAGCCCGTCTTCGCCAAAGGCAGCTTGCCCCCCAATCGCAATCGCGCGAACGGCGGGCGCGAGAACGGCGTCGAAGCCGATTTTCGTGAAGGCTACCTGCGATTGGAGGGCAACTGGGGCAAGCTCGACGGCGGGCGCTTTTTGAGCATCTTTGGGCGCGGCTTGAGCGAAATCGATGCGCTGTACGGGCACGGCTACGGGGTCGGCTTTCCAATGGTTTCCCGCAGCCAGATCGCTCCGGTCACCGGCGATCTCCGCTACCAAGGTCCGACCGGTGGCATGACCGGTTTCGGCGTGCTGGCCGCGACCCACGCCGCCGGCATCGCCTACACGACTCCCAATCTATCGGGCATCAAGGTGACGTTGGGGGTCTTCGATCCCGCAACCTACGTGACCGCCGGTTGGGGCAAGACGAGCGCGCCTCGCCCCGAGGCCGAGCTGAGCTACGACCTACGCCAGGACGGCGTGCTCGTCCACTTGTTCGGCAGCGCCGGCTGGCAGCCGATCCTGACCCTCACGGAGAAAGACTCGGTTTGGGGCGCCAGCGCTGGCGGCCGCCTCGAGATCGGCCCGGTGCGCGTGGGCGTCGGCGGCTTCATGGGCAAAGCCCCCGGTATCAACTACGCGTTCGACGACAACGCTGCGCTCTCCAGCAGCACCTCGCAACACAGCGTCACCGTGACCAACGATGACGGCACGATGAGCACCTCGATGCAGCGCGACTACCAGCTGCGCAACACGCGCGGTTTCGTCGGCATGGTTCAGGTCGCGCTGGGTCCAGTGGACGTGGGCGGTGGCTATGGCCAGACCGTCATTCTGCAGGTCGACGCCGACAAAGCCAACGCGGTGATGGTCAGCACGCTCAAGTCGCAGACGGGCATCACCGCGGCGCTCGTCTATCACATGAACGAGAGCTTCCACCTGGACTTGGACTTCATCAACGGCGCATACAAGTGGTACAACGGTGAGAGCGAGAAGCTGAACATGCTCAACGGCGGCGCCACGGTGACGTTCTGAGGATGCAGAGGCGGTGCGGGTCTGGCATAAACGCGCTCATGCGTTCGCTGACCCTCGGTTGCCTCTGGTTGCTTACGGCTTGTGGTCCTGCGCAGTTCCAGCAAGAAAGGCTGAACGACGGCAGCATCAAGGTCACCTGTGAGCTGTCGATGGACGAATGCGTTCGTCGCGCGGAGGACCTGTGTCGAAACCACCGCTACCGCATCATCGACGGCACGAGTGAGACGCGCCTGCGCGACGCCCCGCCCTTCGAGCGGGCCTACCACACGAGCCGACTGCACTTCACGTGTACGGATGACGGCGGCAAGCCCCTGATTTCGCTCGACAGTGAGGCCCCGGCCGCCGCTGACGCGAAGCCCGCCGCTCCCCGCATCTGCGCCGCCGGCGAGACGCGCGAGTGCGTGGGGGCTGCTGCCTGCAAAGGCGGTCAAGCCTGCCTTGCCGACGGCAGTGGCTTTGGCCCGTGCGACTGTGGGCCCGCAACACCGCCCGCCAGTCCCCCCACCCCCGTCCCCGCGGCTCCTGCTGACGCGAGCACGCCGGCGGCACCAGCGACGCCGACGCCGTAATTTCTGCGCCAGCGCTAGCACTTCGCCAGCTGCGCGGTGGCACGATGCCGTGCAGCTGCGCTTGACTGGTGTTGTCGCGCGCGTTTGGGCGTAGCCGAAAGTGGCTAGCACTGATAAACTCCAATCGGTCGAATATCCTCGAAATCAGCAACGTAACAGCTTGACTGACCGACCGACGTAGGAGCCGCCCGACGGCGCCTCTCGCGACGCGAAATGTGGCTGGCAGGCCCCGGCTCCAGCCATAAACAGCGTGAAAGGGACGCGCCAAACCCCAGGAAGCGAAGTTAGCGCTCCTAACAAACGCGTGACCGACTTTCGATCCCTGCTGCGACTCCATCGTCGTGTAAAACCCGGCGCCGGATAAAAAGTTAATCTTCTTTAGAAAGTCGATCATCGCCACGTGTCGGCAGTCACTAAACCGCATGGTCCCGCCACTTCGAAACTGCCCGGCGGAAGAGCGCACCCGAATCAACGCATTGACGAACTGACCTGTCCTAAGCTGCCCGCCCCTGACTCGCTTGTGCGTCGGGAACGGGTTGCGGAACGACGGCGCAAGCGACAAAAAACCCGAGGATTGTGGGACATGAACAAAGCAAAGCGAACGCTCGGCAAACTCGGCCTGGTACTGGCAGCCCTTCCGCTGCTCATGCTCGGCTGCAACAACAACAAGAGCGGCGGCACTGCGGCCGCGTCCTCGGGCGGCAAGGCCGAAGCCAAGATCGTCAAGCTTGCCTTCGTGACCAACAACCCTAGCCAGTTCTGGAAGATCGCCGAAGCGGGTCTGCGCAAGTACGAGAAGGAAGCCAAAATTCAGGTCGACATGAAGATGCCGCCGAACGGCACTCCCGAAGACCAGAACCAGATTCTGCAGAACCTGGCCAGCCAGGGTTACGACGCCATCGCGGTCAGCGTGATCGCGCCGAAAGACCAGCTGCGCATCTTGAACGAGGTCGCCGACAAGACGAGCCTCATCACGTTCGACTCCGACGCCGACAAGTCCAAGCGCCTCTTGTACATCGGCACCAACAACTTCGAGGCCGGCAAGGCGCTCGGCGAACGCATCGACAAAATTTTGCCGGACGGCGGCAAAATCGCGGTTTTCGTGGGCACGCTGTCGGCCGACAACGCCGCGCAGCGCCTGGCCGGCATCGAAGCTGCCATCAAAGACCACAAGATCGAGATCGTCGACAAGCGCGAAGACAACACCGACCGCGCCAAGGCTCGCTCCAACGTCGAAGACATCATCAACGCCCACAAGGACCTGAACCTGGTGGTCGGCCTGTGGAACTACAACGGCCCCGCCATCGCCGCCGCTATCGAAGGCCTCGGCAAGCGCGGCAAGGTCAAGGCCGCCGTGTTCGACGAAGACGACGCGACGCTCGACGCCATCAAGAACGGCACCATCGAGGCCACGGTCGTGCAGAAGCCGTTCCAGTTCGGCTACCTCTCGGCCAAGTGGATGCACGACCTTGCCAAGAACAAGGACGAAGCCAAAAAGGCAATGCCCGCGAACGGCGTCATCGACACGGGCGTGACCGTCATCGACAAAACCAACGTCGACTCGTTCAAGGCCGAGCTGACCGAGATGAAGAAGTCGGTTCAGTAAAACCGCACTTTAGAAAGCACCCAAGACGGCCATGAGCGAGGTTCCTCAAAGCGAAACGCCCCTGCTGCGAATGCGCGGCATCACCAAGCGCTTCCCCGGTGTGGTGGCGTTACAGGGGGTTTCGCTCTCGCTCAAAGCCGGTGAGGTGCTGGCGCTGATGGGCGAGAACGGCGCCGGCAAGAGCACGCTGATGAAGATCTTGGGCGGCGTGCAGCCGCCCGACGAGGGCGAAATCGAAATCGACGGCAAGGCCGTCGCGTTCGACGGCGTCAAAGACTCGAAAGGCAACGGCATCGCCCTGATCCATCAAGAGCTGATGCTGGCGCCGAACCTCGACATCACCAGCAACATCTTTCTAGGCAACGAGGGCGTGAAGGGCGGCCTGTTGGGGCCGCTCAACCGCCCGAAAATGAACGCGCGCGCGACCGAGCTGATCGCGCGCGTCGGCTTGCGTCTACCCGTCACCATCCCGGTGTCGCGGCTGACCGCCGGGCAGATGCAAATGGTCGAAATCGCCAAAGCGCTTTTGACCAAGGCCCGCATCATCATCATGGACGAGCCAACGTCGTCGCTGGCAGGCGCCGAGTCCGAGCAGCTGTTCAAGATCATCCGGCAGCTCAAGGCCGACGGCATCGGCATCGTCTACATCTCGCACCGCATGCAAGAAGTGATGGATCTCGCCGATCGCATCACCATCTTGCGCGACGGCCGCTACGTCGGGGACCTGAACCGCGCCGACGCCACCCACGACAAGGTCGTGGCCATGATGGTCGGGCGCGAGCTCAGCAACCAATACTTTCCCGAAAAGCGCGAGCGCACGTCGACCGAGCCCATGCTCGAGGTAAAAGACTTGATCGTGCCGGGCGCGCCCGACCGCGCCAGCTTCACCGCGCGCAAGGGTGAGATCCTCGGCTTCGCGGGGCTGATCGGCGCGGGCCGGACGGAGCTGATGGAAGCCATCTTTGGAGTAACGCCCGCTCTCGCGGGCTCGATGAAATTGGATGGCCGGGACTACATGCCGCACGAACCGCGCCAAGCGATCGACGCCGGCGTCTACCTGGCGCCCGAAGATCGCAAGCGGCACGGTCTAGTGTTGCCCATGTCGGTGGCGCAAAACACGTCGCTACCCAACGTCGGCAGCTACGCGGCGTTTGGCTGGCTCGATCGCAAGACCGAGCAAGAAGTGGCTGAGAACGGCGTAAAACGCCTGCGCACCAAGACCCCCAGTATCAAACAAGCGGTGGTCAATCTGTCGGGCGGCAACCAGCAAAAGGTCGTGCTGGCCAAATGGCTGGCCATGGCACCCAAGGTCTTGATCTTGGACGAGCCCACGCGCGGCATCGACGTCGGGGCCAAGGCCGAAATCTATCGACATATGGCGGACTTAGCCGATCAGGGCATCACCATTCTGATGGTGAGCTCCGATATGGAAGAGACTATCGGCATGAGCGACCGGGTGGTCGTGATGCACGAACGAAGACTGAAGGGAGTGCTCGAGCGGCACGAGCTCTCACAGGTCGCGATCGCGGATTTGATGACCGGCAACCCCGAAGCGCGAGGCTCGCTCGCGCCGAAGGCGGCCGGGGAAAGCAATGTGGCGGCGTCATGAGGCGTGAGCTCGGAATGTTGATTGCGCTGGTGCTCATGTGCCTAGCGCTCTGGACCTCGAACTCGGATTTCTTGGGTGCGTCCAACGTGGTGAACACGACGCGTCAAGTATCCATGCTCGGGATTTTCGCGATCGGTATCGCGTTCGTGATCATCACCGGCGGCATCGATCTTTCGATCGGCTCCGTGGTTGGTCTCACGGGCGTGATCATCGCACGGGTGAGCTCGACCCAGACGGGCGGCCTAGGTTATCCGTTGTGGATCGGCGTCACGGTGGCGCTAGCGGCGGCGGTGGTGGTGGGCGTCCTGCAAGGGTTGCTCATCACGCGGCTGAAGCTGCAGCCGTTCATCGTCACGCTCGGCGGCATGCTCCTGCTACGCGGCGTTTCGCAGACCATCGTCGATGGTGGCGTGATCAGCATGGGTGACTCGTCATTGCTGAACCTGGCGAGCGGCGGCTTGTTGCACATCGGCCGCGACCCGCTGATTGGTTGGCCGCTGGTGATTTTCGGCATCGTGGCCGCGCTCGGCGCTTACGTGCTGCACTACACGGTGCTGGGCCGCTACATCTACGCGATTGGTGGCAACCGCGACGCGGCGCGCTACTCGGGCATCAACGTCGACCGCGTGGAGCTCTTGACGTACGTGATCTCGGCGGGCACGGCTGGTATCGCGGGCATCTGCTACGCCGCGTACATCGGGCAGATGTCGCAGCAGGTCGGCGTCGCCTACGAGCTTTACGCGATCGCGGCGGCCGTGCTCGGCGGCTGCTCGCTGCGCGGTGGCGAAGGCACCATCTTCGGCATCCTCATCGGCGCGTCGATAATGCGAGTCATCGACAACGGCATCAACATGTTCCAGGTCCAATACACGGACCCGGAAGGCATCCGGAAAATCTGGCGGCTGAACCCGAACTGGAACTGGATCATCGTCGGCGCGGTGATTCTCGTCGCTGTCATCCTCGATCAGGTCGTGCACATGGTGCAGGCCGCTCGACGCCTGAAGGAAGCTGGTCAGCCCAAGCCGGTTGCAGGTCCGCCCAGCGGCGCGCCGCCCGAAGGCGCAAAGTCTCCGGTTTAGGCGCCGCTTCTAAGGGCGCGCTCTGCCTCGTCTTGCGGTTTTGTTTTCGGCGCTCGGCGTCGCGCACGTCACTTTCGTCGGTTGCGGCGGCAGTGACGAGGTGAAGCACGCCATGGATGAAGGCGGCGAAGGCGGCGAGAAGAGCAGCGGAGGCAGCAGCTCCGCCAGCGCGGGCACGTCCTCCACGGCCGGTACGGCCGCGGGCGGTACGGCCGGGTCGGCAAACGTCGAGGGTGGTACAGGCGGCGTCTCGGGCTCGTCCAACACGGGTGCGGGGGGCCAGCCCGAGCCCGACAGGGGCGGAGCGGCGGGAGCGGTGATTGCCGGCGGTGCGGGCGCGGGCGGCCTGAGCGAGGCCGGCAGTGGCGGCGTTGGCGGAGACGACGCGGGCGGTGCCGGCGGTGCGGGCTCCCCGCCCTGCCCGCTCCAAAGCGGTCGCATCACCATCGGGTTCAACGCCAACAATGCCGAGTGGGTCAACAACCTGCAATGGCTCGATAGCGCGAATAACCTCATCGCCAACGTCGCGGCTTCCGGCGGCTCGTCGACGTGCGGTGATCCGCCCGAGTTCTTTGGCGAGGCCTACGGAGCGCCGGAAGGCACGACGCCGTTGATCGTCGTGGCCGGCTCGCGCAGCACGGCGGTGGCGTGCGGATCGGACGTCGACATCGATTCGAACGCGGTGAGCTGCTCCAACGTGGCGCAGATTCCGACCCACACCGAGTACCATTTCTACGATGGCGCGAAAGCGAGCCAGATGCGCGTGACGCGGACCATCGGCTTCGACGCCACGCCCGTATTCACCAACTCCGGCCTGCGCGTCTGGCAGCCGCGCGTGGTGTTGGCAACGTGGAAGAACGTCATCTATCCGAACGCGGCGGGAACGGCCGTCACCACCAAGGCCGCGCTCAGCTGTCCCGGCGACTGCATTCTTCCCACCGACGCGAGCTGGAACGGGCAATGGTTCGCGGATCTGGCCGACGATGGTCACGCCATCATCGTGCGGCGTGATCCGGCCATGACGTCGGCCGTCAGCCTGACCGTGAACTACGACTCGTACTCGTCCGCGAATTTGACGTCGTTCATCGTGCTGCAGCCGCAGCTTGGCTGGAAGGCCCCGATCACCGAGGTCGAGTACCTGTGTTTTGCCGACCTCACCAGCTGGCCCCAAACGGAGCGCGACGCCGCCGTGCTGCCAACATGGTGCGGACCGTGAGCGCTACTGCGCCGTCCAGGCACCGTCGACCAACAGACACGTGCCGCTGACGAGCTTGGCCGCGTCCGAAGCGAGGTAGATCACCGCGCCGGCGACGTCGGAGATGTCGCCGATTTTGTTGGCGGGAATGCGGTTGAGCACGTTGGCGCGGTACTCGGGGTTGTCGAGGCGCTCGGCCGTGCCGGGCGTGTAGATGAACGTCGGGCCGACCGCGTTGACGGTGACGCCCAGCTTCGACCACTCGAGCGCCATCACGCGCGTCAGCTGGTTCACCCCGCCTTTGGTGGCGCAATACACGGCGTGGTCGACGATGCCTACGACGCTGGCCTGCGAGCTCATGTTGACGATTCTCCCGTAGCCGCGCGCGACCATGCCGCGCGCCGCCGCCTGAGCGCAAAAAAACAGCCCCTTCAGATTGACATCCATCAGCTCGTCCCAATCCTTCTCGGTCACGTCGAGCGCGGGGTGATTCGCTCCGAGGCCGGCGTTGTTGACCAAGATGTCGAGTCGCCCAAAATGCTTTTCGACGCGGGCCACGCCTTCGTTGATGGACGCCACGCTGCGCATGTCCATGGGCACGACGAACGACCCGGGAATAGTCGAGGCCAAGTCCGCCAGGGCCTTCTCGTCACGGGCGCTGACGGCGACCTTGGCCGCCACCTCGGCCAACGCGCGCGCCAAGCCGTAACCAATGCCTCGGCTAGCCCCGGTAACCAGGGCGACTTTGCCATCGAGACGGAAAGAGGGGGCGTACGTATTCTGGTCGGTCATTCGCGTCCTCACGTGCCTGGCCGAGCTCGGCCCACCTGTACAAGATGCACTGAGCCGGCTCGATCCGTCACGCATTTAGCACCTACCGCGGCCCTAAGGGCCCGCGAATGGCTAAGTCGGTCGAAGATCGTGGTCGAGGCGCCCGGATGGCGAGGCGCGACGAAGGCGCATACTGCAGTAGGTAACTGAGGAGCAACGAAGCCAGGCG
>Ga0164241_10007024_pt1 | contig 10164 bp, 13 predicted proteins | sample OricomyardsoilBY_FD_108780 | JGI IMG/M metagenome (GOLD analysis project Ga0164241, IMG submission 108780) | Backyard soil microbial communities from Emeryville, California, USA - Original compost - Back yard soil (BY) | ecosystem: Environmental > Terrestrial > Soil > Unclassified | place: USA... | reverse complement strand
CGTCGGCAGCAACTGAAACGCGAGGATGAAGCCAAACGACGCCGTGTCGGTCGTCAAGCGACCGAACAAGAAGCTTGCGCCGTCACGGCTGAAGGCGAGTAAGTGATCGACCGCGTCGTTGCCCAGCAAAAATAGCCGACTGGCCGGGGTGCGCAGCACAATCAGCGCGAACACGATCAGCATCAGCAGGCCGCCGCCGACCGTGCGCAGCTTCACGAGGCGCCGGCGTTCGCGCGGGCAGAGCGCGAACGCCAGGGCCATCATGACCAGCATTCCGAACGCGCTGACCGCCCGCTCGCCCATCGAAGGCCGCTATTTCTCGGTCTTGCCGAGCAGCTCAGGCAGTGGACTGCCGACGTGGCCCAGGCGGGCAACGCTGTCGAGATGATGAATCAAGAAGTTGCGGTTGTCGGTGATCGACAGATTCTGCATCTCGAGCGCGCCGATGCGATCCGCGGGCGAGAACGCCGGATCTTCGACGCGCTCCATCGACAGCTTCTCGGGCGCGTAGGCCATGTACTCGGCCTTGGTTTCGAGGATCGAGTAATCGTCACCGCGGCGTAGTTGCACGGTGACGCTGCCGGTGACGCTGGGCGCGATCCAGCGCGTGAGCCCGTCCTTGAGCATCATCGCCTCGGGATCGAACCACTTGCCTTCGTACAGCACGCGGCCCAAGCGACGGCCGAGCGTGAAGTAAAGATCGAGCGTATTTTCGTTGTGCACGGCCGACAGCAGGCGCTCGTACACGATGTGCAAGAGGGCCATGCCCGGCGCTTCGTAAATGCCGCGGCTCTTGGCGTCGATCACGCGGTTCTCGATCTGATCACTCATGCCGAGGCCATGCCGACCGCCGATGCGATTGGCTTCGAGCACCAAGTCGATCAAATTCGTGAAGCGCTTGCCGTTGATGGCGACGGGGAAGCCGGCTTCGAAATCGACCGTGACGTCTTCCGCGTTGATGCTGGTTTCCGCCTTCCAGTGAGCCACGCCCATGATCGGCTGCACGATGTGCATGCCCTTGTTCAGGTGCTCGAGATCTTTGGCCTCGTGCGTGGCGCCGAGCACGTTGGCGTCGGTGCTGTAGGCCTTCTCGGTGCTCATCGTGTAGGGGCGACCAATGCGCTTCAAATACTCGCTCATTTCGGTGCGGCCACCGAAGGCATCCACGAACTTTTGATCCAGCCAGGGCTTGTAGATCTTCAGGTTCGGGTTCGTCAGAATGCCGTAGCGATAGAAGCGCTGGATGTCGTTCCCCTTGTGGGTGCTGCCATCACCGAACACGTGCACGTCGTCTTCACGCATGGCGCGAATGATGGCGGTGGTGGTCACCGCGCGACCGAGCGGCGTGGTGTTGAAGTATTTCTTCCCGCCGCTCGACAAGTGGAACGCGCCGCATTGAATCGCCACCACGCCTTCGCGGGCCATCGCTTCACGGCAGTCGATCAAGCGTGCTTCGACCGCGCCGTGCTCGCGGGCGACGGGCGGGATCGTGGCTGGATCTCTCTCGTCCGGCTGGGCCAGATCAGCGGTGTATGCGAACACCTTCATGCCCATTTCGCTCAACCAAGCGACGGCACAGCGCGTGTCCAACCCCCCAGAAAATGCGATTCCCAGACGAGTGCCCGCGGGCGGAAGCGTACGATAAATGCGGCTCATGGCGGCCCCTGCCTAGCACGAGCCGCCACGGACGGATAGGCGCGCGCTACATCGTCGAAGGAACCATGGCCGCGGGCACCGGACTGCCCACCGTGACGACCTCGGTGGTCTTCTCCAGCAACGGTTCCTTGCTGCCCGCTTCTTGGACGCGGCCCTGCCCCAGATCGACGACCTCGATTTGAATGTCGAGCGCGATGGTCGCCTTTTCAGTGGTGCGGAAGCCGAAATCGACGCCTGTGAGCCCCGCGATGACCGCAGGAATGTAGGGCGCCACCAATGGGTCGTTGTACGAGTGATTGATGAAGTTGAACGCGTGGTTGGCGTAAGTCGGCAGCGGATCGACCGGCATGTCCGGATCGACCTCGGCGCCATTGGGCGGCGGCGGCGGGAATTTGATCATGTTTTGCACGTTCGCAAAGTCGATCGCCATCTCGTTCATGTCGTCGAACGTGCACGTTCCGTGACGTCGCGATGACGCGCCCGCGCTCTTGCCCTCGAGCACGTAGTACCGATCGATGCCGGAAAAGTTCGGCTTGAACTCCTCGTTCTCGGCATCAGTCAGATTCATCCCTGGGTAGTAGCGACCAAACTCGTTCCACGGGTCGACCAACATCTCGACGACGTGCGGGTCATCATCGAGGTTACTGATGGTCCACGTCAGCTGCACCTTGACGTCTTTGTTCGTCACCCACGGCTTTCGACCGTAGGGCTCGACCACTTCTCGATTCAGCGCTTCGGTGTCTGCCGCGCTCGGCTGGAGAATCGGAAATTGCAGGCCGCGCTTGACCTCGAACAGCTGCGTCTCGTCGTCTTCGAAGATCGGCGGCACGTCAGGCGTGAGGCCCACCTGTTCGGGATCGAGGTTGCGTGATTCCTCTTGTGAGCCGCAACCAACGGCGAGCCACGCACAACCCAAGACGACGAACACCGACAGCCGCTGGGGGCTCGAAGCCCGCGTCGCGGGGCGCTTCGCCCCCGCCCCCACACCGATGGATTGCCCAATTTTTCGCATCATTTGAGGACTCGTTCTGCGAGAACGTTGGACTATGCCAAGGCCGTGCCACGCACGACGCCGAGCTTACTTTTTGCTGGGTCGGAACGCGAACGGGAAACTCGCACCCGTCGCTTTATCGGCCGTCGGGAATTGCAGGCGATTGAACTGCCGCAAGATGCAGCCTTCGACGCGCGGATTGTTCAACGACGAACCGGTGATGCTCGCGCTCGACACCGAGCCACCCGGACTCACACTGAACGCAACACCTACGCTGCCTTTGAGAGTCGGATCGTGTGCCGATGCGATCTCATAGCAAGCTTGGAATGCGCCCATACGCGACATCACGACGCGCCGGATCTGCTCTGCCGAGAGCCCTTGTCCAGCCGCAGCCGCCGCCTTGCCCGCGACCTTGTGCTCGCCGCTGCCATCACCGGTGCCGCTGCCGGTGCCGTCACCGCCGCCGGGCCCGCCTTTGCCGTTGCCACCCAAACCGCGCCCACCTGGGCCGCCTGAACCGGAGCCAAATCCGCCGCCTTTACCGGGTCCCCAGCCCGTATCGAGCGTGCCCGAGCCGAATGGAACGCCGCCCGGCGCATCGCCACCACCGCCTTTGCCGCCACCCTTCAAGCCGGTACCGCTGCCCGAACCAAGTACGATCTGATCGGATCGCAAACCGCCGAGAGCATCAGCGACCGAGCTGATCGTGCCGAGTGTCTTCTTCACTTCGTCGCCGACGTCACTCGAGAGCGCCTCGGACATACCGCCCAAGCCGGAGCGGATGTCGCCCGTTTGCTTGGTGGTCTTCTCTTTGCCGTCGCGACCGAGCTTGCCCTCGGCACCTTGGATCTTCTTACCGCCGCCTTGTTCTTTCTTGTCCTTGGCACCGGGATCTTTGATGCCTTGGCCTTTGTCCTCTTCTTTACCCGCGTTCTGCGGTGGAGGCGGCGTGTCGTCTTCTTTGAGATTGAACTTTAGCTCGAGCTCTTGCTGGCTGATCAACTCGAGCGGCTTGTCGATTTTCGGCGGCGTCGTGATCGCCCAAATCAAGAGCAGTCCGCCGCCCACCGCGATCAACGCGAAGATGAACGAAAGCACCAGCGCCCAGTCCGGACCGCGGCGTCGCTTGATGACCGGAGCGTCGTGCGTAAACTGGAAAAAGACCGAAAAATTGCCGTATTGAATCAGGCCGTAGTCGCCGGCCACGATCGGGATCGGCGCACCCGAGCGACCGAGATCCGCCGGATTCTCCCGACGACCGCGCAATAGCAGTTCGCCACCCGTAGCGCCGCGCGCATCGAGCTCCCAACCGGTGCCGACCGCGCGCACGGGAAAATCCGAAACCTGCGAGCCATCCGGCTTCGCGACTAGATTGTCTTCACCGTCGCTCAGCTGCAGCGATTGCCCGGTGTTCAAGTTCCGCACTGCGAGCACCGTGGTGCCCCACACGGCAGCGGTTCGCAGCACGACCGGCAACTGTTGAGGTGTACTCATCGCAGCGCCGGATTGTTACGAGTGTCGGACAGCTCACGCATGAACGAGCGGTGCCCCAAAGCCCCAGCATCGAACTCCGCCCGCACGCGGCGTAAGAAATAGATGATCTGCGGTGACTTCAAGCGACCCTCGACTTCAATCGTGCCGAACTTGTAGGTCTTCACGCCCTCTTTCGATTCCTTCGTCTCCTTGACGGCCGTCGCCGAAGAAGCGTTAGCCCCACCCTTGCCGGCCGTGGTTCCCGCGGCCTTCACGTTGCTCGGCTCCCCCTTGTCCGGTTTGGCATCGGCCTTGTCGTCATCCGTCTCGGGTTCAGCGTCCGCGTCATCAGTCGCTTCCGCCTTCGGCGCCGGCTTCTTCTGATTTTTGGGGGGTTTGCTCTGTGCGGCCGGCTTCGGCTTAGCCTTCGGCGCGGCCTCGGCGGAGTGCGAAGAGAGCACGAATGCGGCCAACACGGCGCATAGCGTCCAAGCCCCGAGCGCGGATATCCGACGACGCATGATCGACATCGAGCATACGCGGGTCGTGGGGGGAGATCCACACCGCGACGGCGCTCGGCCCGGGGTTCGATGTCGTTACGGAGGGGAGATCACATGCACACACAACTGCACCGTTCAGCGAGATAGTTGCTTTAGGCGCGGATGATGGCCGCCTGAACCGTGGCATTGCGCGCGGCGGTAATCTCTTTGAGCGCTTCAGTCAGCTTCTCGGCTGATTGCTTTGCGTCGTTCGCCTGAGCGGTTGCTTCGTCTCGAGCCGTACGTGCAGCTTCGCCGAGCGACTCATGCGCAGCTGCATTCGCTTCGCAATCAGTCGCGCTGCCGTCGTAGCGGCTTCCGACCATCCCACCTGCACCGTCGAACACTTTTCCAGAACCTGAACCAAGAGTCATGAATTTTTGGGCGGTGCAATCACTCTCCTTCGAGAGTGCGAAAGCGGCCCCGGTGATCGTCAAAGCACCCCCAACAGCCGTCGCTAGCCCCTTCACTAGGCCAGCCTTCCGTACTTCGTCTGCCTTCCGATGCATTTCATGAACGCGCGCCTCCCCCTCACGAACGCGCGCCTGTTCGGCGAAATCGGCAGCTTTTCTCGCCTCGCTTCTTTCGCCGCGGAACGCCTGCACCAAGAGGATAGACGCTTGTGTCATGGCATCCTCTCCACCGAAGACGGGTGTGTGGAAGGTGCTCGCGCCCGTGCTCCCGACATCCTGTTCATGCTCGCCCGCGGGATCCATCGGACTCGCGAGTACTCCCGATATGTTGTTCGACACTAGACTCTCCCTGCTGCCAAGAGCAACGTTGCGCCGGCGGTATCGGTCGTGCTTTTCACGTCCGAAACTGCGCGCCTGAACGACTTCTCGTTTTGATCCAAGTCATCGAGAATGGTGAGGAGCAGCTGATCCAGGTGGCTGTCGACGAGCTTCGATTTCGCAACATCGGCATAAGCGTCAGCTTCAGCGCCACTAGCCTGCCCCTCCTCGTACATCGAGGCGCCTTGCCCGATGGCAGCGGCTCCGCCACCGATCGCAACGACTTCCCCGCCGACTTGGACGCCGTGCTCCAAAGCGGTCAGCGCCGCGCCACTGGAGCATAGTGAAGCTCCACCGGTCAGGGCAACGGCGCCGATCGACATCCCCACTTCGGCCCAAGCAGCCACCTTCTCGTCTACACCCAGCTTCTCCAGTATGTGCGCCTCGCCTTGTGCGAACGCCGCTGTCGAGAGGCATGCCGCCGCAACCGCGAGTACGAGCGGTGCACCGGTACCGCCCGAGCAGACAGCGACGGCGATCGATGCGACCACAGCAGCGACCTTGGCTATCGTTCCACAGACCTTGCCTAACTTGTGCCAGAAGCCGCCCTTTTTGTGAGCATGCATTGCCTTTTCGAGCGCGGCTTTTTGTTTGCGCCACTCGTCGGCCTTTTGCGTCCGGATGTGACCGATTTCCTTGATCGCGTTTTTTAGCCCGATACTACGACCCACAGTTTCCAGCGCGAGGAGGTTGGCAAGTGGATCGCCGACGCCCAATTGGGGGATCGGGAGGAGAGAGGGATCTCCCGCTGGCGAAACCGGCCCGGCTGAATTTGAAGTGAGCGAGACGAGCGAGACGAGGGCGGTTGAGGGACTGGCGTCGGAAGAGATAGTCATGGTCGTGCTCGCCTTTCATCGGACACGATTTTGGACATTCGCTCGTCGTGCTCGGGCAATAGCTCGACGTCGCTGATAGCGGCATCAGCGTCCGTAAAGCGACCGGCGTCATAGAGGATGCGAAATCGAGCGATAAGGCAGCGCGGAGCTGGTTGTGCCGCCACGCTACCTGCACCGTAGATTTCGAAAGCAATGCGCTTTTGGCCTATCTTCTCATGACAATCCCCTAGAGCGAGCCACCCGCGTTCGTCCGTCGGCGCGATTTGAAGCATCACGCGAAACACCTCTGCTGCGTCCGCGTACCGCCCGTCGGCGTGCAGCTCGAAGCCTTTGCAATACACGAGCTCCGCCGGATCGATGCCGCGAGCAAACGGACTTTGCTGGTGTGAGGTGGACATGACGCTACCGCCCCATATTGTTGACGATGGCCTTCGTGCCCTCGTCACACTTCTGCATCAGGTTGGTAGAAAGGTTTACCGCCGTCTGACGTTGAGACATGAGCGATTGCAATTGGATCATGTTGATCTCCGCATTGCCGTTCACGTTCTCCAAGATCGAATGGATCTCGCCCGTAAATCCAGCCCATTCCTCCTTGCTGAAGTGACCGTTCTTCGGCAATGCCTCGTCCCATTTGGCCTGCAGCTGGTCCCGAACTGGATCGCCCGGCGGCAAGCTGTTGATTGAGTCATGGAATGCCTTGTCGTATTCCGCCCATTCCGCTGCGCCGTTGGGAACGTCGGCGTACTTCTTCATTACGTTCTCGCAGTTCGAGATTGCTGACTTGCGAGCTAGATTGAGAGTCTGCTCGTTCAAAAGGGATTTGACGTCGGAGTCCAGGCTGCCGAGCGCCGACTGGCAATAGATCAACAACCCATCCGGCGTGAGATTGGCCGTGTTGGAATAGAGATCGGCGGCGTTCGAGCTTGAGATTGCGTTGATTGACATAGTTCGCTCCAATTGTTTCGTTTGTTTTTTTGAAAGTTCAGCATCGCGAACCGGACAACCAGCTCTGCGATGGTTGAGCGATCCGGACAACACCAGTGGTCGTGCTTGCCAAGAGTGCGTGCAAAATGCGCTCGTCGACCTCAATCGGCACGTTGCCGGCGAAGTGAAGCCGTGAGATAGCTGCATTGAGATCGCGATTCTGTTTATCGAACAAGACCTGCGCCTCTTCGAGCGCCGCCTCCCATGTATGTTGCTGGGTCATTGCGTTCTCCTTGTTGTTTCCTGTGTCGGGTCGAAGCCCGATCCAGTTGAGCGAAATCGCTGATTGTCGGACTTTCTTATTTGGTCGTGCGGCAACGCCCACCTGCTCCAAGATGCCTCACACGCTGCCGCCCCTCGGTCTCCACGGTTTCTGACAAACCACCAAGTTGGCGCTCGCGATCATCGGACGCATCTGATCCGCACTCCGCACCGATTAGTGCGGCATGACCCACAACGACGAAAAGCACCTCCACGCCCTCAGCTGCCTCCACTACGTCGCAGCGGGGTTCGCCACGTGGATTCCTCTCTTGGGCGCGGTCTACACAGCTGTGGGCGTCGCACTGTTACTCGGCAAATTGCCGCTCGCCCCCGGAACGTCGAGTCGCGGGTTTGGGTGGATGCCGTTCGCGATGGGCGTGTTCGTCATCCTGATTGGCGTCGCGACCGTCGGCACCAATCTCCTCACTGGGCGTTCACTGCGGACTCGCAAACGCTACACGCTCTGCCTTTTGACCTCGGCGATGAACTGCATGCACGTGCCGCTCGGCACCTTGCTCGGCGCATTCACGCTCATCGTGCTCTGTCGCCCCTCCGTCAGAGCTGCATTCAAGCCCCCGTCCGAGCGACCCGTGAATCCCGACGCAACCGGCTTGGGTGGCACGCTAGAGGTAAAGCCCGCCACCCCTCCCCGCTTCCCTCCGCCCTTGCCGCACCGCTAAGGGTCCCCCCCCAAGCCTCGCAAAACCGGCGTTTTTCTCGGAAATTCCCTTCCCTGCGCACCGGTTCAGCATTTATAGTGAGAGAATTGCGGTTCCGCGCTTGCTTGGCCGCTGGCGATGCATTAGGTTCCGCGCCCCATTCCCATGGCCTACGCAGTTATCCGCACTGGCGGCAAGCAGTACCGAGTCGCTGAGGGCGAAACCGTTCAGGTTGAGCTCCTCAAGGGCGATCCCGGCACCAAGATCAAATTCGACCAGGTTCTCATGGTCTCCGGCGACTCGCCGACGTTCGGCAAGCCGCTCGTCGCGGGCGCTGCGGTGGAGGGCGAGATCGTGCGCCAGCTCCGCGGCCCGAAGCTGATCGTCTTCAAGTTCCGCAAGCGCAAGCGCTCGCGCAAGAAGGCGGGACACCGTCAGAACTACACCGCCGTGAAGATCACGGGCCTCACAGGAGTGAGCGCGTAATGGCACATAAAAAAGGCGGCGGCTCTACGCGCAATGGTCGTGGTTCGAACGCTCAGTACCGTGGCGTCAAAGTCTACGGTGGTGAGGAAGTTCGCGCCGGCGGCATCTTGGTTCGTCAAGTTGGGCAGACCATCAACCCGGGCCGCAACGTCGGCGTGGGTCGTGACTTCACGCTCTACTCCTTGGTCGACGGCACGGTGACCTACGAGCACGATTCGCGCACCAAGAAGCGCGTCTCCGTGTATCCGGCTGGCACTGTTCCGGCTACCCTCGCGAACTGAGTTTTGGGGGTCGCCTCCGAGCGGCCCCCTTGCGCCAGTTCTGTCCGTCCATGGGAAGCGTGGCCAAGGTCTTCGTCACTGATATCGACGGGACGTTGCTGGGCGCTGACGGTGATGTGCACCCGAGTGATGCCGAGGCGATCGCCGCGCTGATCGAGCGCGGCGTGCCCGTCACGTTGTGCACTGGCCGAATGTATTCTGGGACCCGCGAGATCGCCGAGGCGATGCGCATTCTGGGTCCCGTGGCCTGCATCGACGGCAGCCACATCGTCGATTCGACGAACCACCTAGAGCTGCACAGCACGCCGCTCTCGGAAGTCGCCACCGAGCTCTTGTTCGACGCGCTGGAGCGCATCCGGCCGGCCGCGTTCGCGTTCTCGGGTGACCGCCTGTTCCATGACCAACGCGGCGCTCAGTACCTCGACTACGTGAGCACGTGGACCGAGCACACGCAAGAAGTCGACCGTCTGACGGACTTCGGCGCTTGGCGTGAACCCGGCGCGAGTGTTGCCGCGCTGGTGGCGCTCGGCACTCCGGATCAGATCCGCAGCTCCGAGCAGTTCATCAAGAGCCACGAGCAGCACCTGCAGTGCGTCACCTTCGAGGTGCACCGCCCAGGGTACTCCGGCACGTGGGGCTTGGTCGTGCGCGCTTCAGGCGTCGACAAGGGCACGGCGATTGATTGGGTCGCGCAGCATCACGGCGTCACCGCCGCTGAGGTCGTCGCTGTTGGAGATTGGTTGAACGACATACCCATGCTCCGCCGCGCCGGCCGCTCCTTTGCGATGGCCCAGGCGCCGCAAGCCGTCAAGGCAGCCGCGACGGACATCTTGAAAGCCAACCACACGAGCGGCGGTGGCTTGGCTGAAGCAGCGCTGCGCGCGGGCTTGCTGTAGCACTCGGACACTACCCTGAGGGGTTGCGCATCGGGTGTGCCGCAACGGCCATCCGCTCGGCCAGTTCGTCTTTGAAGCGGCGAAGTTCTTCGAGCTGATAGCCCGCCGGCAGCTTTACGCTGTCGACCAAGATCCATTGGCTCAGAAGCCACGCCAAGGTCGCCGGCGTCACCCAGGACAGTGCTCTGAAACGCGCTGAGTCGACCCAGGTTCATGTCGGGACTAACCCGTGCGCGCGCCAACGACCGATCAGGTAGTCCCAAAATGCTCTTCTACGCCCAAGGTTCCGCGACAAATTCGGCAACGCGGCG
>Ga0164241_10007023_pt1 | contig 10166 bp, 5 predicted proteins | sample OricomyardsoilBY_FD_108780 | JGI IMG/M metagenome (GOLD analysis project Ga0164241, IMG submission 108780) | Backyard soil microbial communities from Emeryville, California, USA - Original compost - Back yard soil (BY) | ecosystem: Environmental > Terrestrial > Soil > Unclassified | place: USA... | reverse complement strand
TTCTTGCGCCAAGACCCCGACATCATCATGGTCGGCGAGATCCGCGACTTCGAGACCGCGGAGATCTCGGTCAAGGCCGCGCTCACCGGCCACTTGGTGCTGTCCACGCTGCACACCAATGACGCGCCCGCCACCATCTCGCGCTTGCTGAACATGGGCGTCGAGCCGTTTTTGATCACGGCCAGCGTGAATTTGGTGCTCGCGCAACGCTTGGCGCGCAAGATCTGTAGTGATTGCAAGAAGCCGGTCGATACCGACCCCAAGGTGCTCTTGGATCTGGGTTGCACCGAGCAACAAATATCGCAGAAGAACAACGTGATGCGCGGCGCGGGCTGCGCCACCTGCAACAACACTGGCTACAAGGGCCGCGTCGCGCTGTACGAGGTCATGCGCTTCTCGGACGATCTCAAAGAGCGCGTGCTGCAAGGTGCTTCGGGCGCCGAACTAAAGGCAGCCGCAATCAAGCTCGGAATGGCGACGCTGCGCGCGAGCGGGATCAAGAAAGTGTTGGAAGGCATCACCACGCCGGAAGAGATTTTGCGCGTCACGATGGCGGATTGAGCTCCCGGGCGAGATCTACGGGCGCGCGGCTCTTCCTCGTCGATTGACGAAGTGGCGCAGTGACGTTGCTGGAGTGGCGCACAAATGTGCGCTGACGAGTCGCACATTTGTGCGCTAAAGAAACGTTAACATTACAGACAATTAATGCTGGAAGTAGCACCCGCGTGATATCTCACTCCTGCGCGCCGCGGGTTGGCGCAGCAACGTCGCGGGAGTGCGAGAATGGGTGTTGGAAAACGCAGGTGGCCGCTGATCGCGGCGAGCCTGGTCGTTTGCCTGGTGACTTTGGGCGTGTGGCTGTTGCCGCGTCCTCCGAGCATGCAGGCTCGCGCGTTGCCGCGCGAACGAGCAGAAAAGCAAGAGCACGCGCTCGCGTCCACCAAGCGTGCCGCGGACGATGCCGAGTCAAAGCAATTTCGTACGCGCGCCTCCGCCCAGCCTAACCCGCACAAGCCGACGATCAAGCTCGCTCGAGTCGAGAAAAGCGAGGTGTGTCGAGGTGAAGAGAACTTCCTCGATGTCGAAGCCCGCACCAGCAATGGCACGGACGCATTCCTCTCGGTCAGCTTCAACCACCCAGTGACCGGGCAGACGGTCCGCGGCGGCTCTCGCATTCCGTTTCGCCTCGACGCCGCCAGCGAACGCGGCCTTGAGGTTCTGGTCCAGGGCGGGCACGCGACAGCCACCCGGCTCACGTTGCCTCCTGTGAAGGTCAAGGACTGCGACGCGCCATTGCAAGTCGACATCAAGCAATCGCGGATGATGGAGGCCCCGGATCGGGTGACGTTTTCGGTGCAAATCAAGGAGCCTGCCGACCCGCTGCGCGCTCGTCGGCAGCCCTTCGTCGCGACTGACTTCGAATGGGATTTCGGCGACGGGCAGCAACTACGCACGAAGGAACCCACGATCGAGCACAGCTATGAAGCGCGCGATCAGGGGGTCGCCCAGAGTTCGTTCCTGGTCACCGTGAAAGCGAGCGACGCTCGCGGTCTGCAGGCGACCGGCACGCACGGCGTCGTGCTGGTGAACCTCGGGTTCTCGCAACTCGTTTATAAAAATCGAGTCGCGTTGGCGATGGGGATGACGTCGGCCGTTGCCGAACCGGGAAAACCGCTGCAGCGCTGGATTTATCACGGCTACTCCCGGGCCGTGCACCTGACGCACGTCAAGCTGCGCGAGGTCGTCTTCGACAAGGATCATCACGAACTCGAGCTTTCGACGCTGAACGACTCACCGGCTCGAGTGTTCGGCTTCGATCGAATCGATGCGAAGACCAGCCAACCCGTGCGTGATTGGACCGAATTCGTCCCCACTGAACCAGGACACCTCCGCTTGATCGAAGTTTCTGGCGACACCGACGACGGCAAAGAGGTGACTGGGACCTTTAGCTTGGCTGTCGCGACACCGACCCCAACAACAGGAGAACAAAACTGATGCGATTCCGAAAAGCCCTTAGATATGGTCTGGCAGCGTTGGCGCTACCGCTCATCGGCGCGACAGCTCGTCACGCGAGCGCCGAGCCGATCACCATTGGCGCGGTCTACGCGGTCGTGGTGGGGGCCTACGAGGCCTATCAACAACTGCAAGGACTCGTCAGTTCCAACTCGAGCCTAGGCAGCTCGATATTGGCCGCCACGGACGCGATTTACCAAGAGCTGCAACTACAGCAGTACGTAGCGTGGAAGACCCAAGCATTGAACGGGATGTACGGGTTCCGAAATCTCCAATATCGGCCACTGGGCTACTCGTCCAACGACGAGGACTGGGAGTACGCTGAGTCAGAAGCTGCAACCGCGCTGACCTACTACGAGGTCTTGGTCGAAAGTGGCGGGAATGTGGATTCGCTGTATGCGATGGCGCCGACCTACGCAGCGCTGTTAGCCACCCACGCGGGCCTAGTCGCGATGAGGGAAGACATCTATCCGGGTGAGCCCTTCAATTGGAATGAGAACAACGCGCACCAGGCATCGGGCATCAAAACCCTCAACCAATTGGTCGGCTCGTCGCGTTACATGTGCGACCCCGGAGAAAATCCCGGCGCCGGGCACTACAACGACGACTACGCCTGGCAAGGGACGGAGCCAACGAACTACGATTCATCGTCGAAGAGCCGCTTCTGGCCCAAGCTGATGAACGACTATGTCACCGTCGGCTACTGGACAGGACTAAGGGTCGTTGGGGTCCTCAATGGGACATGCCAATATCGGAGCGAGACTCATCCGATGAGATGTAGTCCTGGGAGCAGCACGTGTGCTCCGATCAAACGGACCGATCTGAGTACGAACCTGGTGGACCAACAGTGCACACTCCTCTGCTGCACGGGGAATGTCTGGCCAGCCAATTCGGGCGAATACCTGAGCGGAGCCGAGACAGCGCGCGGCCTTGGCGCTTATTACTACGATACCAAAGAGTTCGTTTCGTTACTCAGAACGACCATGAAGGGGATCCTGAGCATCGGCGGCGGGAACACTGGGTATGATGAAGCGAGCATGTCATTGCCGGCCTACGGGCGAAAGGTGGATCCGGTAACCACCGAATCCTCGTGTACGCACACCGGCGGTCTCGCGTATCCGATGATGGACGTGCCCACACCACCGAACCCAGTCTCCTTCGCCAGCGGGTACTTCGTGCAAGGCGATGGGTACAATATCTTTCCCGACCAACTCGTGCGCATTTCGAACAACCCGGCGGGCAAGATCGCGCGCTCGAATGCTTTCCCCATCCCGGGAGCGGGGCCTTACACGCTGGTCGTGCGCTACTACCAGAACAACACGGTCGGCCAAACCGCCAAGGTCTCCTTCCAAAGCGGCAACAACGGAGAGACGTTGGCGGTCATCGGCAACAACGTCAGTTTCCCCTACACCAACGGGAACTGGAAGCTGCTGCGGATCGACTTTGCTACCAACGTCTATTGGCCCAGTACGGCCTATGCCAGAATCGAGTTCAAGACCGGCCAGGTCGGCTACCTCGACTCGGTCTGGCTACTCGAGCGATAGCGATCGCGCTGTCGCGGCGGGCCGATCGCGGCGAATGAAGCCCAAGTTCCGCCCAGTCGGTCGGGAAGCGTGGGCACCGGGCGCAGAATTTGGCCCCGACCGCGTTACCTACACCGACCCCATCGCGAATGGACCTAGACTCTCCATCCCAGGCGAGGGCTGTCGTGGTCCTCGAGCCCTGACAGAGAGCGAAGCGATGAACCCGGACGAAGGCCTCAAAGTCAACCTGCACCAGCTGCTCCGCGCGATGATCGAAAAGGGCGCGAGCGACATGCACATTACGACGGGTTCGCCGCCGCTCTTGCGCATCGACGGCGCGATCGTGCCGCTCAAGTTGCCTCCACTCTCACCGATAGAGACCAAGCAGCTCTGTTACTCGGTGCTGACGGAAGAACAGAAGATCCAATTCGAGAAGAACAAGGAATTGGATCTGTCCTTCGGCGTGAAGAACTTGTCGCGCTTCCGCGCCAACATCTTCATGCAGCGCGGTGCGGTATCCGGCGCGTTCCGCTCCATTCCGTTCAAGATCTTGAGCTTCGATGAGCTGGGCTTGCCGCCCGCGGTCGCCGAGCTTTCGAACAAACCACGAGGGCTCGTGCTCGTCACTGGGCCGACTGGCTCCGGCAAGAGCACGACGCTCGCGTCGATCATCGACAAGATCAATAGCGAGACCCGTCAGCACATCATGACGGTCGAGGACCCGATCGAGTATCTGCACCCGCACAAGAAGTCGATCGTCAACCAACGCGAAGTGGGCAGTGACACTTCGAGCTTCAAGTACGCGCTGAAGTACGTACTGCGGCAAGACCCTGACGTCGTGCTAGTCGGCGAGATGCGCGATCTGGAGACGATCGAAGCCGCGCTGACGATCGCCGAGACAGGGCATTTGGTATTCGCCACCTTGCATACCAATTCGGCGATCCAAAGCATCAATCGCATCATCGATGTGTTCCCACCTCATCAGCAGTCACAGGTGCGAGCGCAGTTGTCGTTCGTGCTCGAAGGCGTGCTCAGCCAATTGCTGTTGCCACGCGCGGGAGCACCGGGCCGAGTGCTGGCGTTGGAAGTGCTGATTCCGAACGCGGCGATCCGAAATCTGATCCGCGAAGACAAGATCCATCAGGTCTACACGCAGATGCAGGTCGGCCAAGCCAAGCACGGCATGCAGACCTTGAACCAATCGCTCTACTCACTCTATGCGCGGCGGCTGATCACGCTCGAAGAAGCGATGGGGCGTTCCAACGATATGGACGAGCTGCGAATGATGATCGAAGGGCGCGTCTCGGGCGGCAATCTGTCGTCGTAGCTCGCGGCACCTGCGCAATAGCCTTGCGCTCGTCGCGGCCAGGTCCGCGGCAGTAACCGATGCGTTTCTCTGCCGCGCCGTGCGCATTTTTTTGAACGGGGCATTTACGTCAATCGAGCGTGAAGAGACGCGCCGGAAACGCCGCGGAGCGCAGCGCGCTTCGATTGTTTCCCCGGCTGCGATCGAAGGCGCACGCTCGGCGAGAAATTCGGCGATTTTCTCGGCGATCGGTGATGAATGCGTGCGTTCACTGAGCGCGAAATCGACGCGAAACATGGGCGAAATGTTGGGTCGGCAGTCTCGCGCCTACATGTCCCCAGCGGTCGTAGTGACCTCCTGCGGGCTGCCCCCGCTGCTTTGAACCCGGAGATTTCGTGATGCGTAAGAGTGGCTTTTCCGTCATGTCGCTTGTTGCTGGCGTTTGTTTGCTGCCCGCTGCTGCGTTCGCCCAGGAGGCACCCGCGCCGGCGCCGGCACCTGCGCCAGCCCCGGCCCCAGCCCCGGCACCTGCGGCAGCCCCTGGGCAACAGCCTCCGGTCGCGCCCGCCGCAGAACCGGCGCCGCCCGCCGATCACGGACCCGCGGTCGCCGAAGCCGCCGCCCCCCCGCCGCCGCCCGCGCCCGCAGAGGCCGCGCCTGCTGCTCCGACCTATCCGCAAACCACGATCGGTGGCGGTGTCGAAGGCACCTACAACCGTATGTTCGGCGCGCCCCACCAACCAGAATCGATTGATGGCATGGGCGTCCCCGCAAACGTGGTACCCACGCGCGCATACGATTCAGCCAATGGCTTCTTGCTCAATCAGGCGTCCCTCTTCCTCAAGCACCAGCTGAACGAGAACGTCTACGCGCAAATTCGTTTCGACGCGGGCGCCAACGCGGGCATCAACTCGTTCGGCACCAGCCGCTTGTTCGACGTGCGCGAAGCGTATGCCGTCGCGACGGGAATGGGCCTTACGCTCACCGCAGGCAAGTTTGCAACGTACGAGGGTATTGAGGTCATCGACGGCTGGTTGAATCCGACCGTTACGCGAGGCTTCTTGTATTACCTGGCCGAGCCCGTGACCCACGTGGGCGCGAAGCTGCACTACACCGCAGGCGCCTTCGATATTGGCGCCGGTGTGGTCAACGGTTGGGACAGCAACAACGGCTACTTCGCGACCGGTGACAACAACTCGCAGAAGACCGTGATTTGGCGCGCCGCGTACACCACCGCTCCGTTCTGGGTCGGCTTTTCCGGAACCTACGGCGTTGAAAAAGCCCAAACTGACAAGGATCCGCGACTTTCCCTCGATCTGACGGGCGCTGCGATCGTGAGCCCCATGCTGACCATCAACTTTCAGGGCAACTACGGCAGCGAGAAAAATATGTATGGCGTCAATGGCGACAAGACGGCCACTTGGCTCGGTTTCGGCATTCAGCCGGTCGTCCACATCGATGCGATGAGCCTCGGTGCTCGCTTCGAATACTTCTCGGACAAGGGCTTCTCTCGCGCGACCTTCGCGAGTGGGCTCGCCGCGGCCGATAAAGAAAAAGTCGGCCTGTGGAACTTCACGATCACCCCGGGCTACACCATTGCTGGCGCGCTGTTGCTGCGCGGCGAATTCCGCGTCGACGGCGCCAACGAAGAAGTACTCTGGAACGGCAAGAAGACTCAGACGTCGCTTGCGTTCGGCGCAGCGTACACGTTCTGAGAGTCGAGCTCGTTATCGAACCGCGTTCGAACTCACTTGCCGAGTTCGAGCGCGGCCTCGATTACGTCGGGGTGCTTCGGCACTTGCTTGGACAGCGCGAGCACGTACGGACGTGCTCGCTTATCTTCCGCTGCAACCAAAGCGCGCGCAACCAAGATGCGCAGCGTGAGCGGAGTCTCGGTCGGCGGCAGATCGAGCTTGGCGGCGCGCGCCGCGGCTTGAGCCTTTTGCTTGTTCGCAACGTCCACCAATACACCGAGCCACGCCGTGAGCGGACCGAGCACCGTCGGATGTTTGGCGACCAAGTTGCGTGCGCCAGCCGTGTCTTCCTTCTTCAGGAAGCAGTACAAAGATTCGATCAGCACTGCGCTCGTGGTCGAGCCCTCTCGCGCGGCAGCCGCGGCCTTCAACGCCTCGTCCGGCTTGTTCTGATAGCGATACAGCCGCGCCAGGCGCAGGTAGTGCACTGGGCGCAAGGCATCCCCTTGCCGACGGCTCAAAATCTTGCTGGCGAGCGCCGAGTCGCCAATGTCGAGCGCGGCATCCGCGGCTACGAGTTCACCCCAAGGTGTTGCGGGGGTGGCCATCGCTTCCAGCTTTTCGTGCGAAGGGAACGCGCTGCCCGTGATGACCCCCGGGCCTGCAGCGAGCGCAGTGTAAGCCTGACGCGTGTGCGCCGCCTCACCGAGCGAGCGCAGCGCGCCCTCGAGATCCCCTGGCTCGAGCGCCTCGTAGGCCACGACGCCGCGAACCACGGCCACGTCGGGCGCGGACGGATCCAGCTCTTCGATCGCCTTCTGTGCTTCGTCCAGGCGTCCACCGAGCAGCGCAACGCGCGCAGCTAGAGTGCGAGCGCGCGGATAAACCGCTGCGAATTGCAGCGCTCGCAGCGCGGCCTTGCGCGCCAATTGCTCGTCTCCCGCCTCGATCGCCAAAAAGCCGAGGCCAGTCGCGAGCGAAGGCGTCATCGCGCTCGCCACCGCGGAGTCGATCGCGCGTGACACTTTGGGCAGATCGCCGGTGCGCATGGCTTGCACAGCCTCGACCATCGCAGGCACTCCACTGAGCGGAGCGGGTAGTTTGTCCGCGTCACCGGGCTCGAGCTTTGCGTCGTCCGGCAGGGTTTCCGGGCGCTCGGGATCGACGACCCACGCCAGCGCCGAAAGTGCGCGCGTGATCGGCGCATCACCGAGCTTCTTGTGCAGCGTCTCCATCACGGGTTTCGCGCGCTCACTGCCGAACTCGAGCAGAAGCAAGCGAGCCAAGAGCATCTGCGCAGGGATGAAATCGGGGTCGAGCTGGCGTGCCGCGTCGTAACGTTCGACCGCGCGCAGATCGCCGGCGCGTTCGAGCACTGCGCCAGCCGCGAGCTGATAGTACGGATCGCGCGCGCTCGCGCCGTCCCAACGCGATAAAATGGCCGCCCCGCCCGCCAGATCGCCCTCCGCCATGAACGAAGCGATGCGCCCGAAAGCGGTGTCTTTCTCGGGCAAATCGACGGTTTTTCCCCGATGAACCGCGGAGTCGATGCCGCGCACTTCCTCCGCCGTCAGAATCTCGTACAGCACGCGATTTTGCAGCCAGAGCCGGGCTGCTTGCTGACTGCGCGAGTCGAGCTCGAACGTTTCGTTGAGCTTTTGATCGGTCTTTCGGAGGTCGGCAACTTGCGCGGTCTCGAGCAACTTCTTGACCTCGGCATTGAGCGCGAGGGCATGCTGCGCGCGTTCAGCGCGGATCTTGTTGGAGTACGCGTACGATCCAGCGCCTGCGGCAGCGATCAACACGATCGCGACCGAGATGGTCCACGTGCCACGGGTCTTTTGGCGCTTCGGGTTTTCCCACGCGGGCGGCGCCCCCCCGCCCCGCTCGTAGACGCCGACACGCGACAAATGTTCGAGCACGAGCCCCGCTTCCGGCAGACCAGCGTCCGCATACATGGGCGTACGCGCGACGTATGGGTCCCGCGGTTGCGGCACCACCGCGGGTTCGAAGGGTGGAGGCGATGCGAATGAGGGAGCGGCCATCGTCTCCGCAACCGCGAGAGCGATGCGCGTCGGCGTCTCGGGCGCAGGCGTGAGATGTGCCTGTAGCGGCGCTGGCGGCATTGCCGGCATCGGCAGCGGGGAGCGCGCGCTCGGCGCCGCTTGCGGCCAAGACGGAGCAATGAACGGCGCAGGCGTGATGGTCGTGGCCACCTCGTCGAAGTTCTCTGGTACTTGCGCCGGGCTCAGCTTGCCTGCCGAGTCCGCGCGCTTTGAAACAGGACGCGCGGCGACTACGGCTGCAGTGCGCGCTGGAGCGGCAGACCGTGACGGCGTCGCGGGCGCACCTGCTCCACTCAATTTGCTGATCAACGGATTGGCACGAGCCGCCGGCGCGTCCTTGATCGGTGCACTCGACGGCAGCTTGGGTCCGGGAGGACCCATCCCAAGCGTAGTGGCTCGACCCAAACTTGCGCGCGCGATGCGCGGTGAAGACTCCTCCATCAAGTCGGCATCCGAAACGCTCAACGCATCGTCCGAGTCGAAGCGCGGCAGCGCGTCCGCGGCTGGCGGATTCGAAAACGGGTTCTGAGATCGTGGCTTCGTCGGTGCTTCGTTGCCGAATGCTTTGTGACTCGGACCAGGCATCGACGGCACGGGAATCGAATTTTGCTTCGGCATCGCCCGTAGGACCTCCGCAGCCACTGCTTCGACGCCAATCCGTTTCTGCAGGGCGCTGTAGACGACAGAACGGTCGTGCCAGAGCCCAGCTTCAGGGTCATTGGGGCTGAATTGCAGGGCACGAGCCAGTACTTTTTCCGCCCGGACTGCGTCGCCACGGCGCAGGAGCACCTCTCCCAAGTAGCGAAAAGGCTTGGCGTCTCGACCATTCGCTTTACCGGCCGCGACCAACGCAGTCTGCGCTTCGGCCAGGAACCCCGCATCGAGGTGCATGCGGCCGACCGCGAGCATCACGTTGCCGTCGTCCGAATGCCAAGTCTCCGCGCTCGTCGCTACCTCGCGGATTAGCTCTTCGCGCGCCGAAGTCCCCAGAAAAGAGCAGAGTGCGATCGTCGCATCCGCATCCGGATTGCTCCGCCAATGGCGAAGGAGCTCGTCGAGCGCGCTCATATTGGGACAAGGATACCCAGTAAGACGCAAAAGCGTTACGCCTTGTTTTGGCAATTTGCGGGAGCTTCTGCGCGCTGACGCGCACCGTTCACTACTCTTGCTTCCCTCAGCTCCCTAGAGACTCCATGCGCGCCGCTGCGCCGCTTCAGTCAGCTGCCTCCTTCCTCGTCACCCCGACGCTTGCTCATCGCGAGCGATGCGTTACCTACGTTGGCCTTGACCGGCCCGAGCGCCGGACCCAGTGTGAGTGATGCGCTGGCGCGCAGAAGAAAGTGCAGCCAGAGTGGCGCCGAGCTTTCGAGCTCGCGCTTGTAAGCTTCGCTAGCCAGCACCTGAAAATCGTGGCAGCGGTTCGCCCCTCAAGCTAACGCTCCGGAAACTTCCGGGCAGTCGGACCAGAATGTGCGGCGTCTTCGGCATCTACGGCCATAAAGAGGCAGCGAACCTGACCTACCTGGGGCTGCACGCCCTCCAGCATCGTGGTCAGGAAAGCGCC
>Ga0164241_10007022_pt1 | contig 10166 bp, 11 predicted proteins | sample OricomyardsoilBY_FD_108780 | JGI IMG/M metagenome (GOLD analysis project Ga0164241, IMG submission 108780) | Backyard soil microbial communities from Emeryville, California, USA - Original compost - Back yard soil (BY) | ecosystem: Environmental > Terrestrial > Soil > Unclassified | place: USA... | reverse complement strand
GACCGGTTCTGCGTCGCCGCTGCCCGGCGGCTGCAGGAAATCCTCAGCCGTGGTCTCGAGCACGAGCCCGCCGCCCGCTCCCTCTACCTGGCGATGCTGCTGGGGGAAAAGGCGGTGCTGAGCACCGAGCAGCAAAACGCCTTCGTGCGCAGCGGCACATTTCACATCTTATCATTTATTCAAATACCCCTCTTACTCGCTACTCCGTTGGTCACTCACTATCCCACGCCCCACCCTGAGAGCCCCGATACAGTTCCAATAATACGAATGAGTATCCTACACACGTTGCCGAATTTTTATAAAAGTCAGACGACCATATTAGCTGAAAGTGAAGTTAGTTTTCTGGTTTCAACGTAACTTCGGAGCAACGGGTGGAGGCGTTATGCAAAACAACAACTCAAACATCGTTAGCACCACATCCCCCGTCCCTGCCCTGCCCACGGTCACCGAGCCTGCTTCGGTATCCGCGGACGAAATCAGGGACGCCAGCATTGAGAAACTCAATGCTCTCTACCGTGACTGCGTGACCAAAAGCGCCTCGCTCGTCCAATCTATGATTGGCGTCGGGGAGTGTGTCGTCGAAATCATCAACACTTGCGTCGCCCCGAGCGGCGTGTTCAGCAATCCCAAGCAAGGGTGGAAGCTGCTGGAGGTTAGCGGCAATGTTCCGTTCGGATGGGTGCAGGCACTGCGCTACAAAAAGATTTACGAACAGCGCGACGCGTTGCAGGCGAAGTTTCAGGAATTGGGCATCAATCTGACCGTTGAGAAGGCCTACCGCCTTCTTGGTGGGCCTGATGAGAAGGCAGAACCCACCAAGAAAAATGAGGGTGCTCCCTTTGTCGGCACCGTGTTTGGCGTGGATAGCCAAATGCTGGTGAAGCGTCGCAGCGAGCTCGCTCACGATATTGAGGTCAGTAAGGGCGAATTGACCCAGCTCGTTGAAAAGCTCAAGGGGCTCGAAGAGCTGGATTCCGCCTATACCTATGTGCAATCGTTTTTGGCACAACCGGACGCATTGGTCCGCACGTCAACCCTTACCCCGAAAATCGCGCATCCGTTCTCGATGGTCTCGAAGGAGAACGAAGCTGTCCACGGCTTCTACAAGCTCCTCCAAATGTGCTTCTATTCCGACACTGGCACCGCCGCCGACACCAGCACCACTATGCGCGCCGCCTCGATTTTTTCCAAACGCGAATGCAAGGACTACCGTGCATGGCTTCTCAGGACGTTCGCAGACGACCAGCCCAAATTGCTCACCAAACTTCAGGCGTTCCTCTACAATTCCGACAAGGCGATTGCGGAGGACCCCGATTTTGCGGCGTATCAGGCGGAGCAAGGCAAGGTGGACGAAGCAATCAAACAGAAGATTGAGGCGGAACAGAAGGCATATCGCTATGCTCAGAAAGTCGCCGCCTTCTCGGCAACAATGGGTGTTAAGAAGAACCATTCGCTCCAGATGTCGCCAGCCTGACCCAAACACACATCCCGCGAAGGGCCTCAGCTATGAGGCCCTTTTTTATTTCTCCACCAAACCACGAATACCTTGGCGACCGAAACCCATCATGGCTCCACGCGGGTCGAGGGTCGCCGCCTGTGACTCACGAGCTACAACCCGACCTGTGCGGTCGAGCACGTTGACCTTGGCGAGCCTTACCGTGAGCTACCGAAGCCGTCTCCCTAGGCCTAAAGACCAATTGCATGTCACGTTGGTTTTTTGTTACCATGCCACCTGCCTCAAGCGCCTGACTTTCGATGTATAAAGAAATTAAACCTATGAAAATAAAATCCACCCTATTGGCGGCCATTGCCTGTCTGCTGGTTTCAACAGTTTTTGCGCAGGAAAAGAAGCCAAACATTCTCGTCATCATGGGGGATGATATAGGTTGGTTCAACCCGAGTTGTTACAACAGCGGGATGATGGGGTATCGCACGCCCAACATCGACCGCATCGCGAATGAAGGGGCAAGGTTCACGGATTGGTATGGGCAACAGTCCTGCACCGCAGGTCGTGCCGCTTTTATTACGGGACAATCGCCAATCCGCACTGGTCTGACAAAGGTCGGCCTACCCGGGGCCGATATTGGCTTAGATGCCAAAGATCTCTGCGTCGCCGAGGTATTAAAACAGCTCGGTTATGCCACCGGGCAGTTCGGCAAAAATCATCTCGGCGACAAGGATGAGTTTCTGCCGACGAGACATGGCTTCGACGAATTCTTCGGCAATCTCTACCACCTCAATGCCGAGGAAGAACCGGAGAACCCCGACTATCCCAAGAACCCTGCATTTAAGAAGAAATATGGTCCGCGCGGTGTGATCCATTCGTTCGCCGACGGGAGAGTGGAGGACACCGGACCGCTCACCAAGAAGCGCATGGAGACAGTGGACGACGAGTTCCTTGCCGCCGCGACGGATTTCATCGACCGCCAGGCCAAGGCGAACAAGCCGTTCTTCTGTTACTTCAACTCCACCCGCATGCACCTCTTCACTCATCTTAAACCTGAGAGTGACGGCAAGACTGGCTTAGGCATAGCGGCTGACGGCATGGTGGAACACGATGGCACCGTCGGGGCATTGCTAAAGAAACTCGATGATCTCGGCATCGCGAATAACACCATTGTGGTTTACACCTCGGATAACGGCGCGGAGGTCTTCACCTTCCCGGACGGCGGCACCACGCCTTTCAAGGGCGAAAAGGCGACGAATTGGGAGGGCGGCTTCCGGGTGCCGACCCTCATACGCTGGCCGGGCGTGATCAAGCCAGGCACGGTAATAAATGATACGTGCGCCCATGAGGATCTCCTCCCCACCTTCGCTGCGGCGGGCGGCGAGCCCGATGTAGTCAAGAAATGCCTCACCGGTTACCAAGCGAGCGGCAAGAGCTTCAAGGTTCACCTCGATGGCTATAACCTCGTGCCCTTCTTTAAGGGCGATGTGAAAGAATCGCCTCGTAAGGAATTCCTTTACTGGTCCGACGACGGCGACCTCATGGCCATTCGTTATGACCAGTGGAAAGCGTCATTCCTCGAACAAAACGCGGAGATTTCTCCTCAGTTGCCGGTCGGCGTGTGGCAGAGTCAGTTCACCAAGCTGCGTCTCCCGAATCTCTACAATCTGCGCAGCGACCCATTCGAGCGCGGCCCGAAGAGCATCTATTACGCCGACTGGATGGTTCGTCGGGCATTTGTCCAAGTCCCGATGCAGATGTTTGCCGCCCAATGGCTCGCAAGCTTCAAGGAATTCCCGCCACGACAGAAACCCGCCAGCTTCAATCTCGACGAGGTCATGCAGAAGATGGAAGACGCTTCTAGAGCCCGCGAATGAGATCGTCAGTGCGCGGACGAACCCCGGCATCCGGGATTTGAAAACCGTTAATGCTCACAAGAAAGAATTGCATCGGATGCCACCGCCGACCGATTGAAACCAACCGATGTCGGCTCCTCGATCGTTCCTCACGGATACCAATCGTGGCGGCAGCCTCCCCTCGTCCGTCGCCTCCTTGTCGTGGTCACGTCGGGTTTTTTCTAACTCACGGCGGCGGCGGATAACGTCCCGAGTTTTTCTAATCTTCTCCCTCTCCTTTTCGATTTCAGTCCGCCGTTTTTCAATCCGCTCCTGCGATGCTGAGATGACCTGGCTATCGAGGCTGGCCTCACGGAGCTGACGATGCCGAAGCAGTATCTCCCCTAACGCCGTGGTGGCCTCGTCAACGATGGCGAGTAGCTCGTCGTCCGTTAGCTGCATTTTCTAATCTCTCGCATCTTGTCGCCCGTGGTGACGTTGACGCCTGATTTTTTTAGGTCGGCGACGAGCCGAGCGATTTCTTTCTGGGATGGTAGTTTGATAGTTCCTTTTTTCATAGCTGTATGTCCTCAGCTATAAATAGAAGCTCATCGCTGATTTCCTGCCCCACTGAGCGAATCAGTTACGCTATAATAATCACTCCGTTCAGCGGAGGCACAATTCCATCATTACGATTGGAATCATGTCTCCGCCAAAATCACTCCGTTCAGCATCGGCAGGTTACGACCCTGCAACGCATCACCTTGTAGGTATAAAATAGAATCGCTCGAAACCTGTGGCAGATGATGTTCCCGTGTCTCACGACACGTCCTTTTAATCCAAGTTGATATGGCCTACCCTTTTTTCCTCAGGTCATAGCCCCGACTATCTTGGAACTTTTTGCCGCGTCCTGTAGCAATAACACTCGGCGGATAAGACCCACTATTTGCGGGCGGAACAGAGTCACACCGTTCTTTGTGGCCGCGAACTTAGGGGAAGCAAGGCGACCGAACCTTTGACCAATTCACTACTTGTTATTTGGTAAGTCGTGGCCCACTGGGAACGATTTGGCGTTCACTTACGGGCCGAGCACATTGTGCCGTCGAGTCATTTAGAAATTGAAGCCCACTTGGGAAGATAACCCCTCCGCTTACGGGCAAAAAAGAAACCCCAAACGGTTCGCTCGTTTGGGGTCTGACGTAACTATAAAAACTATCAGACGGAGCGACCCACCTTTGATTTCTCAAAGATAAGTATATTCCAAAAAAACATTCCGCTCATTATAAGAAGTCGCAGGACTTTATTTATTGCCGTTCCCGTCCCGTCCCACACATCCTAAAATAAGTTGAGCATCGCTCACGATAGAATCGTGTTCCTGCTTACGGAAAAATTACGGCGACGAACTCGTAGCGCTTCAACTTCGGCTCACACTCGTTCTCGCACAGGCCGGCGTGCAGCCCCAACGGTTCGGCGTTACGCAGCAGAATCATCTGCCGCTGGGGCTTCTCATTTTCCAGCATTCCAAAAATGAATCCTCGACGGTCCGTATCAGGGAGCGCGGTCGAGGTCTCGAATCCAATTCTTCAGAATAGGAACGAGAGCCTTTGGCGGAGTCTGAACTTGAAACGTCTGAAACTTTGGACCCACCACAACCTGCTTCTTACCTTCCGGGTTCATTTCAACACACACCTCTGTTCCATCTGTGCTTTTGGGCACAGTGTAATATAGTCCTCCGGTAGAACGGATGTATTTGAAAAGGCTTTCCGCATGGGTCCATTCGACCATCACCAATGACCAACCTTCCGAAACGGCCTGAGAAATTCTAACCAACGTGCTCATGTGACCGAGTAGTCTTTTCGCTAAGGATTAAAAAAAGACGCCCCGCTTGGCCCAGCGAGGCGTCATGGCCCGTGCGTCCGTCTGATTATTTCCGAATAGCGGACACGCAATAGAAATCAGCGAAGCAGCTCTACAATGGAGACCCTGAGAGCAGCGGCGATGGCCTTAAGTTCGTAATCGAGGACGTAACGCCGCCCGTTCTCGATGCGACCAATCGCCGAACGGTCGAGTGTAACGCCTCGGGCGGCCAACCGTCCTGCCAAGTCTTCGAGTGTAACCTCCGGTATCCGCTTCAAGCGGATTTCACGCAACCGCTTCCCGATGAGGTTACGCCCCTCAATGTTCGCGGTCTTTTTCATGCCAAGCGGGTGGATTTCACCCGTTGACACTAGCTGATTATCCGCCCATCCGTGGGTGGACTTCACCCGTCTCAGAAGCCCATCAATCGTTATCCCAGCCCTTTGTTTTTCCGTGAAAAAATATCACTACATTGACGAACAGGGAAAAATACATGACCCGCTGCCGCTTGCGGCACTCAAAGCAATCAATCTTCCAGCGACCGCGAAGGTGCTCCCAGAAGGAGGCAAGGAGTGGGTTACCCTCGGCGAATTGGATACTGAGAAGCCAACGGTTCCTCCCGTAGCACCAACTCCGAACGTTCCTAGCTCACCTCAATTGTCACCGTCCGAGAAATTTTGGGGCACCTTGTTTCTGGCTACATTCCTCGGGGCTTTCGGAGCTCATCGCTTCTATAATAAATTAAATAAGACCGCCATTGTGATGCTCCTCACCTTCGGTGGCCTTGGACTTTGGGTCTTCATTGACTGGTTCATTATCATGTCTGGCAACTTCAAGGACGGAGACGGCGTGGTATTGAGAAATCCAAAGCCCAAACTCACTTGGTCTGCCTGTGTTATTTTTTTCGTCATTCTCCTGGTTCTCCCGGCTCCCGGTGGAAGCGGCGGCTATGAAACCGTCAATGGCGTAACACAGAATAAATCGTCGTCGGACGAAACAATTCATGTTCGATATGTCATCGCAACGCCGCGTGCCATGCCTGCGGCCAAAGCCATCCTCCGCTTGCAATATTCCATGGCCAAGAGGCATCCCAATGCTAAAGCCATCGTCGTTCATACCTATGTTGACCAAGGAACCCTTGGGTTGAGCGACCAATACGGAAACAAATCAACCGGGCTTCTAGAAATAGAGAAATTTTCTGCGGATGCAGAAGATGCTAGACGATACGCTAACGCATCCGCCTACGAAGACAACGGTAGCGAGCCTATTATTTTTGCAGACATCGTAAGCGTGAGACGTTCTTGGTTTCTTGATAGCGGGCAAAGTCCTTGGTGAAAGATTCGGAAGACTCGATTTCTGTTTCATTGCCACACCTCGTTTGCCTCTTAGCAAGACGTGTCTGCAACCCTTCGCCCCTCTCGATGAATTTTTCTAGTCGGCGCGGGCGACTACCATTCTGCTGCGAAACACGAAATCGTTACGCTCGTGAGTAGCCCATGGCGGGTATATATGAATGTATAAAAACCCCACATAGATTTCGTCCGCGTTAGCTAAACGGATATGCGTCCAATGAAACGGGGGCTCCGCCCCTTGGCTAGAAGACACGCGGTAATCATATTCGCAAAGGCCACGCATCAGCCCTACTCAACCCCTCCTGCTCCCCCCAAAGCCCATGCCTTCGTTGCCCCCGCTCTCTGTTCTATGCGCGGACGATGACCATCTTTTTCGAGACGCGATTGTAGCCATGCTTGGTGCCGACGGGCATCGCGTGCTTTCCGCAGCAGATGGGACGGCTGCGTGGGACCTGCTCCTCGACAACATGGACGGAATCGACGTGCTTGTTACCGACCACAGAATGCCAGGACACACGGGCCTAGAACTTCTAGAAATGCTCCGACAGACGACTTTCAAGGGCCGCGTTTATGTCTATACGTCAAACCTCGACGGAAAGGAACAACAACGCTACCGTGACCTACGCGTGAACGGGATATTCATGAAGAACTCCCCGCTCGAAAGCGTAGTTCAAGCCGTCGGGACACGTCCCAGCTCTGGGGCTGGCCGATGAAGTGATGACGTTCTGTAACGACCGTCACGCCATCACACGCTTTACGGTTGCGGGGTGCCACTTCCCACCGTTGCGGCGAGTTGAAACACCCCTAGCGTTTAGGCAATTTGCGATTTCTTGAAGCGTGGTGCAACCCGCGTTCTGGATCTCGCGAACAATGGGCCTCACCTTTTCTTGAAATTCTTCCTTCGCTTGAGTTGAGGCCGCACACATGAGCCGCACTTGACGGTCGGGGGTCTTGGTTCCCAAAACCACGCCACGTTTCTTGGCTGCCTGCAACGCCAGTCGCGTCCGTTGACCAATCAACTCACGTTCACGCTGAGCCAAAATTGCGAACAGGGACACCGTAAATTTATCACACTCTGGCGTGTCCACGCAGCAGAACGTTACTTCGCTTTTTTGTAAGGAAATCAAAAAGGCTGCGTCGCGCGATAATCTATCAAGCCGCGCCACTAGCAAAATTGCCTTGGTCTTCTTGCACAGGGCCAACGCTGCGGTGAGCTGCGGACGGTCGTTCTTGGCTCCACTCTCAACCTCCGAGAACTGCCCAAGCATTTCGCCGTTTTGCTTCTCCACGTAACCCAAGACAGCGTCTTTTTGGGCAGCGATACCAAGTCCATCAAGTGACTGCATCTTGGTTGAGACCCTGTAGTAGCTAACGAATTTGGTTTTCATCTTCGCCCAGGACTAGCCTCTGAACCTCTGGTCAACCGCGTTTTTATCAAAACTACGCGTTCATATAGTATAGTAATGGGCCGCAATGCAGCCCCTTCCCACACAACCAAACGACTCCGATAGAGCCTCAAAAACCGCGCCCAACCGTCAGGAAAGGCAGCGTAGGGCGACTTTTACGACACGGACCACCTCAATCCCCTTCCCCCATCTGTAACTTTTAAGCTACGGATATTATAGCCCCTCCAATTCAGCATCGTCCGGCAAGTCGTCTACATCATCCAATCGAGCTTCCCTCTTTGGCTTTCCGTCGCTTCTAAACCGCAATCTTTTGCCCATGCCCGGCATATTCAGCATGAGCTCAAAAAAACGAACCGCTCGCCTGTCGAAATGTTCTCTAAGGTAGACCGCAACTGAACCGTCGTTCTTACCTCGCTTCCTGACTTGCTCCTTGTGCATCCGCTTTAGCCGAGCGAAGTCAAACTTCGTCCCAGCAGCGAACATGTCGATTCTCTCAAACAGCTGAGCAACGATGTCCATCACGACCATTCTGACGGAAGGGTTCTCCAATTTCTCGGCCAACTTACCTAAATTGATGAGCGGATTCGGTCCGTCCAATCCTGCACTGAGCTTCTGCTCGGCGACTTCCCTTTTCTTCTGAATCTCTTCCTGCGCAGCCTCGAGTTCCCTTATGCTATTGAGCATCATCTTTGGTGGAAGCGCCCCTTTTTCGTCCATGGCAAGCATGACACTGTAACGATGAAGCTCCTTTCCAATTCGAGCCAGTCGTCCCGCGTGCTGCTGAATTTCCTCACGAAGCCCGCTACCTTGAAACTTGTCTTTCAACATCAAGTGAAGCTCGGTCGCGGCCTTAAGAAATGCCTCCTCAAACTCCCAATAGTCCCACGCAACATAGTGACACCCTCCGTCGTCCTTGGCGTTGCTGCAAATGAGCCTCTTCCTTATTTCGCCACTGCGATACCGGCCCTTGTAGTTCACATGGACCGCCCCCCCACAGTATCCGCAAAAAATCAGTTTCTTAAACAGATTTGCCGCCCCTACACGCCCGCCTTTCTTCTTGGCGCTGTCTTTGTTCTTGGTGCGGGAATCCATGATGAACTGAACGCGGTCAAAATCCGCCTGAGAAACAATCTTTGGATAGTATCCCAAAACAGGCTTGGCGGCAGGAACGCGCTTGCCGCCTTCAATTCTATGCGGCGTGAACTGACCTGTGACCGCTTCGTTTCTGAGCGTTTGTGCAACGTAGCTGTGCCTCCATACTTTACCGCCACCAACTAGCGGAACTTTCTCCTTACGAAATATCCGTGCAATGCCCTCAGCGTGGTTTCCTGCGAGACACAACTTGAACATCCTACGAACAACACTTGCCTTAGACTCAACAACAACGGGTTGAAGCTTGTCGGTTGAAAGTTCGAGCCAACGAGGAATGCGTTTCGTGTATGGTTTGGTCTTAATGTCCTCACGCTTTCGCTCCCATGCATCCTTCAGCCGCCTACTTTTTTCCGCCGATTCTCCGTGAGCTCTGCATAGCGTTGTTACTGAAATTAGAAGATTAGTGACCTGTTCACGCTCGGGCGTGTCCTTGCTGTGCTCGATGCCGTCTGCCAAAGTTACAATTGTCACGCCGGCATTGATGATTTCGAGAAACACCGTGAGCGCTTGCGTCGGTGTCAATCGAGTCAGGCGGTCCAGCGACTCAATAAGCAAAATTGAACCGGGCGGGACTTTGTTTTCACGAATCGCGTCAATGAAAAGCCGGAGCTTACCTTCCCTTAAGTTTTGCCCACGGAACGCCGATACACCCATATCCACATACCGAAACTCCGAATCCAAGACATACCCCTTTTCCTTTGTGTAACGGTCGATGAGTTTGTTCTGCCTCTTGAGCGAGTCCCCCGTTAGCTGCCGTTCCGAAGAGAATCTAACGTAAGAATAGATACGTGGGGCCGACATAGGAGAAAGGATAGGCACCTATAAAAAGACATTAAGAGGGGTATTTCAATACATCTCTTCTCCATCAGCGGCCTGCATGTCGCGATCATCTCCGGCGCGTTGCAAATGCTGCTGCGCTGGCTGCGGGTGCCGCGCCGCGCGACGGTGCTCATCGCCCTGCCCCTGCTCTGGCTGTACGTCCAGGTTACCGGCGGCAGTGCGCCGGCGATGCGCGCCTTCCTGATGATTGCCTGTTTCCTCGGCGCGAAAGTGTTCCGCCTGCCGGGCAATCCATTCGCCGCGCTGGCGGCGTCGGCGCTGCTCACGCTGCTGCTCG
>Ga0164241_10007021_pt1 | contig 10166 bp, 5 predicted proteins | sample OricomyardsoilBY_FD_108780 | JGI IMG/M metagenome (GOLD analysis project Ga0164241, IMG submission 108780) | Backyard soil microbial communities from Emeryville, California, USA - Original compost - Back yard soil (BY) | ecosystem: Environmental > Terrestrial > Soil > Unclassified | place: USA... | reverse complement strand
GTGGCCTCTTTTTCGACCACAATGTCGCCGACAACCGTGCCTTTTTGGGCGAGGGTCTTTTCCACCGTGGACTTCATGTCCGCCCGGGTGTCGCAACGCAGGCCGGTGAGACGATACGCCTCCGCCAGCTTGACGAAATCCGGGCCGGTCATCGGCGTGGCGGCGTAGCGTTTGTCGTAGAAAAACTCCTGCCACTGACGCACCATGCCCAGGAAGGAGTTGTTGATGATGGCTATGTTGACCTTGATTCCCTCCTGCTCGGCGGTTGCCAGCTCGCAGGAGGTCATTTGGAAGCCACCGTCACCAACGACGACCCAGACGTCTTTTTTCGGACAGGCGAACTTCGCGCGGATCGCGGCGGGAAGGGCGAAGCCCATCGTGCCAAGGCCGCCCGAGGTGATGAGCGAGCGGGGCTTTTCGTGACGAAAATATTGAGCCTCCCACATCTGGTGCTGGCCGACGTCGGTGACGACAATGGTGTCCCGCTTCTGCGTGAGGCGCCAGATGTCGTTGATCACATGGGCGGCGTAGAGGTGCCCGCTGTCGGGCAGCCTCTGGATGTCGCGCACGGCGGAGTCGCCCCGCTGCTCGTTGATCATCGCCCACCATTCGGAGCGATCGGCCTTCTTCACCTGCGGCTGGATCAACGCGAGCACCTCACGCAAATCGCCGATCAAGGCCACGTCCACCGGAACGTTCTTGTTGATTTCGGTGGGATCGATGTCGACGTGGATCTTTTTGGCGTTGAGCGCGTAGGTCTTGAGGTTGCCCGTCACGCGGTCGTCAAAACGCATGCCCAGGGCGATGAGCAAATCGGCCTGCTGGATGGCGACATTGACCCACGCTTCGCCATGCATGCCCATCATACCGAGATTGAACTCGGACGACGCGGGAATCACGCCGATGCCAAGCAACGTGGTGGTGATCGGAATGCCGGCGGACTTGGCGAGCTTCAGCACTTCGTCCGTCGTACCGGACTTGAGCACGCCCTGTCCGGCGAGAATCAGCGGGCGCTTGGCGGAGTTGATCAAATCAGCCGCGCGGGCGTATTCGGAAGCCGGCGCGTGATAGTTGGGACGATAACCCGGCAACCGCGGCGCGGCGGCCTTCCAGTCGAATTCCGCCGTCATCTGCTGGGCATCCTTGGTGATATCAACCAAAACCGGGCCCGGGCGTCCGCTCTTGGCGATATAGAACGCCTCGCGAATGGCCCGGGCGATTTCGCCGGGTTTGGTGACCAGATAATTGTGCTTGGTGACCGGCAGCGTGACCCCGGTCACGTCGGTTTCCTGAAACGCATCGGTACCGATCGCCTTCGAGCCGACCTGGCCGGTGATGCAAACAATCGGGGAGGAATCCATCATCGCGGTGGCGATACCGGTGACCATATTGGTCGCGCCGGGACCCGACGTCGCGATCGCGACACCGACTTTCCCGCTCGCGCGCGCATAGCCGTCGGCCATGTGCGCCGCGCCCTGCTCATGACGAACAAGCACATGGTGGATTTTCGGGTACTTGGTCATCGCATCGTAGGCCGGCAAAATCGCGCCGCCGGGATAACCGAAGACGACGTCAACGCCTTCCTTCTGCAAACATTCCCAAATGATTTCTGCGCCAGTGAGTTTCATAATGTCCCTTTAGTTGCTGTTGAAAAACGGATTTGTGGTTCGCCGCGCCGGGGAACGACGCGAAAATGGATGCGATGAAAATGAATTGGGATTGAAGGTCAGCCGGCTCGCAAGGGAATCGTGGCGCAGCGAACGTTTAATATAGCAGGAGTAAGTCATTTGTGGAAAATAAAAAAACCGCCCCTTTTGTTGGGCGGCTTCCTGGTTTTTCGAGATTATTTTCTCTCAGGAGCTAGTGGCTTCAGAGAGCCGCCCGTGGTCGATTGGGTCCGTGGCTACAATTGCCAGGACGACGGTAATCAACGCTACAAGGGCGACGTGGATGGACATAAGCGAAGGAGCCAAGCTGTTAATCGACCGGATTGCTGTCAACATCAGGATTTTCAAATTATCATTTTTGTCAGCCGGAATCCGGTTCCACGGAAATACCGAAACGCGGGAAATCTATCGCCGGCCGCGAATATTCTGAGCCAAACGCAAAATATCGGCCAATACACCGGCTGCCGTCACGTCTCCGCCCGCTCCCGCCCCTCGCACGACCAGCGGGTATTCACGATAACGCTCGGTGTAAAAGGCGACAAAGGCCTCGGCTCCCCGAAGCGACGCCGCCGGATGGTTGCCCTCGACCTCAACCGGCCCGACCAAGACTTGCGATCCGTTGTCGCCCGGTGTGATGCGGGCGAGATAACGCAGAAACCGTCCATGCGCCTTACAGGTCGCAACCCTCGCGGCCACCGCCGCATCGAGTTCGGTCAGGGACTGGAGAAATTTCTCCGGATCATTCTCGCGCAAGTGTTCGGCCGGGACAAAAGGTTCAAGCACCACGTCGCTCAAGTCGACCTGCAGGCCGAGTTCGCGGGCGAGGATAATGGCTTTTCGCGCCACATCGAGACCGGACAAATCGTCGCGGGGATGGGGCTCGGTGTAGCCCAAATCCTTCGCCTTCCGGACCGCCACCGACAGCGGATCACCCTGGGCCAGCCGATCGCAAAGGAATCCCAGCGTGCCCGAAAAAGCCCCTTCGATGGTGACGACATGATCGCCGGTGCGCACCAGATTCTTGAGCGTCTCGATGACCGGAAGGGCCGCTCCCACGGTCGTCTCGTAATGGTACGCCCGGAAATGACGGCGCGCCTCCGCGAGCAGCGCGAAGCGTTCGGCCTGCGGCAATGCCAACGGTTGTTTGTTGGCCGAGACCACATTGATCCCGTGCGCAAATGCCGCCCGATAGAGTTTCTCCATGCCCGCTGCGGCGGAACAATCCACCAGCACGGGATTCGGCAGCCGGGAAAGTTGCCCGAACAAGGTGCTGACATCATCGATCGCCTTCCTGTCATCCAATGCCTTTTGAAGCAGCGCAACCGCCTCCTCCGGCGGAAGCCCCTCCGCTGCAAAAAGCGTTCCCCGGCTGGATCCCAGTCCCACCAGCCGGACCTGAACGTCATGCTCGCGCCCCAAAGCCTGGTTTTGCCGGTCGATTTGTTTCAACAAGCTGGTTCCCACGACGCCTTTTCCAAGCAACAATACGCTGATTTCAGTATGGGCGAGATTGAATGCGCCGTGAACCGTCCGCACCGCCGTCGCCGTGTGATCCGCATCCACCACGCAGGAAATGCTGCGCGCCGACGCTCCCTGCGCAATCGCCCGGACCGAAATTCCCGCCTCGCCGATCGAATTGAGAAATTTGCCCGCCACATTGGGACGACCAGCCATGTTCTCACCCACCAAAGTCACCAGGGTCACCGGGGACAGGACCGGCGCGATTCGCAAATCTCCCGATTGCAATTCGGGCGCAAGCGCGGCCGAGATGCCTTGTCGCGCGCTCGCCTCGTCCACGGCGGGAATCACAAAGGAAAAGGACTGGCCCAACGTGGATTCGGTGGTCATCCACACGCGCACCCCCGCTTCGTTCAGCGCGCCCAGGATCCGACCGCCCAATGGCTTGCCCAGGCCCGTCCTGCGGGACTGAACGCCGACTAGGGTCAACCGCTCCAAACTCGTGACGCATGTCGGGCGATTCGGATCGGGGTTTCCGGTGGCATCGATCCTCGTCCCCGGGGCTTCCGGCTGCGTTGCACTGCGGATCACCAATGCCGCTCCGCTTTCGCGCAAGGGGATGATCGTGCGCGGGTGAAACATCCGCGTGCCGAAATAGGCCAGTTCCAGCGCCTCGTCGTAAGACAACCGGTCGACCGGCGAAGCCTCGCGCACCAGGGCGGGATCGGCGGTCATCACACCCAATACGTCCGTCCATACCGTTACCGCGCTCGCTTTCAACATCCCGGCGACGAGCGTCGCGGTGTAATCGGAACCGTTGCGTCCGAGCGTCGTGGTATGGCCGTCGCGGGTGCGCCCGATGAACCCGGTGAAAATCGGCACCCGCCCCTCCCATTGGTTTTTCAGCGCGGCAAAACGTTCGGCCGTCTCCCTCACTTCGACGGCGGCGGCTCCATGGGTGTTGTCCGTCACAATGAAGTCACGGGCATCGACCGCGATGGCCGGCACATCCCTTTCCACCAGCGCACGGGCGAGGAGAATGGAAGAAATTCGTTCGCCGACGCCAATGATCGCATCCAATGTCCGTGGCGAGCACTCTCGCGTCAGCTCGATCCCCGAGAGCAACCGTTCGACCGGCGTCAGAATCTCGTCGAGTTCGTGCTTCATGCCCTTCTGGCCCTGGCTGCCCAGGACCGCGCGGGCCGTCGAACCGGCCAGGTCCCGCACCTGCGTCAATTCCCGCCGGGCCTGGCTGATGTTCCCCTCCTCCGCGGAGCGCGCGGCGAGGATCAGCCAGTCCGTGCTGTCTCCCAGAGCCGATACGACCAACGCCAGCGGCCGCGGGGCGTTGACCACCAATTCCAACACCCGCGGCAGCCGCCCGGACGTTCCGAGCGATGAACCGCCGAATTTATAAACCTGCCATCCTTCCGTCATTACCGAGGAGCCTGCATATGCAACGCCCGTGTCAAGATAGGTTCGAGCGCTTCCCATTCGATCAGGAACGCGTCGTGCCCGTGAATGCTGTTCACCGTCGCGCGTTCCACCCGGGCTCCCGCATCGTGCAGCTCCCGGACCATGACCGCGGCCTGGGTCGCGGTGAAAAGCTGGTCGGTATCGATATCGACCACGAGCGAGGATGCCTTCACGCGGCTGATCGCCGGCTTGCTGTCGCCGGGCAGCGGACGCAATAAGTCGTGGTGATCCATCGCGGCAAGCTGAACCTCATAGGCCTGCGCGGCGAAACGATTCCGCAATTTGCTACCCTGATGCTCCAGGTAGCTCTGCACCGGGTAAACCGTATCGGGCATCCGCCCCGGCGAGGTCCTCGGCTGGTCGAAATCCAGACCAGGCTCCGCGCGGTAGGTCAGGATCGCCAATTGCCGGGCGATCTCCAGCCCCCGACCCACATTGTTCGGATAGCCGGGATCCAGTCGCAAAATCTGTCGCGCGACGTGATTCCAGCCCACAATCCAGGCACTGGATGCGAGCGTTGTAGCCAGCGGCAAAATGCGCTCGAACCGGTCGGGCGCAAGAGCCGCGAGCGTAAGCGTTACCATGCCGCCAAGCGATCCGCCGGTCGTCAGATGCACCCGCCCGATGCCCAGCTTGTCGAGCGCAAGAAGGATGGCCCGGGAAATATCCACACAGGTGAGATCGGTCGCCGCCGTTTCGGGAAATCCCGCCACGCCCGGCCCGCTGCTTCCGTAGCACGAGCCCAGATGGTTAAAACACACCAGGCGGTATTGCGCCGGGTCAAACGCGCGTCCGGGTCCGATCAATGGTTCCCACCAGCCGCCCTCGCCACCCGCCTGGGCGCTGCCCGTGAGCGCGTGAACCAGCAAAATCGTCGGCACTCCCTTTTCCGGATTCTCCGGAGTATCACCGTCCCGGCTCCACCACCATCCACGGGTCCGATGTTCGAGGACAACGCCACCCCGCACCAAAGGAAGATCGGGCAAGGGGAGTTCAAAGGTAAGCGATGGCACTGAAACGGTCGGCATGAGAGTGGCAGGCATTTCCCCTCCGCCTTTTAGACGGATTGCGGCAGCGAATAGCCGGAAAAATTCGGAAACGACACCGTTTCTCCCCCGGCGGCATCCCGATGGATGGCGAGGGAAAAGGGTTTCCCAGGTATTTGGAGAAAAATCGGATTCATGGAATGGAACGTTTCAACTGGCTATGACATGACGTCAACATGAGTGAAAGAGACAAGTTAGTGACGTGTCATACTTTTCAAGCGGTTCCCCGAAGCGTGTCATAGCGCCGCGGCGCTCAAAATCGACCGGACCCGAGATTCCTGCTTGTTGCATAACCGTCTCTGGCTAAGGTGAAAATTTCATGGCCAAACGCTCCCAACGCATCGTCCTTAAATTCGGTTCGGGCATCCTTTCCACCGAACATGGCATCAGCTTGAGCCGACCGCAAATCACGCGGCTGGCCAATGAGGTGAGCGCCTTGGTTCATGCCGGCCACGAATGCATTATTGTTTCCAGCGGCGCCGTCGCCGCGGGATTGGCGACGCTCTCCCTCACCTCCCGCCCGACCGAACTGGCGGCGAAGCAGGCCTGCGCCGCCGTCGGCCAATCCCAGCTCATGCACGCCTACGCGAGCGCCTTCGCCCGACAGAGACTGGCGGTCGCGCAACTGTTGCTCACGCATACCGACCTCGACAGCCGGACCCGCCACCGCAATGCGCGCAACACCCTCCGGCGCCTCCTTTCCAGCCACAAGGCCGTGCCCATCATCAACGAAAACGACTCGGTCGCCGTCGAGGAGCTGAATTTCGGCGACAATGACCGCCTCTCCGCGGAGGTCGCCATCCTCGTGGAAGCCGACCGCCTGATTATTCTCACCAGCGTCGACGGTCTGCAGGACGCCTCCGGGAAAACGCTGTCCGTCGTCCGCGATTTGAACGCGGTCGCCGGCCTGGTGCGCTCCGACAAGGGGCGCGTTTCCACCGGCGGCATGGTCACCAAACTTCAGGCCGTGCAACTCGCCGTGAACGCCGGCATCCCCGTGAGCATCGCAAGCGGTCGCAAGCCGGGCCTCATCCAGGCGATCGTCGCCGGCAAACGTGCCGGCACCCATTTCCCCGCGCGCTGACCGCCATGGCCGACCTGAACCAACTCATCGTCCAACTGGGCCGGCAGGCCCGGCTCGCCTCCCGTGCGCTCGCCGGGGCGCCGCGCGACCAAATCGACGCCGCGCTCAAGGCGATGGCGGACGAACTGCTGGCCGCCCAAGCCGAGATTCTCAATGCAAACGCCGCCGATGTCGCCGCCGCGCGGACGGCGGGGCAAACGCCCGCATTGCTTGACCGGCTGACCCTCGACCCGAAACGACTTGAGGCCTGTGCCGGGGGCCTGCGGCAGGTCGCCTTGCTCCCCCACCCGGTCGGCGAGGTGCTGCGCGAATGGACTCAGCCCAACGGTCTCCACATCGCCAAGATTCGCGTGCCGATCGGCATCATCGGATTCATCTATGAATCACGTCCCAATGTGACATGCGACGCGGCCGGACTTTGCCTGAAGAGCGGCAATGCCGTCATCCTGCGCGGCGGCTCCGAGGCGCTTCGCTCCAACCAGGCCATCGCCAACGCCCTTTCACGCGGCCTCGCCGGCGCCGGACTGCCCGCGACCGCCATCCAACTCGTACCGGTTGCCGACCGCGACATGGTCCGCCTGATGGGCGAAGCGACCGGAGTGATCGACCTGCTGATCCCCCGCGGCGGCCGCGGCTTGATCGAAACGGTCGTGAAACACGCCCGCATTCCCGTCATCAAACATTATGACGGCATCTGCGCGCTGTATGTGGATCGCGCCGCCGATCTCACCATGGCCGAATCCATCGCCATCAACGCCAAAATCGCGCGCCCGGGGGTTTGCAACGCCATCGAAACGCTCCTCGTGCATCGCGAAATCGCCGCGCCGTTCCTCGCGCAGGCGGGCAGGACCCTCGCCGCGCAGGGCGTGCAATTGCGCGCCGATCCGGCCGCCTTCGCCTTGTTGAAGGATGCCGGGGTTTCCGCCGTACCGGCGAACAACGATGATTTCCACACCGAATTCCTCGCCCTCGTGCTGGCGGTAAGGATCGTGGACGATGCGGCCGCCGCCATCGAACATATCGAAACGCACAGTTCCCACCACACCGACACCATCGTCACCGAGGATAAGGCCACTGCGGAAAAATTTCTCGCCAGCGTGGACAGCGCCGTGGTGCTCTGGAACGCCTCGACCCGCTTCAACGACGGCCATGAATTCGGCTTCGGCGCCGAAATCGGCATCAGCACGGACAAACTGCACGCCCGCGGTCCGATGGGGCTGGAAGAGCTGACCTCCTACAAATACATCGTGCGCGGTTCCGGCCAGGTTCGCGGATGACGGGCATCCGCCGCACCCGGGCGCGGAGCACGGGCTTCCCGCGTCACTCGTAGCGCAGCGCCTCGATCGGATCGAGCGACGCGGCCTTCCACGCCGGATAAAAGCCGAAGCCGATGCCGATGGCCGAACAAACCGTGAGGCCGGCCGCAGCCCACCCCCACGGAAACACCATCGCCGCACTGAGCATCTTCGCCCCGATATTGCCTCCGACCACCCCGGTGATCACACCCGCCAGACCGCCGGTCAGCGAGAGCACCACGGCCTCGATTAAAAACTGGGTGAGGATGTTCCGCTTTCGCGCCCCGATGCTTTTCCGGATGCCGATCTCCTTCGTGCGCTCGGTCACGCTCACGAGCATGATGTTCATGATGCCGACTCCCGACGCCAGCAGGGCGATGGCGCTGATGACAAAAGCCCCGACCGCCACCATGCCGGCGACGTTGTTGAAGGTTGCAATCAGCGTATCGTTGGAGAAAACCTCGAAATCGTTGGAATCCTCCGGCGCCAGGTCGCGCACCAGCCGCATGTTGCCGATCGCGGTATCCTGCACCTCCGCCAGGGCCGCTTGGTTTGGCGCCTGCACGTTGATGCCGATCGAACGCCGGGCCGAACCGTAGATGGCCAGGTACTTCGTGATCGTCGTGACCGCATTGTTATCCTGACTCTGCCCAAACGTGGATCCCTTCGGCCGCGTTACGCCGATGACGGTGTAGTTCTGCCCGTCGATGCGAACGATGCGGCCCGGCGGACTTTCATTCGGGAAGAGCCGGACCGCAATGTCGGCGCCCAATACCACCACCGCCCGGCCAAACTCGACATCGTCGGGCGCGATATTCCGTCCCGACCCGATCTCAAAATTGCGGCTGGCGAGGAAATTCTCGTCGGTGCCGATGAGTGAAACGTTCGAGTTGGTCGTCCGATCAAGGTAGGATGCCCGTCTCCAGCCGCGGCTTAACTGGAGGCTCACGTCCGCCTCGCCGCGCATGAGTTCCTTGAACCGCGCCGCTTCCGCGTAACTAAGATCGCGGCGGTTCGCGAATTTCTGGCGCGGATCGCTGAAGTTGATCGCGGGGTATTTTGTGAACTGAAAACTATTCGCCCCAAGCACATTGAGGCCGGATTCGATCGAGCCGCGCAGGCCGGTGATGACGGTCATCACGCCGATGACGGAAAATACGCCCACGGCGATTCCGAGCATCGTAAGCCCCGAGCGAAGTTTATTCGCCGCGAGCGACGCGAGGGCCAGGCGCAGGGTTTCGACGAGGTTCATTCGTAGCGCAGGGCGACAACCGGATCGAGTTTGCTGGCCGACCACGCGGGGGCAAAGCCGCTCAGTATCCCGGTAAGGACTGAAATCACCAGGCCGGTGAGAACCAAACCCAGGGAATACACGAGGGGGAACGTGGGCGCCACCGCGGCGACAAGCAGCGTCAACCCGCGCGCCAGCAGCAGGCCCGCCACCCCGCCGACCAGGCAGATTGTCACCGCCTCGATCAAAAACTGGAGCAGGATCGCCCGCCGGCGCGCGCCGAGCGCCTTGCGGGTGCCGATCTCCTTGGTGCGCTCCTTCACGCTGACGTAGGTGATGTTCATGATGCCGATCGCGCCGACAAACAGCGCCAGGCTGGTGATGAAAAGTCCGGCCATCGCGATGCCGTTTTTAATCGGATCCAGTTGCGCGCGGATCGTCCCTTGCTCGTTGATGGCGAAATCGTCCTTCTCTTCCGGATCGAGCTGGCGAATCCGGCGGATCAGCCCGCGCAAGTCGTCCCTCGCCTCCTCCATCCGGTTGCTGTCCACCTGCACCCGAATCTCGCTTTCGTCGTTGACCCGGTAGTAGCGACGATAGGTGGTGATGGGCATGGCCAGCATCGAGTCCCAGCTGAAGAGCCCGAGAAAGCTGCCCTGCCGCGCCGCCACGCCGAGAATCTTGAAGTTCTGGTCGCGAATCCGGATGGTCTTTCCGACCGCCGACTCATTGGGAAAAAGCGCGTCCGCGACATCGTAGCCGATGATTGCCACGTTGGCTCCGGCCTGGGCCTCGAAATCGCTGAAAAAACGTCCTTCCTTCATGTCGGACCGGGAAATCCGCGCGTAGTCCGCCGACGTGCCCAGCGTCCAGATATTGTTCAACCGGTTCTCGCCGCGAATCAAAGTC
>Ga0164241_10007020_pt1 | contig 10167 bp, 8 predicted proteins | sample OricomyardsoilBY_FD_108780 | JGI IMG/M metagenome (GOLD analysis project Ga0164241, IMG submission 108780) | Backyard soil microbial communities from Emeryville, California, USA - Original compost - Back yard soil (BY) | ecosystem: Environmental > Terrestrial > Soil > Unclassified | place: USA... | reverse complement strand
TGTATATGACAGCGCAGCACTAGAAAGAGAAATTGCGGTTGATACTTTGAAGCCTTTGGATTATTCCCGCCGTATCGAATACCGTTTATTAGAAACACAAAAGAAATTGCAGGAAGCTAACCTGCAATATAACAAATGGAGTTTTATCCCTTCATTATCTGCAAACGGGGCTTATAACCTTAACTATCTTAATAACGATTTTAATAAATTATACAATCAATCTTTTCCTCAATCATATGCAGGCTTAACGCTTAGCTTTCCCATTTTTCAGGGAGGAAAAAGAAAATATAACATAGAGCAGGCACGCTGGAGTTTGCAGCGGACAGACCTGGCAATGGTGAATGTAAAAAACAATATTAATGCAGAGTATGCCGCAGCATTAGCAGGGTATAAAGCAAGCCTCGCAGATTATACAGCTGTAAAAGAAAATGTAGAACTGGCAAAAGAAGTATACGATGTAATCAATTTGCAATACAGTGCAGGCGTAAAAACTTATCTGGAAGTGATAACAGCAGAAACAGATTTGCGTACAGCGCAGATCAATTATTTTAATTCTTTGTATGATGTATTGAGCAGTAAGATAGATGTGCAAAGAAGCCTTGGCGAAATCAATTATTAATTACGAAAGTTCAAAGACCAGAGATATGCGTTTCAAACCAACCAATATTTACATTAGCTCAGCCCTTGCTATCTTATTAGCCGCCTGTGGCGATAAGCAAACTGTTCAGCAAGGCCCACCGCCTGCTGTTCCGGTAACAGTAGAAGAAGTAAAAGCAACAGACGCTGCTTACTATGATGAGTATCCGGGAACAGTAGTAGCATTAAAGCAAACAGAATTAAGAGCACAGGTGACAGGGTACGTTACAGCAATTTATTTTAAAGATGGTGATAAAGTAAAACAAGGCCAGCGGTTATATTCTATCGATCAGCAATTATATACTGCCAACCTGCAACAGGCGCAGGCTAACCTGCAGGTACAGGAAACGAATTTGCTGAAAGCAGAAAAAGACGCAGACCGTTATCATGAACTTGATAAAAAAGATGCAATCGCTAAACAACAGGTTGACTATGCAGATGCAGCATTAGAAGCAGCAAAGAAACAGGTAGATGCCGCGAAAGCGAATGTAAACGCTGTAAGGGCGAATGTAAATTTTGCAACGATTACTGCTCCTTTTTCTGGCACAATCGGTATTTCATTAGTAAGGGCCGGAACATCTGTAGTTGCAGGGCAGACTGTATTAAATACTATTTCTACAGATAATCCCATTGCAGTTGATTTTACAGTAGATCAAAAAGAGATATATCGTTTTGCTCAATTAGAACAACAAAAGAAAAAAGGCGATTCTACTTTCTCTATAGCATTTGGTACAGATGTATATCCGTTTCATGGATCTATTGATTTGATTGACCGTGCAGTCGATCCGCAAACAGGAACAATCAAAGTGCGTTTGCAATTTCCCAATGACAAAGGCTTGCTGAAAGCAGGCATGAGCACATCTGTACGGATTTTAAATAATAATAATTCACAACGGTCTATTACCATTCCGTATAAAGCTGTTACAGAACAACTCGGTGAGTTCTTCGTATATGTTGCAGGCGATAGCAATAAAGTAACGCAACGGAAACTGGTATTAGGCAAAGCCATTGGACCAAATGTAATTGTGAAAGATGGATTGAAGGAAGGAGAGAAGATTGTAACACAAGGGGTACAGAATCTTCGTGAAGGTGCCGTGATTACACCATCAGCAGACACTGCAGCAATAAACAAAAAGTAAGTATTGATATATGTCGGTAAAGCCGATCGTTATTTACCTTATTAACAGACAATGATAGCAGACGTATTTATAAAAAGGCCGGTTACATCCATTGTAATTTCAGTTGTAATCGTGCTAGTTGGACTTATTTCATTAAAAAGCCTTCCCGTTGCACAGTATCCGGATATCTCTCCGCCTACAGTAAGTATAGCAGGAAACTTTATTGGTGCCGATGCGCAAACGGTAGAACAAACAACCACTACCGCTATTGAAACGCAGGTAAATGGTGTGCCCGGTATGACTTACATGGCGAGCAATAGTACAAGTAGCGGGCAAAGCAGTATTACAGTAAACTTTGAAGTAGGGACAGATATTAATATCGCAACACTGGATGTGCAAAACAGGGTGAGCGTGGCAGAACCTACATTACCCGATGCGGTAAAACGTTTGGGGTTAACTGTGCGTAAACGTAATCCGTCTATCATGATGGCGTTGGCGTTTTATTCTCCCAATGGATCTCATGATGCTACTTTCGTCGGTAACTATGTAAACCTCTATGTAAAAGATGCATTGCAACGTGTAAAAGGTGTAGGTGATATCGTATCCAGAGCGGATGACTTTAGTATGAGGGTGTGGTTAAACCCAGCAAAACTTGCTGCATTAGGAATGACACCTGCCGAGGTAAATGCCGCATTGCAGGAACAGAATTTACAAACTGCTGCTGGTACTGTAGGCGGCAATCCACAGCCCGGTGCACAAACATTTGAGTATAGTATATTAACCAACAGCCGGTTGAATACTAAAGAAGAGTTTGAAAACATTGTTGTACGCACCAGGCCTTCTGATGGAACAATCGTATACCTGAAAGATGTAGCGAGAATAGAATTAGGAAAATTTGATTATTCATCAAACGCGTTTGTAAATGGTAAGCCTTGTGCTTTTGTATTAGTATACCAGGCTCCCGGCGCTAACGCATTAGATACTTATAAAGGCATTAATAATGCGCTCGAAGAAATGCGTAAAACATTTCCGAAGGACATTGATTTTTTAGTGCCACTTGAAACAGCTACTGTTGTACAGGCTTCTATTGATGAAGTAGTGCATACACTGGTAGAAGCATTGATACTGGTTGCGATTGTTGTTTTTTTATTTTTGCAAAGCTGGAGAGCTACATTAATTCCGATTCTGGCAATTCCTGTATCATTAATCGGAACGTTTATCTTATTTAGTTCATTGGGCTTTACTATTAATACATTAACGCTATTCGCATTTGTATTAGCTATCGGTATAGTGGTGGATGATGCGATAGTAGTGGTAGAAGCAGTGCAACATAATATTGATAGTGAAAATATGTCAGCTGCGGAAGCTACCCGCAAAGCGATGAAAGAAATATCGGGGCCGGTTGTTGCCATTGCTTTAATCCTTGCTGCAGTGTTTGTTCCGGTGGGCTTTATCCCGGGCATTGTTGGAAGGTTATATCAGCAGTTCGCGATTACTATTGCTGTATCTGTTGTTATTTCTGCATTTGTCGCTTTATCGCTTACTCCGGCATTATGTACATTAATGCTGAAGCCTTCAAAGAAAGAAGGAGAGAAGAAAAATTTAATTGAGAAGTTTTTTGCTTCATTCAATAATGGCTTTAGTAAGTTGTCAAACAGCTATACAAGAGGTGTTAATACATGGATAAAAAGGACACCGTATGTATTAGTAATGATGGCCGTATTATTTGTTGGTTTGTTTTTCTTATTTAAAAATAAACCATCCGGTTTTATACCGACAGAAGATGAAGGGCGCATGTATGTAACCTATGAAATGCCGGAAGCTACTTCTACCACCAGAAGTGTGGCAATGTTGAAAGAGATTATGGGCCGTGTACAAAAGCTTCCTGAGATTAAAGTAGTGGGTGGATTAGCGGGATTGAACATAGTAAGTTTTTCAAACAAAGCGAATGTAGGAACCATGTTCGTGAGCCTGAAACCATGGGATGATAGAAAAGGTAAAGAGCATCATGTGCTCAGTGTAATGGCGAAGATTAAAGCATTGACGGCAGATATTAAAGAAGCCCGTGTGATGCCGATAGCCCCACCTGCTATTCCGGGTTTGGGTGCTACATCTGGTTTTACATTTGAATTGCAGCAACGCGGAAGCACGGATAATATTCAACAGTTTGAAAAAGTAGCAAGAGATTTTTTAGCAAAGCTGAACCAACGTCCCGAAATCGGAACAGGCTATACATACTTTAGTTCACGTACACCCAGTTACCAGGTAGATGTAGATAAAGAACAGGCAAAAAAATTAGGGGTATCTGTTTCGGAAGTTTATAGCACACTCTCCAATTATTTGGGAAGTAGTTATGTCAACGACTTTAATTTATACGGAAGAAATTTCCGGGTAATGTCGCAGGCTGATAGTTCATTCAGGGGTTCATTAGCTGATATAGAAAAATTTTACGTGCGCAATAGCCAGGGAAACATGGTGCCATTAGGATCTTTAATCACAAGTAAAGTAATTGAAGCGCCTTCTGTTATTTCGCATTATAATATCTATCGTTCAATAGAAATAAATGGTACGCCCAAAGACGGCTATAGCAGTGGACAGGCCATTGACGCATTGGTAGAAACAGCAAAAAGTTTACCTGCAGGATATGGTTACGAATTTTCAGGAATGAGCCGTGAAGAAATTGCAGCAGGCAGTCAGCAAGTAACAGTATTTGCCATCTCATTGATATTTGTATTCCTGTTTCTTGCCGCATTGTACGAAAGCTGGTCCGTTCCGTTTTCTGTTTTATTTGCGGTACCTATCGGCGCATTAGGGTCTATTCTTACATTAACTTTTATTCCATCGCTTACGAATAATATCTATGCACAGATTGGTTTGATTACCTTGATCGGATTGTCTGCTAAAAATGCGATTCTTATTGTAGAATTTGCCAAAGAAAGGGTAGATAAGGGCATGGATATTTTACATGCCACATTACAAGCAGTGCAATTACGTTTGCGCCCTATTGTAATGACATCCCTGGCATTCATCTTTGGCGTTATCCCATTAATGATCGCCTCAGGAGCAGCCGCAGAAAGCCGCCGCACAATCGGGTGGACTGTATTTGGCGGAATGATCGCGGCAACGACATTGGCGATTTTCGTAGTGCCGGTTTTGTTTGCGCTCATTACTAAAATATCTTATGGTAAAAAGCTAAGGCGCCTGCAGGAAGAACACCGCAAAGAGGAAGCTATTGATCAAAAAATAATTGATGAAGGGCTGGGTTAATTTCTTCTCAGACTGTTAGCATCTTGGGTGTAACCATTTTGGCATTTTGGGTAAATAAACTTTCTTTTGCAGTCATTTGTTTTTATAAGAACAGAGCTACCACTATGGCAAATGAATCAGTAGAAAAAGTACATGTACTTATTATCGGCAGCGGCCCTGCCGGATATACAGCAGCTATCTATGCATCGCGTGCTAACCTGAAACCGGTTTTATACCAGGGTATACAGCCGGGCGGCCAGTTAACTATTACAACAGAAGTAGAAAACTATCCCGGTTACCCGGAAGGTATTCAAGGCCCTGAGATGATGGTTGATTTTGAAAAACAGGCAAAACGCATGGGTGCAGATATTCGTTTTGGATTGGCTACGAAAGTGGATTTTTCATCTCAACCTTATAAAGTTCAGATTGATGAAGAAAAATGGATAGAGGCAGATGCCGTGATTATCGCTACAGGTGCTTCAGCTAAATGGCTCGGGCTTGAAAGCGAACAGCGCCTTAATGGTTTTGGAGTAAGTGCCTGTGCTGTGTGTGATGGATTTTTCTTCCGTGGTAAAGAAGTTGCAATTGTAGGCGCAGGTGATACAGCAGCAGAGGAAGCATTATATCTTTCCAAACTTTGTACAAATGTGCATATGCTTGTTCGTAAAGATGAAATGCGCGCAAGTAAGATTATGCAGGATAGAGTATTGAATACTCCTAATATTAAAGTATACTGGAATTCAGAAACAGATGAGATCATTGGAGAGAAAACAGTGAGTGGTGTACGGATAAAAAATACGAAAACGGGCGATACTTCTACGATACCAGTGAATGGTTTTTTTGTAGCTATCGGGCATCAACCGAATTCAACTATTTTCCAGGATTGGCTGGATATGGATGAAGCTGGTTATATAAAAACAATACCCGGCTCTTCTAAAACAAATATTGAAGGCGTGTTTGCCTGCGGTGATGTACAGGATAAAATTTATCGCCAGGCAGTAACAGCAGCCGGCAGCGGATGTATGGCAGCACTGGATGCAGAAAGATATTTGGGAGAGAAAGGATTACATTAAAAAATGTTTATTGTTTGAAGTTTGATGTTTGACGTTGTTTCAATTCGAACCTCAAACTTTAAACCTGGAACTTCTTCATGTCAGCTTTACTAACCATATCATTAAACAATGTTCGCTTTAGGGCTTACCATGGGTTGTATCCCGAAGAGAGGCAAAAGGGAAATGACTTTGTTGTGAACATGCAGGTAAAGTATATACCTCAGCAGGAGATAATTACTGATTTAGGCCAGACTATTAATTACGCTACATTATTCGAGATTGTAAACGGCATTATGCAAAGGCCGGTAGACCTATTAGAAACATTAGTACAATCAATTGCTCAAACTGTACATGAGCAATTTCCACAAATTAAGGAAGTGAATGTTTCTGTAGAAAAATTGAATCCTCCTATCGATAACTTTACCGGCAGTACAGAAGTCCGTTATTCAGTAGAATTTTAAAACGAATTCAAAGCCATCTCAACTGTCATTTGTACATTGTTAACTGTTAATTGTACATTGTTAAATCGCTTTCCCCTTCCATTTTCCACTCCGCATATACCATAGAGAAAGAATTAGTATGCATATCCAGTATAGCCATTCACTCATCCATCCGTAGGTGATTAGAAAAAAATATTTTCCAACTATTAAATACACATAGAGGCAATAAAGAATGATGGTACTGAGTTCAATTAAAAAAGTAACGCGGCTATTACCTGTACCCGTTACCGCATTCATCCAGATTACAGAAATAGACATCAGCATCATTGCCACCGTTACTACTCTTGCTACAGGTACTGCTGCTTGTACAAATGCTTCATCCTGCCCATAGATCGATAATAATGCTTCTGGAAAAATATTAATAAGCAACGCAATGATAAAAGATAATCCTGTACTGATACGGACAATCTTCCATATCAGGCGCATTACTTCCTGTTGTTTTCCCTGCCCGATAATATTACTCACCATTGACGAAGTAGTAGCTGCCAATGCCCATGTTACACAGCCAATCAATCCAAAAATATTCCGCATTACATTCGATACAGCCAATGCTGTTTGCCCATGATGTTCTATCAGAATATAAAAAAACTCCCAGCTGATAAGGCTGATCGCTAACTGGAATATGAGCGGTAGTGAAACATTTAAAATGCTTTTAGCGATGGCTGCATTCCATTTGAAATGTGCAAACAAACCAAACCTCGCTGTAATACCTTTTTTATGAATGATAAGGTAGATAATAAACAGGCCGGTAAATTCTGCAATGATAGAAGCGATGGCAGCACCATTTAATCCCATTTCAGGAAAACCCCATTTGCCAAAAATCAATAGGTAGTCGAATAATACATTTGCAATTGTCTCCGCTAATGTGCCACTGATCAGGTAGCGGCTATTGTTTGTGCCCACCAGCAAAGCGTTGCGCATTTGATAGATATATAAAAACGGGAGCCCCCAAATGCGGATACGCAAATAATGAATACCGTCGTTGGCAATTTCTTTTGATTGAAGTGTACTGTTTAAAATCAAAGGCGCTACAAACCAGGTAAGCAATATCCCTATCGCTGCAATTATTAAAGAAATGAAAACCCCTTGCCCAAATATTTTACCAATCTCATCCGGCCTGTTTTCTCCCGCCCGTCTTGATATCAATGTTTGTAACCCATTGTTTAATCCAAAGCCAATCATTGCAAAAATGAGGTAATACACTCCCGTAATACTCGCCACGGCAAGCGCATGCTGGTTATAGTGGCCAAGAAAGATATTATTGGTAATAAAATTTACCTGTGGTACCAGTATTGCAAAGCTGATCGGCAAGGCCAGTTTAATGATTTGCCTGTTGCTTGTCTCCAGTTGCAGATTATTATGTATGCTCGCATTTTCCATTGTAAAAAGCCTGCAAACCTACAATTTATAAGGCAAGCAGGCATAATTTATGTAGATAGGGTGGTGCATGCTTAAATTTGCCTATTATTGCAGCAATCAAAAGTAAAGTGAAAAGGATTTTTTATATTAATTCTGATAATAACTACGATGCAGGCCAACTGGTACTGAGCCTTCGTATTGGTGAAAAATATTTTGGGTTTTCTGTCAGCAATATTACTACAGGAGAACTCTTACAACTTTGTTGGTTGACTGTTGATGAAATGAGTGAGTTGCAGTTTGAAGAAATATATCATACCTATCCGGAAATTAAAAAAGCATATAGCAAAACAGTGATTGGTTTTGATAACCCACTTGCAATAATAGTTCCTGATAAATTATACAAAAGCGAATACTCTTCTGCTTTGCTGAATACAATGTATAATGAGCAAAGCGGCCATCCTGTTGTAGCAGAGCCAGTAGTGAAATGGCAGGTGCATACTATCTATACAGTTCCTGAATTATTACAACAGCGTATAAAACAATATTTTCCGGAAGCTATATTTCATCATGGGTATGCGGTAGGTATTAATCAATTGAAAGACCTTGCGATAGAAGGAAATCTCTTTGTAGATTTTCGCAGCGAAGATTTTACAGTGTTAGCTACAAAGGGAAGTGCTGTTTTGTTGTTCCAGACTTTCACTTATTCTAACCCGGCAGATGTAATATATTATTTATTAAAAATTTGCCAGGAATTTATAATGGATCCGCAAGCGGTACATGTAGATATAAGTGGTTTAATAGAACAAAAATCTGCCTTGTATAAAGAGTTGTACCAATATTTTATGAATGTGCATTTCCGCAATGCAAACTGGCAACTTCCTGCAAATGCAGAACAGGAATATCCTTCTCATTTCTTTACATTCTTTAATGATCTATCGTTATGCGAATCATAAGTGGCGATCTCGGAGGAAGAAAGATTAACCCTCCTTCTAAAATGCCGTATACAAGGCCGACAACTGATATAGCAAAAGAAGGATTGTTTAATGTGTTACAGCATAAGCTGGATATGGAATCATTGAAAACACTTGATCTTTTCGGTGGCACAGGAAGTATCAGTTATGAGTTGGCTTCAAGAGGTGCAGAGTCATTGACGATTGTAGAGAAGGATACAGAGATGTATGAGTTTATAAAAAAAACAATCTCATTGTTGAAGATTGAGAATATGAAAGCTGTAAAAATGGATGTATTCAAATTTATCAGCCAGTGTACAGATACATTTGATTTCATTTTTGCAGGCCCGCCTTATGCATTGCAGACCATTGATGATTTGCCGGTGCAGGTTTTTGAAAAAAAATTATTAAACCCGGGTGGCTGGTTTGTACTGGAACATACACCCCGCAATGACTATAAAAATTTTCCTTTTTACAAAATGGAAAAAAATTACGGCACTACTATCTTTTCGGTCTTTATAAACAGCTGACCATGTTTAAAAAAGAACTTCGTAAGATATATAAGGAGAAAAGAATGGCGCTTTCTGAAAGGGAGAGAGTGAAGATGGATGATTTGTTGCTGATACAGTTTCAAACCCTTGCACTGCCTTTTGTTCATGCATTATTATCTTACTGGCCAATAGAAGAAAACAATGAGCCCGATACTCATTTGTTTACAGAGTATATTAAATTCGGAAACCCGGAATTGAAAGTGTGTTATCCTGTTTCTGATTTTTCAGAAGGGAAAATGGTCGCTGTTGCTACAGATATAGATACTCCATTTGCAAAGTCTGCATTAAATATTTTTGAGCCATCGCAGGGCGAACCAATATCTGCCGAAGCGATAGATATTGTATTTGTTCCATTGCTGGCATTTGATACCAATGGTTACCGTGTGGGTTATGGTAAGGGTTTTTATGATAAATTTTTAGTCAATTGCCGTGAAGATTGTTTACGTATTGGATTCAGCTATTTTGACCCTGTTGATTCTATCGATGATCCTCATGAGTTTGATGTACCTTTAAGTCATTGTATTACGCCGAAAGCCGTTTATGTTTTCTAATTTATTCCTCCGTTCTTTCCGCATTTTATTGTTACCGTTTGCCATAGTATACTGGCTGGGCATTGCTATAAGAAACTGGCTCTTCGATAAAAATATTTTTAAGTCTTCTTCTTTCGCATTTCCATTGATCTGTGTTGGCAATCTTTCTGCTGGTGGTACGGGCAAGTCGCCGATGGTAGAGTATTTGGTACGGTTGTTAAAAGA